>Ga0315290_10001239_pt1 | contig 17528 bp, 23 predicted proteins | sample YL17G12_0_MG_FD_203627 | JGI IMG/M metagenome (GOLD analysis project Ga0315290, IMG submission 203627) | Sediment microbial communities from Yellowstone Lake, YNP, Wyoming, USA - YL17G12_0 | ecosystem: Environmental > Aquatic > Freshwater > Lake > Sediment | place: USA: Wyoming | collected... | reverse complement strand
CGATTGTCATCGCCTTCGTGATCGGCGTTCCCGCGGGGATCATTTCGGCCGTGCGGCGCAACTCCGCGTGGGACTACGCGGCGAATGCCGTCGCGCTGTGGGGCCTGTCGACGCCGAACTTCTGGCTCGGCATCATGCTTATCCTGCTGTTCTCGGTGACGCTCGGCTGGCTGCCCGCCTCCGGCTTCGTCAGTCCGTTCGAGGACCTGAAGGCCAACCTGGCGGCGCTGATCATGCCGGCGTTCGTGCTCGGCAACGCGATCGCCGCGGTGCTGATGCGCCATACCCGGAGCGCGATGCTGCAGGTGCTGTCGTCGGACTACGTGCGCACGGCGCGCGCCAAAGGGTTGTCCGAGAGCAGCGTCATCCTCAAGCACGCGCTGCGCAACGCGCTGATCCCGGTGATCACGCTGGGCGCGCTGGAGCTCGGCACGCTGCTCTCCGGCGCCGTGCTGACCGAGCAGGTGTTCACGATTCCCGGTTTCGGCAAGCTGATCGTCGACGCGGTGTTCAACCGCGACTATGCGGTGGTGCAGGGTGTCGTGCTGTTCACCGCCACCGCGTACATCGTGCTGAACCTCCTCGCCGACATCGCGTATGTCGTCGTCAACCCGCAGATCCGGGCGCAGTGATGGCGGCCCGCGCGGACCTGGAACGCTCCCCTGCCGACCCCACCCGGGCGGCGCCGCGCACCCACGCGTTCCGGCGCCTCGTGCGCCGGCGCGGCGCGGCGGTCGGCCTGGCGGTGATCGCCTTCTTCGTGGCGCTCGCCGTGCTCGCCCCCGTGGTCGCGCCCTACGATCCGCTCGCCACCAGCTGGTCGGCGATCCGCAAGGCGCCGAGCGCCGCGCACTGGTTCGGCACCGACGAGATCGGCCGCGACGTCCTGGCGCGCGTCGTCTGGGGCGCGCGCGCGTCGCTGCTGGCGGGCGTGGTCTCGGTCCTGATCTCGCTGTCGATCGGCGTGCCGGTCGGCCTGCTGGCGGGCTACGCCGGCGGCAAGATCGACATGCTGATCTCGCGCTTGACCGACGCTGTGCTCGCCTGCCCGTTCCTGATCCTCGCGATCGCGCTGGCCGCGTTTCTGGGCCCCAGCCTCACCAACGCGATGATCGCGATCGGCGTGTCGGCGACGCCGGTGTTCATCCGCCTGACGCGCGGGCAGACGATGGCGATCAAGGCCGAGGAGTACATCCTCGCCGCGCGCGCCATCGGCAATCCGCCATGGCGCGTGGCGCTGCGCCACGTGCTGCCGAACATCGTCCCGACGTTGATCGTCCAGGCAACACTCGCGATCGCCGCCGCGGTCATTGCCGAGGCCAGCCTGTCCTTCCTGGGCCTTGGCCAGCAGCCGCCCGCGCCGAGCTGGGGCAGCATGCTCAATACGGCGAAGAATTACATCGACCAAGCGCCGTGGATGGCGATCTGGCCAGGGGTGTCGATATTCGTGCTGGTGCTCTCGTTCAATCTGGTCGGCGATGGCCTGCGCGACGCGCTCGATCCGCGGCACACCTGACCGCCGATCCGGTCGCGGGGCGACGGTGCGCGTGACATCCGACGTGCAAATCCGGACTCGCGCGGCCGGCGATGCCCCGCGCCATGGTATTTTCGCCGCCTGTTGATCCTGCGCAACGCGGTGCGCGACAGCAAGCCGGACACTTCACGGAGATCCCCATGTTCACCCTGCTGCCGCCCATCTGGCTGATCCGCGTCGCGGTGGCCGCCGTGTGGCTCTACGAAGGGCTGTGGTGCAAGCTCCTGCGCGGCCAGCCGCACGAATACGAGGTCGTCGAGGCCGTCCCTTTCGTCGGGCCGCGCATCGGGGCGCTGTTTCTCCAGGTGCTCGGCGTCGTCGAAGTGGCGCTGGCCTTGTGGACGCTCTCGGCGATCTCGCCGGTCCTGTGCGCGGTCACGCAGACCGTACTGCTCGTCACGCTCAACGCCAACGGCCTCATCTGGGCCCGCCACATCATCCACGATCCGGCGGGCATGGTGGTCAGGAACTTCGCCTTCCTGGTGCTGGTGTGGGTCGCGGCCAGCCTGCCTGCCGGTTGGGCATGAACGCGCCGGGCCGCCCCAAGCGCGAATGCTCCCCGTGGGGACGGCGCGCCGCGCCCCGGGGGCAGTCATGAGCGCCGCCGAGACCGTCTGGGAGCACGGCCGCTTCGACGCGCGCGGCGGCCCGGGCAAGGTGCTCTTCGGGCGCATGTACGAAGATGCCACGATCGAGTCCGGCGCGTTCCGGCCCGGAGGGCGCGTCTTCTGCATCGCGTCGGCCGGCTGCACGGCGATGGCGCTCGCGCCGCGCCACGAGGTGGTGGCGGTCGACATCAATCCGGTCCAGCTCGCCTACGCCGAGGGGCGGTTCGCGGGGGACCGCGGTGTCCGTGGCGCCGCCGAGCGCGTCATGGCGTTCGGGCGCTCCTTCGGGCCGTTGGCGGGCTGGTGGCCGTCGCGGCTGCAGGCGTTCCTCGACCTCGACGACCCGGTGGAACAGATTGCGTACTGGCGCCGGCATCTCGACACCCGTCGATTTCGCGCCGCCATTGACGGACTGTTCTCGCTGACCGCATTGCGCGCCGTCTACGCTTCGCCGTTCCTCGACTTCCTGCCGCCGCACCTTGGCGCAGTCATGCGCGGGCGCATGGCGCGCTGCTTCGCCCGGCACGCCAACCGCGCGAACCCCTACGCACGCGCGCTGCTGCTGGGCGAGTTGACCGACGCGCCACCGCCCCCGGAGGCGAAGGACATCCGCCTCGTTCACGCCGACGCGGCCTCCTGCCTGGAGCGCGAGCCCGCCGGCAGCTTCGACGGGTTTGCGCTTTCGAACATCCTCGACGGTGCGGAAGCGGCGTACGAGAGGCGACTCTTCAACGCGGTCAAGCGGGCCGCCGCGCCGGACGCCGTCGTGGTGGTGCGAAGCTTCCGCGAGCCACCGGCCGATCTGCCGACCAACCGCGCGGCCGAAGACCGGGCGATGCTCTGGGGCATCGTCGACGTGAAACCAGCAATCACGCTGCCATGAACGCAGGGAGCACCCATCGATGAAACCCGCGGCGAGCGAAACCACCGCCCCCACGCCAGCCAACGTCGGCGCGCCCAAGGCCACGATCGCGATGGCACCACCATCGACGTCGATCGTCACGCGGATGAACTTCTCCGCCGCGCCAGCGCAGGTTTGGGATGGCCTGATGTTCTACGAGCAGATCGAGGAGCCCCCGCCGCTGCACCTGCGCCTGCTCCTGCCGCTGCCGATCCGGACCGAAGGCAGGAAATCGGCGGTCGGCGACGAAGCGATGTGCCTGTACCAGAGTGGGCATCTGCTTAAACGCGTCACGCAGATCGACCGGTGCCGGTACTACGGATTCGACGTCGTCGAGCAGAACCTCGCGATCGGCCGCGGCCTGACGCTGTCAGGCGGCTGCTACACGCTGCGTGAGCTGCCGGGCGGCCGCACGGAGGTCGCGGTCACGACCCGCTACGTGAGCGGCAAGCGCCCCGGCTGGCTGTGGAAGCCGATCGAGGCGACCGTGTGCCACCTGTTCCACCGCCACCTCCTTGCCGCGATCCGGCGCAAGATCGAGGCGCGCTGAATCGGCACGGGGCGGGAAGCACTATTCGAGCTCGATCGCGTCGTTGATCGCCGCGATGCCCGCCTTCGCGCAGGCGTCGTCGGCGTCGCCGTTGGGCGCGCCGGACACGCCGATGCCGCCGACGAGGGAGCCCTTGGCGCGGATCATGAGGCCACCGCCGATGGCGACGACGTTGGGCAACTGGCGAACGCCACTGGCCGCCTTGCCGGCCTGCGTGTTCGCGGCGAACTCGGTGGTGTCGGTGCGAAAGCTGACGGCGGTCGCGGCCTTGCCGATCGCGGTCTGCGAGGTATGCGCGCCGGCAAGGGGATCGCGCAGCATCACCAGTGGCTGCCCGCCACGGTCGACGACGGCGACGGCGACGGTGTAGCCATCCTTCTGGCAGCGGGCGAGCGCGGCTTGTGCCGCCTGCTGCGCGGCAACGCTCGACAGCGACGAGTAGCTTCCCAGCATTTTCTGCGCCGGCGCCGGCGGCGAAATGCCGAAGATCGCGGCGAAAGCAGCCGCGGTGAGGACTGGTCCGATCGTACGCATGTCATCTCTCCCATTTTCCGTCGGCCGGTCGTGCGGCCAAGGGTGCTGCGGTCGAACGCAACCGCCACCCTTCCTGCGCTGGATAATTCCACGATAGCTCGCCGGACCGGGGAATGACTTTGCGGAGGATCAAGCAATCCGCGATTGGCCGACGGTTCGCGGGACCGCCGGAGGCCGGTCGCCGAATTGACAACGGACGCCCATCGGCAGGTTCGCCGCCATGGCGCATACTGCCATCACTCGCGCAACTCGCCGCACATCCGCGGTTGCCCTTGCCGACCCACGTGGAACTGCCGTGAAACTCGTAACCCTGACCTTCGCCACCGGATTGGCGGTGGCCGGCGCGGCACAAGCCGAAGACCCGCAGGCCCTGCTGCAGAAATACAACTGCACCATCTGCCACGCCAACGACGAAGCGAAGGCGGGACCGGCCTTGGTCGACGTGGCCGCCGCGTACCGGGGCAAACCGCAGGCCGTTTCGACGATCGCCGCGATCGTCAGGAAAGGCGTGCATGGCAGTGGCCCCTGGCCGATGCCCCCCAGCCCCCAGGTGCCCGCCGCTGACGCCAGGAAGATCGCGCAGTACATTCTCGCGTTGCGGAAGTAAGATTCACTCATCTCGGGCAATCCTGCCGCGCGTCGCCTTGAGCTGGCCGCGCTTGACCTTGCTGTCCACGCGCCGGCGCTTCGCGTTCCTGGATGGTTTCGTCGGCTTGCGCGGCTTTTCCACCACGGTGGCCGCCGCGACGAGCTCCTGCAGCCGCGCGAGCGCGTCGGCGCGGTTCTTGTCCTGGCTCCGGTAACGCTGTGCCTTGATGACGATGACGCCGTCGGCGGTGATCCGCTGGTCGCTGCGGGCGAGCAGCCGGGCTTTGACGTCCTCCGGGAGCGACGACGCATTGATGTCGTAGCGAAGGTGCAGCGCCGTCGAGACCTTGTTGACGTTCTGCCCGCCGGCACCTTGCGCGCGGATCGCCGACCAGACAATTTCGGTGGCGGGAATCAGGATCATTTTTTTGCGCGAGCCGGGCCTCGATCACCGGGGCAGCATCCGCGCCAACTCGCCGCTCTCCTGCAGCCGCTCGAGATCGCTCGCCCCGCCGATCAGCACGCCCTTGACGAAGATCATCGGGAACGTCGGCCAGCCGGTCCACATCTTGAGCGCGTTGCGGCGCCGCCATTCGTTGAGGTAACTTCCGTACTCGAGATATTTGTAGGAAATTCCGCGGGCGTCGAGCGCCTTGCGCGCCTTGCGCGGGACGGGATTCTGCCGCATGCCGACGACCACGACGTCGTTGCCGGCGACCGCTGCCTGGACCTCGCTCACGATGTCGGCGTGTTCGTTCGCGATGCGGTCGCGGATCGCCGGGTGAATGTGGGTGGTGTCGAGTATGTTTCGGCTCATCGGACGTTTTCCCTTGAAGTGGAGAGGATGCCGGCGCGTGGATTCCAGTGTACCGCTTCGCCTTTGCGCTCCGCGTTGCGCACCATCGTGTTCACCGCGAGACATCGCGTCATTTGCAACGATCGCACCCCATACCGATCGCGACGGAGACGTCATGCAAATCCAACCCCGCCTGTTTTTCGACGGCCGCTGCGGCGGCGAGCCGAGCTTCCAGGGCTGTTCGCTGTCGGTCCCGGTGCGTGACGACGCCGAGGCCGACCGGATGTGCTCTGCGCCGGCCGACGACGGACGGATGCAGATGCCGCTGGGCAAGACCTTCTTATCCTCGCGCTGCGCGGAGACTTGCGCGTCGGCTGGCCACGCCGATTCGCCCCGGTCGGATCCCCGCTCCGCGGGGCCCCTGCTTCCAGGCTCACGTCGCCAGGCTAGCGCAGATTCTCCTCGGTGTACAAGGTCAGCTCCAGGAGTCGTTCCAGCAGCTGATCCGGGGGAATCCCGATGAAGTTCTTGAGCACGAGCTCCTTGGCGAACAGGCGGCAGATGTAACGGAGCTTCAGCATCTTGCTGCGTGCCGCGCAGACGAAATCGCGATGCCCGTTGTTGATCACGACCAGATTGCGCTCCGCATCGAAGCGCGAACGCCACAGCTCCCCCGCCGCCTTGTGGAAGGTGTAACCCGGCAGACCCTGGTAGGAGGAATCGCCACCGCTCGCTTTGGGAAGCAACGAGGCGGCCACGGTGATCTGCGCTTCGGCCTTGCAGACCACGTCGCCCTGCGTGACCGTGACCTCGACGCGGGCGAGCCCCGGTTCGGCCGCCGCCCGGAAGGTGGCCATCTCCCCGTCCGTGGGGCCAAGCGTTCCTTCACCTTCGAGCAGCGCCCACGCGTACGCGACATCGTGTTCCACCGGTCGGCGCGCCCGGTCGCGGGCGATGGCGCGCAACGCGCGCGAGCCACCGACTTCGATGACGCTCGACGTCGGCGAAATCATCACCGAAAACAGCGGCCCCGCGAATTCGAAGAATTGCCGCTGCCCTTCGGAGCCCTCCTGGCCGTCCGTCGCCTCGATCGCAACGGCGTGATCGTCTGCCGGTGACGCTTCCATGGGCTCCGAATGCCCGGCCGTTCGCAGCCGGCGCCTGCCCTCGCCCCGATGCAGATCGAACCAGTCGTACTCCTCCGCCGGCAACGCCAGCAGCGCCTCCTTGAGCGCCCCTTGTACCGAGCGCAGCACGTCGCGGGTCGCCCGCTCTTCTTCGGCCCGCTGCTGGTCCTCGATGATCTTCGCCAGACGCGCCTCGAGCGGCACGAGCTCATCGGTGAGGCGCGCCAACGCCGCATCGTGGATGACGCCGAGTCGCGTGCCCGGGGTCAGTGTGAGATAGGGCGCATCGATGATCCCCTGCACATAGCCGCTCGCCCACGGCATGCGCGCGAACGCTTCGAGCTCCGTCAGATTGCCGAGCACGCGCGTGCCCGAACGATAGAGCGACACGGCGTTGGCCGACGAATGGGCGTGCAAATAGAGCTCCGCATACACCTCGCTTTGCGGAGGCAGGAAGCCATCCAGCTCATGCAACAGCCGGCCCTCGAACTGGCGCGGCTCCACCTTGTACTCCGCCCGCGCGGTGCGGTCGACGACGCGGATGGAGACGCCGGAATGACGAATGCGGTCGCGCAGCTCGGAGGCGAGGTACCACTGGATCTTGTCGCCGCTGAAGTTCTTGATGCCCGGCAGGATGCCCCTGATCAGAACCTCCGAGCCCGCTTCGGCGAACAGCGTCAGGCGCTGCGTGATGCGATAGCTCGAGTCGCCCTTCTTCAGGTGCATCTGAAACGCGCGTCCGTCGGCGCTGGCTGAAGTCAGCAGAAGCTCTTCGCCCAGCGTCCAGAAGCTCAGCAGGCCGATGCCGAATTCGCCTTGCAAGCCACCCGCGCCCTGCGCCTTCAGCTGCCGCTTGACGGAGTCGCAGACGTGGGTCGCCACGTAGTGAAAATCCGGCTCGCCGTCGGCATTCCTGCGCACACCTTCGCCGTCGTCCTTCACGCGCAGGTAATGCCGCCCCTTCTCCTTGCCGCGGGTGATGACGATCGTCTTCGCCCGCGCATCGATGCTGTTTTCCACCAGCTCGGCCACCGCCTTGAGCGGATTGCTCTGCGACAGGGCGATGATGGTAATCGCATTCCAGTGGTCGCCGATGCGCAGATTGCCGCTGGAGCGCGGGTTAGCGGATTTCGCCATGCGAGTTGCCCTACGGCGTTATCGCCCGCCAAGCTGCCTCAACGGCGAATCGCGAAAGAAATCGACGAGGGTGCCTTTGGTCTTCCTGGTAAGGCGAGCGTACTGGTCGGCAGCAACCACCACGGCGTCGGCACCTCGCAGCGTAACGATCTGCGGCCCTTCGTCCTTGGCTTTCCTCACCACTTCGGAGAGCCGATGCTTTGCGTCGTGACGCTGCCATTTTGTCATGATGCCGTCTCTCCAATAATCCTGGCTGGAAAGTCTAGCCAACATAGTCGCCTGCCGGTGCATGTCAAGTCGACTCGAATCACCGATCCCTACGTCAGAAGCGCCTCCGCGAGCGACCGCGGCGAGTGTATGGTCACGCCACGAATTGTCCTGCCATGCAAGGCCCCGAAATGCGTGTGATCGCCCGTGACCAGGGCGCCGCAGCTCTGGTGAATCGCCGCTGCCAGGACCGGCCGATCCTTCGCCGGCAACGGCAGCGACGCTTCGAGCGCGGCGTCGCTGCGCTGCGCGCCGGATGTCATGCGGGACACTAACCGCTCGAGAACGTCGACCCGGTCCGTTGCCTTGGCAAGGAGATTTCGGCGCGCTTCCTCGATCACGTACCCGTCCACGCAACACTCGTGGCCGGCCCGCTCCAGCAGCACCAATAACCGCCGGACGGCGCCGTCGGACTTTGCCGCAGAGAACAGAATGTTCGCATCGAGAAAGATGCGCATCCGCCGGCGTCTACTGCGCGGATTTCTTCGGACGACTGCGCCGACCCAGAACCTTGTCGAGCTCGGCCTCGGCCTCGTCGAATTCCCGGACGCGCTTCTCGCTGTAGATCTCGACCGGCAATGTCACCGCCGGGCGCAGCAGCAGACCCTCCGGCGTCGTTTCGGCAATGAGCTGGTCGTCGGCCTTGAGGCCCAATGCGCGGCGGAGCTTCGCGGGCAGGGTTACCACACCACGGCTGGTGAGGGTCAGGGTCGCCTTCATTGATGCAGTTTAGCAGCTTTACTGCATTTCTGCAGGATTACTTCCTGCACGCGCTGACGACTCGATGCGGAGTGCCTTGGACCGAGATCGACGGCTAGATGGCGAAGCTGCCCTCTGCCGAAATCACCCGGGTATCGCCCCTGGCCACCCACGTCACCGCGGCCGTCGCGTCGAACCAGGAAGCCACATGTCGACGCGGCACGATCAGGACATGCCCGGGATTGAGTGGGTGACCGTCCCGGAACGCCACGGCCTCGACTCCCTCGGCAAGAATCCGCGGCGCGGCGATGCGGCAGAACGGACAGTCGACGCTGGATTCGGTCACGCGCTTTCCTCGTATGCGCTCGGAGGTGCCGCCGATGCCCGCGAGGATACACTCCGGGCGAAAGGTCGGCGCCCAGGCGTGGCGTCGATCGCGACGTCGATCGGCTCGGTCACACCGGGCGCGTAGGTGATCCGCACGAGGCACTCCTGCGCTCCCTCGCGCACCGCGCGCAGCGCCCTCTCCCGCGCCACGCGCGCCCCGACCCGATCGACGTGCGTCGGGTCCTTCCCGTACAACGCCCCGCCGCCGATGGGAATGCGCGGCCCGTAGTAGTCCATCACCAGCTTGCGCCCGGTCTGGCCGTTGTCGCCGTCGCTGCCGCCGTTGAGCAGCGGCCCGTTCGGGTTGAGCATCAACTCGACCTCCGACCACGGCGCGCACCAGCGTCGATCGGCGTGGCGAATCCGCCGATACGCCTCCTCCAGCGTCGCCGCGATCCCCGTGCACACGTCGAGGAACGGCGTCTGCGGCCGTTGCTGCAGCGTGACCAGGACGTGCTCCAGCATCCATCGCGCGCCCTCCTCCCGCACGCGCACGATCAGCTTCCCGTCCGGTCCCTGCCCCGCGAGCCGACCCGACCGGCACGACGCGAACAATGCATCCCGGAACTCGCGCGCGAGCCAGTGCTCGATCGGCAGCCAGTCGACCTTGGCGTCGTAGCCCGCCCAGCCGATGCAGATCGCCTGATCGTTGACGTGGGCGGTCCACTTGCCCGGGTCGTCGATCACCCGGCACACGGTATCGGTCACCTTGTACTTGCGCGCATCGATGTGATTGCCGGCGGTGTAGCCGATGGCGATGCCCGTGGCGACGACGACGTCGGCGAAGTCCACCGGGATCGGCCGCCGGGTGCACACGCCGCCGGTCAGGAACACCTGATCGGACCAGACCGCCATCTCGACCTGGCCGTAGCCGTCGGCGTCGACCTTCAGCACCTCGCCGATGATGGCGTCGGCGACCGCGTCGCAGAACTTGTCGGGATGGCCGGGCAGCACGAATTCGCAGACGCGGATCATGCGGGCACCTTGTCGAGTTGGGTGTAGGAAATGCCGACGCGGCGGAGCTCGGCGGGATTGCCGTCGCGGGTGACGAGCGCGGTGAGCCGCGTGCCGGCGAGCGCCTGGCGCACCGTCCTGGCGTCGAGCCGCTCGATGTAGCCGTCGGTGAGCACCACGGCGGCGGGCGGGCGCGTCTTCGCGACGTGCTCCAGCACGCAGGCCATCGACGTGCCGCCCGTGGTCTGCGCCTTGAGCTGCCCGCTCTCGATCACGGCGGGCGCGACGACGTCCGAGAACGCCCAGAACGGGCGGCGGACCCAGTTCGACAGCCGGGCGAGCAGCGCCACGACGAGCGGCATCTCGGCGCTCATCGAGCCGGACACGTCGAGGTAGACCTGCGCCGTCCCTTCGCGCCGAGGCATTGCGCCCTGCCACAGCGCCTCGGGCAGGAACGGCGACCACTGCGCGCGCAGGAACGCCCGCCGGTCGCCGGGCGACAGGACCGGGATGCGGTAGGCGTGCGGCGCGTCGCGCAGCGCGCGCGAGCGCGCGTCGGGCTGCAGGTGCTCGCGCAGGAGTTGGAGCGTGCGCCGCCGCCAGCGCTCGAGCGGGTCGTCGGCGCGCGCGACGACGGCCTCGAAGGCCGACGCGCCCACCCCGCGGCTCTTCGGCGAGCGCCAGATGCCGTGGCCGTTCATCGTCTTCAGCGCCTGGTCGAGCGCGTCCTTCAGCGCGTCGGGCAGCCGGTCGTCGATGTCGTCGTGGTTGCCGAGCAGGCGATCGAAGCCGTCCTCGCCCGGCTGCAGCGCGAACGGCGTTCCTTCGGTGGAAGCCCCGCCCCGGGTCTTCGCGCCGACGTCCCTGGCCAGCGCCTCGACGTCGTCGGCGAGCAGGCTTCCGCGGTAGAGCCCGGCCCACGCGTGCACCCACGGCGGCCACTGCGGCCGGCTGCCGAACTGCCCGCGATACGCGGCCTCCTCCTGCGCATCCATCGGCCGCAGCAGCCCCCACAGCCCCGGCGCGTCGGCGTAGTAGCGGCTCATCAGCGACGAGTACGCGGGACCGTGCTCGCGGTGGATGATGGCGTTGATCACCGCGTCCAGCGCAAGATGACGGGCCGGGGTGAACGGCTTGCGCGCCTCGGTGTGGCGCAGCAGCACGTGCAGGAACTCGTGGCACAGCAGCGCCTTCACCTCCGCATCGGTGCGGCAGTGCTCGCGGACGAAGTCGAGGTTGACCAGCAGGCGCGGGCGCTCCTCGCAGGTGACCGCGAGCGTGGGCACGCTGCCCGTGAACTCGATGCCGAGGATGCGCAGCACGGCGCGGATGGCGAAGGGATTCTCGTCGACGAGCTCCTCTACAAGCTGGCGAAATCGTTGCGGGTTCATTGAAGTATCCTCATGCCACGGACTCGAAATTTCGATTGTTCGTAATCAGCGCGCCCGCGGAGCGGGCAAGTCTGCGCAAACTCACGCGTAAAACCCCGCAGGATCGAAGAGCTCGAGGCGGCGCGTGAGCGACGCCTGCGTCCACAGCACCGGCCGCGCCGGGTCGTAGACCTGCGCCGTGCACAGCCCCAGCACCAGCGCGTTCCACAGCACGTCGCGCCGCTCGTCGTGGCGCGGATCCACGACGCCGGTGGACTCCGTCCAGGGCCGGGCGATCAGCCTGTGGCCGGGGACGTCGAGCTCGCCGCGCAGGTCCTCCGGGCTGCCGTAGCCCTCCTCGTTCAGGATTTCGGTGAGGACGTCGACCGGATCGACGTCCGGGAAGTGGATCCCAACGCGCACAATGCGCGGGCAGCGGATGATGCCGTCGTCGGTGCCGAGCAGCGTCGCGCGGATGCGCTCCTTTCGCGAGCGACTGCAGGGTCCGCCGGTGTTCGCGTGCCGGAGGCGGGGGTCCATCGAGGCGGTGCCGGTCCTCATGCCAGGCCTCGTTCTCTAAGCAGGTCGACGCACGCCTGCACCTGCGCCTCGAGCTGGTCCGGTCGGGCCGGGACAACGCCCTGCAGGACGCACCACGAGAAGAACTGCCGCGCTCGCTCGCAACGTGCGCCATCGAGCCCGGCCAGCAGCGTGGCCACGCGCGCGAATTCGGGGTGGTTGGTGTTGCTCACGTTGAGCCGCTCCTGCCAGCTCACCTCGCCGTCGACGGCCAGGACGGGCGACGCGACCTTGGCAAGGTCGTTGACGCCCTCCGCGCCGATCGGCAGCCGGCCGAGCGCAGCGGCCGGGTAGAGCGCGAACGCGAACGCCGCGGCGCGATCCCGCGCCTCGCCCGCGAGGCACTGCGCGATCGCCTGCGAGCCGGCGTCGGGCGTCTTCGCGTGGTCGAGCAGCAGCGCGAGCTTGCGATCGAGACGGGTTTCGGTCAGGAACGACTGGACCCACGCCTCGTCGGTGTCTGCGGCGGCGCCCCACGCGGCGCGGTGGGCGGCGGCGATCGCCTCCTTCGCCGGGCGCTCGCCCCAGCAGGCGTGCGGCAGGCTGCATTCCAGCACCCGGCGGAACAGCCGCTCGCGCGAGGCGCCCGCCACGATCGACGCGGCGAGCAGGCTGCGCGCGATGAGGCGCGCGCGGCGCGGCGAGATGCGGATCTTGCCAGCGTTGAGGGCGCTGGTCGCCGCGACGGCATAGCGGCAGACCTTCTCGGGGCAACGCTCGAGCTGCGCGACGAACGCCGCGCGCCACTCGTCCACGGACCTGCGCAGCGCGCCGCCGTCGCCGGCGATGCGGCCCTCGCCCGCCGGATCCACGACACCCCGACGCTCGTCCTCCGTCAACTCGTCCCAGTCCGGCGCTTCGACGAACAGCGCGAATCGGTCCGCCAGCGCAGGATCGAGCGCTTCCGAGCCGACGTAATCCTGCGCGCCGGACTGGTCGGCCGAGCACGGGTTCATCGCGGCCCAGCGCCAGCGCAGCTTCGCTATCGCAATGCCCTGCACCCGGCGCTCATGCACCAGCGAGAACAGGCGATTCTGGTGCTCGGGCTTGCAGCGGCTGATCTCGTCGATCAGCACCGACTCCGCGCCCCAGACCGTGGCCGGCGTCTCGAGGAAGCGCACGCCGCTGCCGTCGGGCTCTGGATAGGGAAAGCCGACGAGGTCGTCGAACGAGATGAGGCTCGCGTTGTAGTGGCGGTGCTCGAGACCGAGCGCCTCCGACAGCGAGTTGAGCAGGTAGGTCTTGCCGGTGCCCGAGGGTCCGATCAGCAGCAGCGGATCCTCGGTGACGAGCGCGGCCAGGATGACGGGCTCGACGGCGTCGAAGCCGTAGACGCCCAGTCGCGCGAGGCGCGACGGTTGCGATGCCTTCACTGTGCTTCTCCTCTTTAGCGGCGTTCGCGCGAGATGCGCGGGGGCCGCAAGCCGGACACAAATCCCCCGGCCCGTGACGTGGGCCAGTCGTGATGCCTGTGATGATACCGCGGGTGAGCGGCGCGTGCCGCGCACCCGCGCGCGTTGCTACTGCGTCATGCGGCCCGCCTTCTTCGCCTCCGCCGCCTCGCGCACGGCGGCCTCGCGCTGCGCGATGTCGCCGATGTGCCCGCCCAGCCGCCGGACGATGTCGCCGACCGACTGCACGCCGTAGCCGTAGCCGATGCGGGCGAGGTTCCAGGTCAGCACGTCGACCAGGATCTCCACGTGCCGGTGCTCGAGCGCGTCGTCGACCAGCGTCTTCAGCGCGGCCAGGTAGCGCAACTCGACCTGCTCCGCGGGGGAGCAGTCGGCCAGCACCGCGGGGGGCGAATTCGAGGCGACGGGCTCCATCCGCGGGGCCGCGGGCGCTGGGCTTTCGATTCCGGGGGCAACGACGACTTCGGACATGTTGGGTCTCCTCTGCCAGGTGATTCCAGTCTACCGGGCGAGTGGCTCAGTACGTGAGCCTGTCACCAGGCGCGCCACCTGCGCGCAGCCGGCACGGCATGGAGTCGCGCATGACCTTCCTAGCGAAGATTCTCCTCGGTGTAAAAGGTCAGCTCCAGCAAGCGCTCCAGCAGCTGATCCGGGGGGATGCCGAGGAAGTTATTGAGCACCAGCTCCTTGGCGACCAGCTCGGCCACCGCCTTGAGCGGATTGCTCTGCGACAGGGCGATGATCGTGATCGCATTCCAGTGATCGCCGATGCGCAGGTTGCCGCTGGAGCGCGGGGTTGCGGATTTCGCGATGCGTCTTGCCATGTGGCGCTATCTTGCGGTCCAGGGATTGAGGCAGTGCGCGCCGCAACGTTCGAGATCGTCCGTATTGCGGGTGACGACGGTGAGGTCATGCTGCAGGGCGGTCGCGGCGATCAGGCTATCGATGACGGGCAACGGCTGGCCGCGTGCCTCCGACGCGCCGACCAGCGCGCCCCAACGGGCAGCAACGCCTGAATCAACCACCAGCAGCCGGCCGCGGAACCGATCCGCAAGCTCGCGCCGCACCCATTGCGCGAGGGTGACCCGCCTGGGCGATTCGGGAAGCCTGGCGATGCCCTTCTCCAGTTCCCCGATCGTGATGACGCTCAGGAACAGTTCATCTTCGTCGCGTTCGAGTACCCAGCTTGCGACCGACGCCTTCGGTCTTGGGCGCACCAACTCGGAAACGACGCAGGTGTCGAGGAGCCAGCTCACCGGGTTGCCTTCGCGCTGGGCGCGCCGGAGCGTGCTCCCTCGGGGCGGCCCGGCGGGCTCACAGCACGACTGTCCTGCCCGGATCGCGGCTGCGCGTGAGATCCAGCGCAACCGTTCCCAACGGCGATTTGCGAAAGAAATCGACGAGGGTGCCTTTGGGCTTGCGGGTGAGGCGGGCGTACTGGTCCGCGGCGACCACCACCACGGCGTCGTCGCCGCGCAGCGTAATGACTTGCGGCCCTTCGTCCGTGGCCTTCCTCACCACTTCGGACAGCCGATTCTTTGCGTCTTGAAGCTGCCATTTGGTCACGATGCCCATCCTGGAACGCTTTCAGCTAGACAGGCTAGCTATCATAGACGCTCACCGGCGCATGTCAAGTTGACATGCTCTAGCGCAGCAGTGCGGTGCGGCGAGCGATGTCGCGCTCGATCTCAATGATATTGGTGGCCGGAACGCGACGTGCGTTTGCAGCGGTCGCGAACGTTGCCATGCTCATCAGTACATCATCGATGATCGTTGGGGCATTCGGCACGTGCCAGCGCTTGGCGAGCGCCAGCATCTCGGCGCGAGCAGGTGCGCTCCGTTCGTATTCGAAAGCGAGCGTGTGCTCGCGCCGCTCGCCAACGTCTGGCACCAAGTCGAAGGCTGGGCTCAGCCGATAGCCGCCCGGATCGTGGACCATCCAGAAATTCTTCAGGTGATCGTCGGTGTTTCCGAAAGCCGCGTTGAACACCATCTGCCGATATAGACGGTTTACATCGTCCTGCGGCGTGGCCGAGACCTGTCGCACAGCTTCGGTCAACTCGCTGTAGGTCTGCGCGTAGGCACCGGGGCGTTCTTTGCACAGTGTCCTCAACGAAATCATGTGTCGACGCCCGCGCCTGCCCACGGTGTCGAACCGTTCCACGAGCAAGGCACGGCGCTCGGTACTCCCCAACTTGTGCAGCTCGTGGGCGGGCACGGCCAGACTCGCCTCCGCGGCGAGGTCGAGTCCGACAGCCTCGAGTCCGACTACATCGAATCGACCATCGCGCTTGGCGCTGGGAAACTTCGCGATCCAATGCCGTTCGCCGTCGCTCACCAGCGCCTTTGGGCGCGCGCCGCCGAGCGAGCTTCCCGCGGCAAACAGGAGTTGTAGACCATCGGGGTCGGCGGCGAGCCCCTCCTCGAATGCTTCCGCGGCGACGGCCAGTGCCGCAAGATCCAGCATACCTGCAGCTTGACGCGGTGTTGGCCGTGCACGTCCGTCGACAAATCGCAAGGCGCCAATGCTGCCGCCTTGGTGAGCCGCAAGTTCGCCCAACAGGTGTGGAGCACCCTGTTGTCCGCGCGGCAGTTGGCGCTTGCGAACGATCAGCGCACGACCCCAATCATCAGGCAGCGCATCGTCGAAGACAGCGAGCGGCGGTTCCAGATTTCGCGCAACAAACCGACCGGGTCTGAGCGCCATCGAGAGTGGATCAAGAGCGAATCGCTGTTTATGTTGCAGCCATGTTCCAGCGTACTCGAACTCGCTGGCAAAGCTCCCGGCAGCATCAGGGTCACCGCACGCCAACTCTCCCACCATGGCCTCTGTCCCGTCTGGCAGGGTGATCCAGACTCCGAGGAGGATCACACCTGCCTCCGGCTGGCACGCTGCCTGCGCGGCCGCTCCGCCCGTCTCGCGAGGTCAAGCACCGACTCTATCGGCTCCAGGACCGAGGCGAGATCAGGTAAGCGATCCAAGATCCAGAGGGCGTTGGCCCAATGCTTGATCGCCACAGTGTCGGAGCCTCTTTCCATAGCTCGTAGCGTAGGGACCGAGATCCCTATCCGCTGCGCAAACACGGCCATCGACTCATCGCGGGAGAGCCGGGCTAGACGTAGGCGTTCACCCAACCTCGCCAGCTCCTGTTCAGCGTCAACAACAGTAATCATGTTTTCTATTATTAGGCTTCATTAGATTTAAAGCAATCTATATCTTTCGTTATTGTACGGATGAGAATATGCCACGTCAGGTAACTCAGACGACTTGCCGGTATAAACCGCTACCTATGTAACCGGGCCGTACAAACTCAGAGCGTGGCGAAGCGCTGCACCGTATCCGGATACTGCTTCACCAGGTAGGCGTGGAATGGCAGGGGTGGAGGCCGGGATCGCTGCGTGGCGAGGGCGGCGATACTGCCGCTTGACATTGCCAGTTTGACTGTCATAATCGGCTGTATGAATAAGCCCGCCGCCCCGGCCCGGACCTACACGCTCGACGAGCTCTGCGTGCTGACCGAGTTGCCCAAGCGCACGGTCCGCTATTACGTGCAGCTGGGCCTGGTGGATCGCCCGGTCGGCGAGACCCGGGCCGCCCACTACACGAGCCGCCACCTGGAGCAGTTGCTCCAGATCCGGAAATGGGCGGCGGCGGGCGTCTCGCTGGAGCGGATCCGTGAACTGCTCGATGGCGCGCCGCCGCCGGTCGCAGCGCGTCCGCGCGGTGCCGGGTCGGTCGAAGTCTGGAGCCACCTGGTGGTGGCCGACGGCATCGAGATCACGCTCGAGCCGGGCCGCGCGGGCCTCACGCCCGAGCAGGTGCGCGAATTCTTCCGGGGCGCGCTCGCGCTCTACGGAAACGTCAAGAACAAGGGATGAACATGGACGACGAAACCGCAGTGCTCCGCTCCACCACCGGCGAATCCCTGGCGCTCCTGGGCGTCGCGGCCAAGGGCACCGTCAACGGCCTCTTCTTCGACCTCGCCGTCGAGCAGCGCTACCGCAATCCGGCGGCCACCAACATCGAGGCGGTCTACACGTTTCCGCTGCCGACGGGCGCGGTGCTGCTGGACTTCCAGGTGACG
>Ga0315290_10001237_pt1 | contig 17540 bp, 14 predicted proteins | sample YL17G12_0_MG_FD_203627 | JGI IMG/M metagenome (GOLD analysis project Ga0315290, IMG submission 203627) | Sediment microbial communities from Yellowstone Lake, YNP, Wyoming, USA - YL17G12_0 | ecosystem: Environmental > Aquatic > Freshwater > Lake > Sediment | place: USA: Wyoming | collected... | reverse complement strand
GAATACGGACATGCCGCAAGCACCGGCGGACGTTGCACGGCGCCTGCGTGCGCGAATCGCCGCGGCCTGAAGCCCGGTCAGACCTCGGCTTTCGGCTTCTCGACCCAGACGTTGCAGGGCAACCGGTCGAGCACCGCTTCCGCCGTATTGCCGACGAACCACCGCTCCAGCCTGCGACGCGAGACTGCACCCATCACGACCAGATCCACGCTGAGCGCGAGCGCCTCCGCGACGATGTCCTGCGCCGGCACGCCGACGCGCAGATGAGCGTGGTCGCGGACGACCGGATGGGCCGACAGCAATGTGCGCAACGCCTGGTTGGCCGCGTCGAGGGTCGCGTCGTCGGGTACCATGCCCGCCGCCGCGACGTAGGCGTCACCCACGACCGCAATGGGCAGCGGCAGCGCGAACACGTGCAAGGCATGCACGTCCCCGCCGAGCCGTTCGTTCAGCAGCGTCGCGCTGCTGAGCAACTGGTGATCCAGCGCCGCCGGCTTGTCGTGCAGGTGCTGGGGATCGACGCACACCATGATTCGCGGCGCTTCGAGCCGGGCCGGGTTCTTGACCAGCAGCATCGGCGCCGGGCAATCGCGGATCAGGTGCCAGTCAGAGCCCGTGAACAACGTGCGTTCGATGCGACCGTGATGCACGCTCTGCTTGAGCACGAGATCGGGCTGCAAGGCCTGGACCCGCTCGATCGCCAGCTCGTGGAACGGCGTGCCCCAGATCGCTTCGAAAGTCGCCGGCACGCCCTGCGCGGCTGCCCGCGCCACGCAGCGCTCCAGCGTCTCACGATGCGCCGCCTGCACCGACTCGCGGAATTGCACGAGTCCGGGGGCCGGCGGCTCGTAGAAGGAAACGTGCAGGTCCCGGTAGTCGGTCATGAGCAGGTGCAATCGGGCACCGAAGCTCCGGGCCAGGGGCAGCGCGGCCTCAAATGCCGTCTGCTGTTCGAGCGCGGGCTCCATCAGGACGAGAATGCTGCGAAGTGCTTTCATGGGCGTCTCCCATGTTCCTGCGCAAGGCGTAAAATTGTGCCGACGAAGCATATCGCGGCGGCGGCGCAGGAAATCCCGCGCCCGGTCGCGGGATGTACCTAACACCGCGGTCCTGCGGCGAGGCAACAGCAACTTGCACCGAACCGATCGTTTTCCCGCGGCGCTCCTGATCGCTTTCGGCACGCTCTGGGCCGCGCTCGCGGTCGCACCCTGGTATCGAAGGGACTGGCTGCTCGAGAACGTGCTGGTGTTCATCGCCGTGCCGTTGCTTGCCGCAACCTATCGCAGCCTGCGCTTCTCAAACTTCGCCTACGGCTGCCTGTTCGTGTTCTTCGTGCTGCACGAGATCGGTGCGCATTACACCTACAGCGAGGTGCCGTGGCGCGAGTGGTTGTCGTGGGCCAATGACGGCACCGGCCTGCCCGACGCCAGCCGCAACCATTACGATCGATTCGTGCACTGCGCTTACGGGTTGCTGGTGTTCCCCGCGGTGTGGGAACTGTTCGCGGCCCGTGCCAGTCCGCAGCGCATCTGGCGGTACGTCTTGCCGGTGACGTTCGTGATGGCGCACTCGGTGATCTACGAGCTCGTCGAATGGGCGGCGGCCGCGGTGTTCGGCGGTGACCTCGGGGTCGCCTACCTCGGCACACAGGGCGACGAATGGGACTCCCAGAAAGACATGGCGCTGGCCGCGGCCGGCACCTTGGTCGGCCTGCTGATGACGCTGGCTGTCAGCTCGCGGGCGCGGGGTGCTGCCGCGCATCGACCACCGCCGTCGTGACGAGATCGGACCCGACGTTGGTCATCGTGCGGGTCATGTCGAGAATGCGGTCTACGCCCAGGATGATGCCGATGCCTTCCGGCGGGATGCCGAACGCCACCAGCAGCCCCGCGATCAACGGCAGGGATCCGCCGGGGATCGCCGCCACGGCCACCGCGCTCAGGACCGACAGGAACACGAGCGTGGCCTGCTGGGCGATGTCGAGGTGCACGCCGAACACCTGGGCGACGAACAACACCACGCAGCCTTCATAGAGCGCCGTGCCGCTCATGTTCATCGTGGTGCCGAGCGGCAGCACGAAACCCGCCGTCGAGGGCGAGATGCCGAGCCGCTCGCGCGCCACGGCCAGCGCAGCCGGCAGGGTTGCGCTGCTCGAACTCGTCGAGAACGCGGTCACCAGCACGTCCTTGATCTGGCGGAAGAACTCCGCCGGGTTGCGCTTCGCGAGGAACTTGAGCCAGATCGACATCGTGCCGAACAGGTGCAGCAGCAGCATCGTCACACAACCGAACACGAACAGCCCGAGCGCCAGCAGGATGTCGATGCCGACCTTCACGACCACGCTGAAGATCATCGCCGGCACGGCGATGGGCGCGAGCCGGAGCGCAAAGTGCACGATGCCGGTCATCAGGTCGGAGACAGTCTCGAGCGCCTGCTGAACCTTGTGGCGTCGCTCCCTGGGCAGGCCGAGACCCGCGGCACCCACCAGGATGGCGAAGGCGATCAGCGGCAGCACGTCGCCCAGCACGTTGCGCTGGTTGCCGACGAACGCACCGAAGAGGTTGCGCGGCATGAACATGTCCACGACGCCCGCCGGGGTGATCTGCGGACGCGCCTCGTTGGTCTCGACGTGCTTGAGCGCCTGGCCGCTGTACTCCTGCACGAGCCGTGCGGAAGTCTCGTCATCCAGGCGGTTCCCCGGCTGCAGGATGTTCATCATCAGCAGGCCGAGCGTCGCCGCGATCGCCATGTTGAGGAAGAACAGCGCGAAGGTGCGCCCGGCGAGCGGGCCGAGCTGTGAAAGTTCGCCGAGTTGCACGACGCCGTTTGCGAGCGATGCGAACACCAGGGGAATCACCACGAAAAACAGCATCCGCAGGAAGACCTGCCCGACCGGGTCGCACACGTTGGTGGCGAACCACTGCGCCGCTTCCAGCACCTGTGGCACGAAGGTGCCGATGCCGAGGACCGCCGCCCCGGCGACGGCGCCGAGCACCAGGCCCGTCAGGATGCGGTTGGCGAGCTTGGTGTCGGTGTCGGCGGACATGGTCAGCCCCGCATCAGGTGGACGAAGGGCGCACTTTGGAGAAGCAGAGCGCGGGCCGCAACCTCGGCGCGTCAGGCTCGGCGACCTGGCTCACGAACCGGGGTTGGTGCTGAGGGGACTCCCGCAAGGATTGGCCAGGTTACTGATCCGGCTGGCCGTATCAGGCTCAGGCGCCTCCCCATACTCCAGGAATGCCCCCGCGTTGGTCCCTACTCGGCCGGGCGAGAATGATGGGCATGGGTCGCGGATCGCTGCGCCCGCCGCTCACGGTGCGGTGCCGGAACTGTGGCGAGGTCGGTACGCGCGCTCGCGCCTTTCCCTCGACAGAGGTGGCCGTTTGGCATTCCTGTCCCCTTGGCTGCCGCGATGAGCGTCGGCCGGAGTCACCGGCGCCGCCATTCAGTCCTTCAGCCGGCGCGACAGGTATGTGAATTCGAGCGCCACGCGCTTCGCGCGCTCGCGCTGGTTCGCCGCCGCCGCGTGGCCGCCGTCGATGTTCTCGTAGTAGTAGAACGGCGCGCCGAGCTCCGCCATCCGCGCGGCCATCTTGCGCGCGTGGCCCGGGTGCACGCGGTCGTCCTTCGTCGACGTGACGAAGAACGGCGGCGGGTACTTCACGCCTGCCTTCAGGTTCTGGTACGGCGAGATCGTCTCGAGGAACGCGCGCTCCGCGGGCACCGACGGGCTGCCGTACTCGTCGACCCACGACGCGCCCGCGAGCAGCTGGTCGTAGCGCAGCATGTCGAGCAGCGGCACCTGCACCACGACGGCGTTCCACAACTCCGGCCGCTGCGTGAGCTCCACGCCCATCAGCAGACCGCCGTTCGATCCGCCCATGATGCCGAGCCGCCGCGCGCTGGTGATCTTCCGCGCCACGAGGTCCTCCGCGACGGCCGCAAAGTCGTCGTAGATCACCTGCCGCTTCGTCCGCAGTCCCGCCTGGTGCCAGGCGGGACCGAACTCGCCGCCCCCGCGGATGTTCGCCAAGACGTAGACGCCGCCATCTTCCAGCCACAGCTTGCCTAGCGTGCCGGAATACGTCGGCGTCATCGACACCTGGAAGCCGCCGTACGCGTACAGCAGCGTCGGCGCGGTGCCGTCGAACTTCAGCGACTTCGGCCGCACGACGAAATACGGCACCTTCGTGCCGTCCTTCGAGGTCGCCTCGAGTTGCTCGACGACGTGGTGGCTGGCATCGAAGCGCACCGGCATCTCCACGAGCTTGCGTGGCGCGCCGCCGGCCTCCGTCACGTACAGGCTGCGCGGCGTAATGAAGCCTTCCGAGTAGACGAACGCGCGGTCGTCGTCAACGCGGATGTTGCCCAGCGTGATCTGGCTGCGCACGGGCAGGTCGAGCGCGGCGAGCTTCTGCCAGCGCCCGCCACGGAACTCATAGCGGTAGGCGCGCGTCACGACGTTTTCCGCCACGACGAGGAACGCGGCGGAACGGGCGGCGCGGAACTGCTGGAACGACTCGCGCGGGCCGGGCGCGTAGACGACGGCCACGTCCGGCTTGCCACTCGCGACGAACGCGGCCAGCGGGAAGCTGATCACGGTGCCGCTCGCGTAGGTCCTGCCCCCGACGGCCCAGTCTTCGTTGAGCGAGGCGACGAGCTGGCCGCTCCAGTAGCCCTGCAGTTCGGCACGCCGGGGTAGCGGCAGCGGCACGAGCTTTTCGCCGACGACCAGTTGGAAGGTGGTCTCGAAAAAAGTCTCGGCGCGGGCGATCAGCAGCGCCTGGCTGCCGTCGCGGTCGCGGAACGACACCGGGAACACGCCTACGTCCTGCGGCGTGCCGCGGAAGAGCTCGGTCGCGGCCTGCAGCGGCTGCCCGCGCTGCCAGCGCTTCAAGACGAACGGATAGCCGGACTCGGTGAGCGTGCCCGCGCCCCAGTCGGTCGCGACCAGCAGCGTGTCGCCATCCACCCATTCGGTGCCGTGCTTCGCTTCTGGCATCACGAAACCGCCAGCGACGAACTGCTTCGCCTCGAGGTCGAACTCGCGGACGATGCGCGCATCCTTGCCCCCGTTCGACAGGGAAACGAGGCAACGACGGTACTCGGGCGGCAGGCAGTCCGGCATGTCCGTGACCCACGGCTTGCCGTCCTGTGCGGACAACGCGTCGACGTCGAGCACCGTTTCCCACTTCGCCTCGCCCGCGGCGTAGCTCTCCCAGTCCGAGCGGCGCAGCAGGCCGCGCACATGCACGTCGTCCTGCCAGAAGTTGTAGACGCGGCCGCCGAGCAGCACCGGATCGGCGATACGGTCCTGCGCCTCGAGGATGTGCCGGGCGTCGGCCTCGAACTTCGCGAACCGCGGATCGCCCTGCAGTTCCGCCAGCGAACGGGCATTCTGCTCGCGCGCCCACGCAAGCGCGCGCGCGCCTTCGACTTCTTCGAGCCAGAGATAGGGATCGGCACTCACGGTACGCTCGGTGGCCGGCGCGGAAACGGGAGCGGTCGCGGCGATTGCCGTACCGTGCAGTGCGAGCGCCAGGAGGGCGCAGCGGTGGCGGATTCGGCACATGGTCCGTGGGGTGCTGGGGCCGCCGGGTACGGCCGCCGGGAATCTACGCAAGCGGCGGGTCCACTGCAACGGGTGCGCGCTGGAACAGGCACGGAAAGGGGCGCTTCAGGGAGTTTGGTGGTGAGGGGGAGAATCGAACTCCCGACCTAGGGGTTATGAATCCCTCGCTCTAACCGTCTGAGCTACCTCACCACAAGGCCGGATTGGGGTGCCAATCTGCTGGCCGGACAAAGTCCGGGCCGCACGGGACCGCGAATTGTCCAGAGCGCCGCCTTGGGAGTCAAGGCGTCAGGGGGGCGACCCCGATTTGCGTCCGTTCCGACCTGTGCCAGACTTGCGCCGTAGCGCCAAGACAATACGGGGGACCACGCCATGAGACACCTCCTGACCGCAACAATGGTGGCGAGCGCAATCGTCGTTCCAGCCGGCATCGCCCTGGCTCAGCAGGCAGCGGCGCAGCGGCCCGCGGACAAGCCGCCGATTTCCCAGGCCTGGATCGACATCGCCACGTTCTCCTCCCCCGGCATGCCTAGCGGCATGGCGGGGATGATGGGCGGCATGATGGGAGGCGGTGGCGGCGGCGACACGCCGTTGTCGGCGATCATGGGCGGCAAGTCGAACGGCAACCAGTTCGGTCACACGCGCTTTGGCGGCAGCGGCAGTTTCCTCGACGTAACGCTGCGCACCAGCCGCAACCCGAACCTGGCCGAGGCGCTGCAGGCTGTCCCCGAAGGCAGCAAGCTCGCGCCGACCTTGCAGCTGAAGGTGCTGCCGCAGGCAAAGCCGGTCCCTGAGAAGTACAGCGACGACACGGTCGAGGAATCACCCGAGCAACCCAAGGGCAGGATCAAGCTCTATTGGGGTTGCGGCACGGCGATTCGGCCGGGGCAGCCGAAAGTGGTCGATTTTGCAACCGGCACCGTCGGTCAGATGGCCGAGATCTTCAAGGGCCGCCGCGCCACACAACGGGGCACGCACTCCGCACCTGGCCGACCGGTGTGGCCGAACCTGACCGACAAGCGATTCGTTCCCGAGGGAGCATCGCTCACCGGCTCCCATACGTTCACCGGCGAGGGCGTGCCGGACGGTTTCAAGTTCACGTTGCCGCCCTCGCAGGACATCATGCCCGCGATTGCGCTCAAGCAGGCGCAGGCCGACGGCGTGACGCAACTGACCTGGCAGCCACTGCCCACCGCGCGCGCGTACTTCATCGCCGCAATGGGCGGCAAGGGCGACAACGACGGGACGGCGGAGATGACGCTCTGGACGTCGAGCGAGTTGCCTGACTCCGGTTTCGGGCTGGTCGATTACCAGACCAACAAGTCGGTGGACCAATGGCTCAAGGACAAGGTGTTGCTGCCGCCGGCGACGTCGCGTTGCGACATCCCGAAGGGGATCTTCGGCGAGGGCACGGGCGGGATGTTGCGCATGATTGCGTACGGCACCGAGATCAACCTCGCCTACCCGCCTCGTCCCACGGATCCGAAACTGGCCTGGGAGCCGGATTGGTCGGTCAAGGTGCGCGTGAAATCCGTCGCCAACTCGATGCTCGGCATGCCGGGCATGGACGAGGGCGCGGCCGGTGCAGAGGACGGCAGCGCGGGTGCCGGCGAAGGGACGCCGACGGACGCCGCACCGCAGGACGCGGCGGATAAACCGAAAAAGAAGAAATTCAGCCTGAAGGAAGCGCTCGACGCCGCGAAGCAGGCCATTCCTTGAAATCCTGTCCCCTCTCCCGCTCAAGCGGGAGAGGGGAAGAAATCACACGTTGAAGCGGAAGTGCATGACGTCGCCCTCGCGGACGACGTATTCCTTGCCCTCGAGGCGCATCTTGCCCGCCTCTTTCGCGCCCTGCTCACCCTTGCAGGCGATGAAGTCGTCGTAGCCGATCACCTCGGCACGGATGAAGCCTTTCTCGAAATCCGTGTGGATCTCGCCTGCCGCCTGCGGCGCCAGCGCGCCGATGTGCGAAGTCCACGCGCGCACTTCCTTTACGCCGGCCGTGAAGAACGTCAGCAGCCCGAGCAGGTGATAGGCCGCGCGAATCACGCGGTTCAGGCCCGGCTCGTGCAGGCCGAGCTCCTCGAGGAAGACCAGGCGATCGCCTTCCTCCAGCTGCGCGATCTCCGCTTCGATTGCAGCGCACACGGGCACGACGTCGGCACCCTCTTCCGCCGCGCGCTTTTCCACCGCCGCGAGGTACGGGTTGTCGCGGAATCCGCCTTCCGCCACGTTCGCGACGTACATCAGCGGCTTCAGCGTGATGAGGTGCAGTTCCTTGAGGAGCGGCCGCTCCGATGCGTCGATCGTGAGTGTGCGCGCCGGCTTGCCGGAGTCGAGATGCTCGCGCATGCGCTTCAACACGTCGCGCAGGCGCGCCGCGTCCTTGTCGCCCGTCTTGGCGTCCTTCTCGGCGCGGCGGTGACCACGTTCGACGGTATCGAGATCGGCCAGCGCAAGCTCGGTGTTGATCACGTCGATGTCGCTCAACGGATCGATGCGGCCGGCGACGTGCACGATGTCGTCGTTCACGAAGCAGCGCACGACGTGCGCGATGGCATCCGTTTCGCGGATGTGCGCCAGGAACTTGTTGCCGAGGCCCTCGCCTTTCGAAGCGCCCGCAACCAGGCCCGCAATGTCCACGAACTCGACCGTGGTCGGCAGAATCTTCTCCGGCTTGACGATGGCAGCCAGCGCATCGAGACGCTTGTCGGGCACCGGCACGACGCCGACGTTCGGATCGATCGTGCAGAAAGGATAGTTTGCGGCCGCGGCGTTCTGGGCCTGCGTGACAGCGTTGAAAAGCGTGGACTTGCCGACGTTAGGCAGTCCGACGATGCCGCATTTGATGCCCATGGGGTGAAAGTGACCGGTGATCGGCTATTGGTGGGAGGAACGGATGGCGACCAGTCACTGGTCCTGCGTGTGCAGCTGCTTCATCGCCTGCTCGGCGCCATCGCGCAGGAAGACGGACAGCGCCTCGACCGAAGAGCCGACGCTGTCGATGATCGCCTGTTCGTCCGCACCCGATGCGCGCTGCAGCACGTAGTCGATGACCTGCGACTTGTCGCCCGGGTGGCCGATGCCGAGCCGCAGGCGCCAGAAATCCGGGCCGCAGTGAGTGACCGTGTCGCGCAGACCGTTGTGGCCACCGTGACCGCCGCCGAGTTTCAGGCGCGCGACGCCGGGTGCAAGGTCGAGCTCGTCGTGCACGACCAGCAATTCGCCGATCGGCGCCTTCACGTAGTCGATGAGCGCGCGGAGCGAAAGTCCGCTGCGGTTCATGTAGGTCTGCGGCTTCAACAGGATGAGTTCACAACCCTCGACGGTGATTTTTGCAATCTCACCCTGATAGCGCGAGTGCGGCCGGAACGGCGCGCCATGGGCCCGCGCCAGCGCGTCCACGAACCAGAAACCCGCGTTGTGGCGCGTGAGCCGGTGCTCGGGACCGGGATTGCCCAGCCCGGCGATGATCTGCAACGGAGTGCCGGCCATGGTGATGAGGGGTTGAGCGTTTGAAAGTGGCGAAAGCTGAAAAAGGCCGGGCCGCCCCGCAGGACGGCCCGTCTCCAGTGACCGTGTGGACGGTTACTTCTTCGCGTCCTTGCCGGCCTTCGCGTCGGCCGCAGGCTTGGCAGCGGCAGCAGGCTTCGCCGCCGCCGCAGGGGCCACAGCGCCCGCAGCACCCGCAGCACCCGCAGCGCCCGCCGCAGGTACGACCGCAGCCACTTCTGCGCCAGGCGCCTCGACCTCTTCAGCACGCGCGTGGTGCACCGACACGATCGGCGCGTCCTTGCCGTGCGTCAGCTCCAGCACTTCGACGCCTTCCGGCATCTTGAGATCCGACAGACGCAGCATCTGGTTCATGGCGAGGCCAGACAGGTCCACTTCGACGAACTCCGGCAGGTCCTTCGGCAGACAGCTGATTTCGACGTCGTTGTACAGGTGCGAAACCACGCCGCCCGCCTTGACGCCCGGCGACGCCGCCTCGCCCTTGAAGTGCAGGGGAATCGTGATGCGGATCTTCTCGTTGTCGACGACCCGCTGCAGGTCCACGTGCAGCACGGCGTTCTTCGCCGGGTGCCGCTGGACGTCCTTCAGGATCGCCGCCTGGTTCGCCTCGCCCACCTTGAGGTTGATGATGGTCGAGTAGAAGCGCTCGTTGTCGAGCAGCAGCAGGAGCCTGGTGTGATCGAGCGACAGGGCGCGCGGCTCACGATGGCCACCGTACAGGATGGCCGGCACCTTGTTCGCGCGACGCAGGCGGCGGCTCGCACCTTTGCCCTCGGCGTCACGGAACTCGGCGGCGAGTTCGAATGCGGTTTTCATGATGATCTCCAGTTACCAACAACATGCCGTCGGCCCGCGACCAAGCCCGACGGCGCCCGAAAAACAAACCCTCACCCGGCCTTCGACCGACCTCTCCCGCAAGCGGGAGAGGTGAGAAACCTCAGTCCAGATACAGCGAACTCACGCTTTCCTCGTCGCGTATCCGGCGCATCGTCTCCGCGAGCAGGCCTGCGACCGACAGCTGGCGGATCTTGCGGCACGCCAGCGCGTTCTCGCGCAACGGAATCGTGTCCGTGACCACCAGTTCGTCGAGCGCGGAGGCCTCGATGCGATCCACCGCCGGTCCCGACAGGACCGCGTGCGTGATATAGGCCGCGACGCGCCTGGCGCCGTGGTCCTTCAATGCCTTCGCCGCCTGGCACAACGTGCCCGCGGTATCCACCATGTCGTCGACGATCACGCAGGTCTTGCCCTCGACATCGCCGATGATGTTCATCACCTCGGACACGTTCGCCCGCGGGCGGCGCTTGTCGATGATCGCGAGGTCGGCATCGTCGAGCCGCTTCGCGATCGCCCTGGCGCGCACCACGCCACCGACGTCGGGCGAGACGACCACGAGGTCGTCGTACTTCTGCTTCCACACTTCGCCGAGCAGCACCGGCGACGAATACACGTTGTCCACGGGGATGTCGAAGAATCCCTGGATCTGGTCGGCATGCAGGTCCACCGTCAGCACTCGATGCACGCCGACACCGGCAATCATGTTGGCCACGACCTTCGCCGTGATCGCGACGCGCGTGGCGCGCGGCCGGCGATCCTGGCGGGCATAGCCGTAATACGGCATCACCGCGGTGATGCGTCCGGCCGACGCGCGCCGGCACGCATCGACCATGACCAGCAGTTCCATCAGGTGGTCGTTGGCTGGCGGACAGGTGGACTGCACGACGAACACGTCGCGCCCGCGCACGTTCTCCATCAACTCGACCGTCACCTCGCCGTCGCTGAAGCGGCCGACGTGTGCCCGCCCGAGCGGCACCTGCAGATAGCGCGCGATGTCCTGCGCGAGCGCCGGATTCGCATTGCCGGTGAACACCGCGATCGTCGGCCCGTCCATCAATCGCTCCTAAGACTTCAGACGTCATCCGCGCCCGCCGCGGCAACCGCAGCGAGCTGGCTGGGGTGGAAGGATTCGAACCTCCGAATGGCGGGATCAAAACCCGCTGCCTTACCGCTTGGCGACACCCCAACGCATTCGTCAGCGGCCGCGTTCCGCGCTGCGGCCGCGCTGCTCGAGGAGCCGGCGGTCCGCCAGCGGCGAGCGATTCAAACCGCGCACCACCCAACCTTGCCAGCGTCCGGGCAGGCGACCGAGTGCAGCTTGCGCCACCTCTTCGTCCGGCATCGCTGCGAACACGCAGGATCCCGTGCCGGTGAGGCGCGCGGGCGCGAGATGCCCGACCCAGTCGAGCGCCTGCGCCACCGCCGGATAGCGACGCCTGACCACCGGCTCGCAGTCATTGCGACCGCCAGTCATCAGGAAACCGCGAATTGTGATTACCGGCGAATCCCTTGTCAATTCAGGGGCTTTGAAGATCTCGGCCGTGACGACTGCGGCGTCCGGCCGCACCAGCAGGTACGCGGGTTCCGGGAACTCGGCCGGGGTCAGTACTTCGCCGACGCCCTCCGCCCAGGCAGCCTGCCGCCGAACGAACACCGGTACATCCGCACCCAGCTGCAGAGCCAGGCGGGCCAACTCATCGTCCGAGAGCGCAAGGCCCCACACTTCGTTCAAAGCAACGAGCACGGTGGCCGCATCCGAGCTTCCTCCACCCACTCCCCCCTGCATCGGTAGCCTCTTGACAACCTCGATTGCCACTCCGGTGCCGGGCTGCCCCAGTTCCGCCAACAGTCGCGCCGCACGGATGGCCAGGTCATCCGCGGGAGCCACCCCCGGCACGTGGCCGAGTCGCTCGATGACGCCACGTGGCCTGATCCAGAACCGGATCTCGTCGCATAAGTCGATGAATTGAAACGCCGTCTGCAGCAGGTGATACCCGTCCGGACGACGGCCGACCACGTGTAGAAACAAGTTGAGTTTGCCGGGCGCAGGCCAGGCCTCGGGACTCCCCAAAGGCTCGCCGGCGCGGGTCATGGCGAAGGAACCCCGGGCTTGCCCTGGCCGGCGGCTGGCAGGCGCCAGTCGTCCATCACAACCTTGATGCGCGCGGCCCCACTGGCCACCGTCAGCCGGGCGGGTACGGACCATCCGTGGGCCGTCGTGAACGGGTCGTAACTCACGGTCCAACCGGCCTGGTCGATGACGCGCGACGAACCCGGTCCTCCCCCGCGCACCTGGGCGACGCTGCCGGGAGCAGTGAGGCCGAGCATCCAGTAGCGCATTTCGGCGAGCGGCAGATCGGTGCCCAGGCGAGCGCGGATCCGGGTGCGTGCCGCCTCCGTATCGACGCTGATTCCGTTGGCATCGGTGACGGTCACGGCCTGACCGTCGGTCACGATGCGCGTCGAGCCGGCTCCGAGCGGACCGCGCAACTGCAGATCGGTTGTACCGCCGTGCTGCAGCCACGTGAAACTGCCGCTGCCACCCTCCGGCCCGACGGCGATGGCCAGCCTGCCGGTGGCGGTCCACTCAGTGACCTGCAAGGGATCGATTGCCGCGCCCGTGATGGGCGCCATCCGCGGTGCCGCCGCGCACCCAGCCAGCACGGCCGCCACGATGAGCGGCGCAACTCGTCGCATTACGGGCCCGCTCTTTTGAGTCGCTCCTGCAGCTGCGCATTGTCCGGGCGCCGTTCGAGCGCCTGCTGCCAGGTCCTGCGTGCGCCAGCCTGATCCCCCATCGCCGACTGCACGTCGCCGAGATGCAGGTCGATCTCCGGATCGTTGCCCAGTGCTTGTGCCCGCTGCAGGTAGCCGAGCGCCTCGGATTGCCTGCCCTGCCGGTGCAGCACCCAACCCATGCTGTCGAGCACGGCAGCGCTGTCGGGCGACTGCGTGAGCGCCGCGGCCACCAGCGCGTGGGCCTCCTCGAGCTGCCTGTCGTGATCGGCCAGCGTGTAACCGAGAGCATTCTGCACGGTCACGTCGCCCGGCCGCTCGCGCAGCAGTTCGCGCAGCTCGCGCACGGCCTGATCGACCTTGTCGATGCGCTCGTAGAGGAAAACGCGGCTCATGCGCAGGTCGAGTGAATCCGGGTACTGCAGCAAACCGGCATCCAGGATTTCGAGCGCGCGCTTGTCGTTCTGGAACGCGGCAGCGAGTGACGCGCGTGCGGCCACAACCTTGGGCCCGGCTTGCGGCTGCGACCGGCCGTATTCCTCGAGGTGCAACAGCCCGGCGTCGAGCCCGGACTGCTCGGCCTTGATGCGGGCCACCCGCTGCTGCGCGGCCATCGCGTAGTCCCCGCCGACGACCCGCGAGTAAAAGCGCAACGCCCGCTCCGCATCCTGGCGCCGCTCGGCGATGACACCCAGGAAATACAACGCTTCGTAGGATTGCGCGCCGGTGGACAGCAGGTCCTCGAAGTGCCTGTTGGCCGCGTCGAGCGAGCCGGCCTCGAGGTCGAGCGCGCCCAGGCTGCGGATCGCTCCCGGAATGACGGTCTGGCCGGTCGTGTACGGGGTAAGCATGGCGCGCGCTTCTTCATCGCGACCCGTGCTCGCGAGCAGCAGCGCGTACTCGATGTGCGTGGCCACGTCGGATTCCGGAGCCATGACGAGATCGCGAGCCAGCGCAAGCCCTTCGTCGTCCTTGCCGGAGGCGATCGTCGCCCGCGCCAGCAGCATCCTCGCCGGCACCCAGAACGGCGCCCGTTGCACGGCCTGCTGCGCCGCGCTCACGGCCATGCCGAAATTCTCCGAGCGCAGCGCGGAATGGCCGAGCGCGTAGTGGGCTTCGGCAACCTCGGGGTGACGGGCCACCAGCCGGCGGAACAACTCGGTCACGTCGGTCGGGTTCGCCTCGTCCCCGATCACCGGCAGCAGCGCCAGGAAACCGGCGGCGGGGCTGATATAGGCCGTGCCGATCAACTGCGCGAACTCGGCTTCCGCCCTGTCCAGGCGATGGAGACGCAGTGCGGTCATGCCGGCGTAGCGATGCGCCTGCTCGCTCGTGGGGTTGAGCGTCAGCCAGCGATCGGCGGCCTGCGCCGCTTGCTGCAGCTGGAGGTTGTCGTAGGCCACGCGGGTCGCCTGCTCCGCGACCGATTCGTCGCCCGAGACCTCGGCTGCGCCGCGGTAAGCGGCGGCGGCCTCCGGCAACTCGCCTCGCTCCAACGCGGCATCCGCATCGGCCAGCAGGGCCTCAGGATCTGCGGGGCCTGCGCCGCTTTCCGGCCGGACTCCGGCGGACGGGCCGCAGGCACCCAACAGCAGGAACACGGCAACAGCCGGCCAGACACAAGCACGGGAAATGCGGATTGGCATGACTCGCCCACTATAGCGGAAGCACGATCATGCTTGTGTTGCCTGCCGCCATCACCCAGAATTTCGCGACTTTACTCGACGGAATCCGGATGTCTCTCGTCGTCGTCGGCATCAACCATCGCACCGCCCCGGTCGAAGTGCGCGAGCGCGTGGTCTTCGAGCCGGCGCGCGTGCCCGACGCCCTGCGGGAGCTCACGTCCCTGCCCGACATCCAGGAATCGGTCATCGTCTCGACGTGCAACCGCACCGAACTGTATTGCGTGACGGATGCGGGGGCAGCCGAACTCGGCCGCTGGCTCGAGCGATATCACCAGCTCGGCACGTCGATACACCAGTGCATGTACCACCACGACGAGCAGAAGGCCGTCGCGCATGCTTTTGCCGTTGCCTCGGGCCTCGACTCCATGGTGCTCGGCGAGCCGCAGATCCTCGGCCAGCTGAAAGAATCCTACCGGGTCGCGCAGGAGGCCGGCACCACCGGTCCGGTCCTGAACCGTCTGTTCCAGGCCGCCTTCTCGGTCGCCAAGCGCGTGCGCACGCAGACCAAGATCGGCGCGAACGCGGTGTCCATCGCGTCCGCCGCTGTCGCCATGGCGAAGACCGTCTTCGCGAGTTTCGACAACCGCACGGCGTTGCTGGTCGGGGCCGGCGAGACGATCGCACTGGCGGCGCGCCACCTGCACGCCGACGGCCTGCGCCGCATGATCGTCGCAAATCGCAGCATCGACCGCGCTCGCGAGCTGGCCGCGGAGTTCCACGGTTTTGCGATCGGACTCGATGAGATCCCGAACCACCTGCGCGAAGCCGACATCGTCGTCGCCTCGACCGCAAGTCCGCATGCCATCATCACGCGGGAGATGACCGCTGCCGCACTGAAGGCGCGCCGGCGTCGGCCGATGTTCATGGTGGACATCGCGGTGCCGCGCGACATCGAACAGGAAGTCGCCGAACTCGAGGACGTGTACCTGTTCACGATCGACGACCTGCAGACAGTCGTGAACGAGAACATGGAGGGCCGGCGCCAGGCGGCACGCGAAGCCGGCGAACTCGTCACCGCCGAGGTCGACCGCTTCGCGCATTCGCTGCGCACGCGCGAGGCCGCGCCGCTGATCCGGCGCCTGCGCGAAGAAGCGGACCGCGTCCGCCGGCACACGCTCGAACAGGCACAGAAGATGCTCGCGCACGGGCGCAGCCCCGAGGAAGCGCTCGAGTTCATGTCCAACACGCTGACCAACCGCCTGATCCACGCGCCGAGCCAGCGCCTGCGCGATGCCGCCGAAAGCGGCGACGGCGAGATCATCGAGACGATCGCAGCGATCTACCGTCTCGATCACCACGATTGATGAAGGACTCCATTCGCCACCGCCTCGAGAGGTCGGTCGAACGCTTCGAGGAAGTGGGCGCATTGCTGGCGGACCCTGGCGTGATCTCCCGGCAGAATCAGTTTCGCGAACTGTCGATGGAGTACGCGCGCCTCGAACCGGTCGCTGCGCGATTCAATGAGTTCCGCCGGCTCGAGGATGAACGCAAAGCGACCGCAGAGATGGCTGCCGGCGCAGACGCCGAGATGCGCGAACTCGCGGAAGATGAGTTGCGGGCCATCGGGGCGCGCATCGAAGCCGAGGACGACGCACTCACCAGGCTGCTGATCCCGAAGGACCCGCGCGACGACTCCAACATCTTCCTCGAGATCCGGGCCGGCACGGGTGGAGACGAAGCCGCCATCTTCGCCGGGGATCTCTTCCGCATGTACGCGCGCTACGCCGAGCGGCTGGGATGGAAGGTCGAGGTGCTGAGCGAAAGCCAGGGCGAACACGGCGGCTACAAGGAGATCATCAGCCGGGTCGTGGGCCGGGGCGCGTACTCGCAACTCAAGTTCGAGTCCGGCACGCACCGGGTGCAGCGCGTGCCGGCCACGGAGTCGCAGGGCCGCATCCACACGTCGGCCTGCACCGTCGCGATCCTTCCCGAGCTCGAGGAGATCGACGACGTGCCGCTCAACCCTGCCGAACTGCGCGTCGACACGTTCCGCGCGTCGGGCGCCGGCGGACAGCACGTCAACAAGACAGACTCGGCGATCCGCATCACACACCTGCCGACGGGAGTCGTCGTCGAGTGCCAGGACGAGCGCTCGCAGCACAAGAACCGCTCGCGCGCGATGGCACTGCTGCGCGCCAGGCTGTTCGAAGCGCAGCAGCAGAAGCAGGCCGCACAACAGGCGCAGGAGCGCAAGCTGCAGGTCGGCTCGGGCGACCGCTCGGAGCGCATCCGGACCTATAACTACCCGCAGGGCCGCGTGACGGATCACCGCGTCAACCTGACCCTGTACCAGTTGCCGTCGATCATGGACGGCGCGCTCGGCGACGTGATCGGGCCGCTGCAACAGGAGTGGCAGGCCGAGCAGCTCGCGAGCCTCGACTAAGTGGTCCGGCCGGAGGAACGGTGGCTACGGACATCGCAGAGCTGATCGAGGAAGGCGTGGTCCGTCTCGCCCGCGTGAGCGATCAGCCGCGTCACGAGGCGGAGATCCTGCTGGCCGCCGCGCTCGCGAAGCCGCGTTCCTACCTGATCGCGCATCCTGAGCAGCGCGTCCTCGACTGCGAGGCGACCGATCGCTACGAGGCCCACATCACGCGCCGTGCCCACGGCGAACCCGTTGCCTACATCCTCGGCGAGAAAGAATTCTGGTCGCTGTCGCTGCAGGTCGGCCCGGATGTCCTGATCCCGCGCCCCGAGACGGAACTCGCGGTCGAGCTGGCGCTCACCCATCTGCCGGCCGGTACCCCGGGACGCGTGCTGGACATCGCGGCGGGGAGCGGCGCCATTGCGCTTGCCATCGCGTATGAGCGACCGCGCATGCACGTCATCGGGACAGACATCTCGGTGCCGGCTGTCCACCTGGCGCAGTACAACGCCGCCCACCTCGGCCTCGGGAACGTGGAATTCCGGCGGGGCCCCTGGTACGAGCCGGCCCGTGGCGAGCGCTTCCATCTGATCGTGAGCAATCCGCCCTACATCGCCGAAGACGATCCGCGCGTCGAGCGCGGAGTACGACGCTTCGAGCCGCATGCCGCCCTTTTCGCCGGACCGACAGGGCTCGAGGCCCTGCGGGTGCTGGCGTCCGGCGCCCCGGGCCACCTCGTGCCGGGCGGCTGGCTGGTGGTGGAGCACGGCGACACGCAGGGACAAGCCGTCCGCGAGTTGTTCGAGCAGGCCGACCTGCGTGCGGTGCAGAC
>Ga0315290_10001232_pt1 | contig 17585 bp, 10 predicted proteins | sample YL17G12_0_MG_FD_203627 | JGI IMG/M metagenome (GOLD analysis project Ga0315290, IMG submission 203627) | Sediment microbial communities from Yellowstone Lake, YNP, Wyoming, USA - YL17G12_0 | ecosystem: Environmental > Aquatic > Freshwater > Lake > Sediment | place: USA: Wyoming | collected... | reverse complement strand
TGGCGACTGCCGGGGCTTATGGCAACACGGCTGTGACCCATGCCAATTCAGCGGTTAAAGGCATGATCAGTATTGCGATTAAGCCGTAAACATTAAGTGTTCATATTGAGGACGGCTGGCCTTTTACAGCCAGCCGTCCTTTCGAAAACCTGTGAATCGACGAATGTCTTTATTACCGTTGAATGAATAAGGTGACTTGTTTAAAATATATCAGGCAACCATTGACCTGATTAGAAAGACTTTGAAAAACAGCGGGGCGACCACATCGGCCGCCCCGCCTCTTTCTTACTGATCTGTCCCGGACCGCCCACTCCCCAACTCCTCACCCCAAGTGGTCCGCCCTCTTCTGACTTTCCCCTCCCAACTCCGCCCTCTGCCTTCTCAAATCTCAAATCTGACCTCTAACTTTCCCCATCCCCACCATCTTCTCTATCTCTCCTACTTTCCCCATTTAGCCAACAAAACTCTCTCTCTCTCTCTCTCTCTCTCTCTCTCTCTTCTCGTGTCTTCTAAAATCTTAGTGCCCTTCGTATCTTAGCGACTTAGTGGTGAATCTTACCTATTTTAACATCAAAACTCATCAAAACATGGTGCAAACATAGTACAAACATACTACAAACCACATACAAACATAGTGCAAACATAGCGCAAACATAGTACAAACCACATCACTTTTCATCAGAATTCATCCGAATTTCGCCGAATTTCACACTTTTTTCTTACCTATCTTGCCTAATCGTTATAATCGTTACACAAAAATAAGCACTTACATCAATTCCAACAACGTAAAATAAGCACTTACAGCAATTTTCAATCACGAAAAATAAGGACTTACATCAATTCCCCACAACGAAAAATAAGGAGTTACGTTCATTCCCGCCGAACCCAAAATAAGCACTTACGTAAAATTCGCTATCTTTTCCTATTTTCTCCATAATCTCAGCCGTTTTTTGTATATTTCGAAAATATTTATTGGATTTTTCCTGGCTGCCATTGCCAGGTTTTCTGGTGCTTGCCATAAACCTTTTTTTTACAAAAGGTTATGTCTTGACATCGGCGTTTGTCGTGAATGTGAAATATATAAAAAAAACAAGAAAAAAGATTGACAAAACCGGTTTGTTTAGGGTACAATAGCACATAGTTAGAATCGAGTCGATATGCCTCTATAGGCAAGGTCGCATTGAAAAGTTAAGTTAGCTATTGAGAACCCAGAGAGAGAGACGAAGGTTTTTCTGTCTGGGTTTTTTTTATTACTGCTGTGTTTACAAGGACTTGTAGCCGGTTTTGCGGCGAAAGGCGAAACCAAGACAAGGAGAAGGAAAATGAAGTTTACAGGGATGGTTTGTGCCGTGTTGGGGTTGATTATGGCTTTTTCGGCGACGGCGGTTTGTTGCGACAGGCCCTGCATGTCTCCTCTGATAGCCTGCGATGAATGGAAACCTCACCGGATATACAAGAATTATGTAGCGCTTTGCATTGCCGAGCAGGCAGACGAAAACGACTGGGACATCGGCTTATGTGTTACCGAGATGGGCAAGCACCCGAAAAAGGAATACCACCATAACAGATGGAAAGCCGGTCACTTAAACGATTTTTCGCTTGAATTTACCAAGGCGACAGGAGAGGTTACGTTTTCTATCAGCGATGGGGAAAATCCGCCAATTGTGCTCTCCAATATCTATCCTGATTATATTGGTCGTGGTATGGAAGATTTGCATATAGTGGCATGTTCGTCAAAATCCGGCTTGCTTAGTCGATGGACATCTACTCAAGTGCGGGATATCCTGATCAATGGCGAGGAGCCTGATGGTAACGTAAATGTTGAGAGCAGCGATAAGAATTACACTTATGTTACGGTAGGTGGTCTTGGTTGCGATGATTTCATCATTACCGGCAAGATTCGCTGTTATTGGCTGCTTAAGTTGTATCAAAAGAGGATTCAGGTTTACTTCCGCTTTGGCGAACCGTGCGATCCTTCAGTGGATATCCAAGGTCTTCCCGGTGACTTGAACGGCGATTGCGTTGTTAACTTCGGGGATTTTGGTATTGTCGCATCCAACTGGCTCGAGACCGGTTGCGGCGAGCCTGGCTGGTGTCAAGGCGGTGACTATGACTTGAGCACCGAAGTTGATCTTTTGGATTTGAGTTTTTTGGCGGGAAACTGGCTGGATAAATATTACGGCGGCGGTTGCGGAACCGAGGAAAGTCCTTATCTTATTTACACGGTCGAACAGTTGAATGCCATCGGCGTAAATCCGAATGACTGGGATGCGCACTTCAAGGTTATGGCCACTTTGGATTTGGCTGAGTACCATACCGGTAATTCATTTAATACGATAGGCAGTCTGGAAATTCCGTTCAGCGGCGTTTTTGACGGCAATAATTTTGAGATTATAAATTTCAGTCAGGGGGAGCAATCTGAAGATATTGTAGGGTTATTCAGGGTTGTTGACGGTCCGGATGCGGAGATCAAGAACCTTTGGTTGATAAATCCCACGGTTGAAGTGGCAGGTGATACAGAAGGTACTTCGATTTGTCATTATGCCGGTGCTCTTGTCGGAAAGATGTTGCAGGGAACAATATTCCGCTGTCATGTGGAGACTATAGACGAGGAAGGCGAAGTCGCCGGTTATCCGGGTTTGGCGGAAACGATAGGAGCTAATTATATCGGCGGTATGATCGGGTTCAATGCCGGTACGATTTTAGAGAGTTCGGCGATGATTGATGTTTCCGGATATGATTATGGCGGGGGGTTGTGCGGATGGAACGAAGGTACGATTGAAGAGTGTTTTTCTGCCGGTGTGACTGTTTCGGGACACGACCAGATCGGTGGCCTGGTAGGTCAGAATGCTTCCGGCGGTGTCATTTTGAATTCGTACTCACGAAAAGATGTTTTCTCCCACGATCAGACTGGAGGTCTGGTTGGGCAGAACGATGGTGTTGTTGAAAAATGCTATGCGACAGGTCATGTTATGGAAAACAGCGATAACCGAGGTGGCTTGATCGGCGAGAACGAGACCGGTACGGTTATAGGCTGTTTCTGGGATATTGAGACGTGCGGCGAGCTTAACGACAATGAAGTCGGAACCCCGTTATTAACGGCCGAGATGCAAGCCGAATTGACTTACACCTCTGCCGAATGGGACTTTACGACGCCTGTGTGGAGTATCTATGAGGCCATTGATTATCCCGTGTTCTGGTGGCAGGTGATTCCGGCTCCCAGCCCGATGCTGTGGGAAGTGGAGCCCTACGCGACCGGCGCATATTCGATAAAGATGGAGGCCTCACAGGCGGTATCCTGGGACAGCGGCGGCGTTGAGTATTACTTCGAGTGCACTGCCGGTGGCGGTCACGATAGCGGTTGGCAGGACAGTGCCGAGTATGAAGATACGGGTCTTGCCGAGATGAGTTCGTACTCGTACCGCGTGAATGTTCGCGACAAGACAGTGAATCACAACGAATCCGGGTACTCTCAGGAGGCTTCGGCTACGACGCAGCGTGATATTATCGCACCTATTCCCAATCCGTTGACGTGGGCCTCTGTGCCACGTATGCTCAATGCGACCACCTCAACAATGACGGCCACGACTGCCTGGGATGAAAATGGCGGTATAGAATACTATTTTGCCAACGTTACTGATCCGAACCACGACAGCGGCTGGCAGGCAAGCCCTGTCTATGAGGATAGCGGTTTGACAGAATTGTCAATATACGGTTACAAAGTCAAGGCGCGTGATCTGTCAGACAATCTCAATGAAACCTCTTACCGAGAGATCGCATCGTATGTGATAACCGGTGACGCTACGTCTCCGTCGCCTGATCCGACGTGGGTCTCGCCGCCTGCTGCGACCGGGCCGTACTCGATAACGATGACCATTTCCACGGTTACGGATGCCAGCGGCGTAGAATATAAATTCTATAATCTTACGGTTTCGGGCCATGATAGTGGTTGGCAGGGCAGTACCACTTACAAAGACACCGGTCTGGAGTTGCTGACAGAATATACTTATCAGGTTGTGGCTCGCGACAAGTCACCATATCACAATGAAACGGCGCCCAGCCCCACAGCTTCCGCTACGACGGAAGATGACGTTTCCGCCCCTGATCCTGATCCGATGGAGTGGGCTTTGCTCCCAAGCGCGGTGGGGCCTCACTCGATAACCATGACCGCTGCGACCGCCTCTGACGGCGGCGGTGTCGAGTATTACTTCGAGTGCACGGTCGGCGGTGGTAACAGCAGCGATTGGCAGGCCAGTCCTGTTTATGTGGACACCGGTCTTGATCTGGAATCGCAGTACACTTACAGGGTCAAGTCCCGTGACAAGTCTCACAATCACAATGAGACCGGATGGTCAGATGAGGTTACTGGCACGACGGATCGTGATACGACAGCTCCTACCCCCGATCCGATGTCATGGGAGTTGGTTCCGTCGGTGGTTCCTGGTGAGAATACTATAACCATGACGGCCACGACGGCAGTGGACGATGAAGGAGGCCCGGTAGAATATTACTTCTATAATCTTACCGATCCCACTCATGACAGCGGATGGCAGTCAAGTCGCGAGTACACGGACACGGATCTTGATACCAACTTATATACGTATCAGGTTAAGGCCCGTGATGTACATTACTCCGATTTGGGAGAAGAGTGGTACTATAATGAAACTGCATGTTCAGATGAAGCTTCCGATACTACGACTCCGCAGACAGTTGTGACAGAAACCTTCTACAGCGTGGCGTCGGATGACGGGCGTATATGGGACGACGGATCCGGAGTGTGGGATTTTGTCGAGCATCCTCTTTCGTGGTATCGTGGTTGCGAACCAGCGGATGCGACTAATTTTGCTTTGCGTCTTGGTGATTACGGCAAGTACGGATATCGTATTGTAGTTTCCTTTGACACCTCATCGCTGCCCGAGGATAGCGTCGTGGATACAGTCAAACTCATATTGACCCGCGCCGGTCAGGCTGATCCTCTTAATAATCATCCGTTTGCCTGGGGCGGAAGCTGCCTTGTTGATATTCGCAAGCCTTACTTCGGCACCAGTGTTGCCTTGGAAAACAACGTGCAGACCAATGACGACTGGCGTACGTCAGGCGGCGATACCGCCGCTGTGGCGAGCTTCGATATTTCATCGGGAGCGGCGTCAGATCCCGGTGAGAATGGGATTATGGAGTCAACTCTATTTAACGCGGCTGGTTTGTCGAAAATCAACGTAAGTGGCACCACCCAGTTGAGAGTTTACCTGACCCAAAGGATAAATAACCCGGATGATGTTAACGCTGATTATGTATGCTTCTATTCCGGAGAATATGAAATCGCCGGTTACCGTCCCAAGCTCGAGGTCACGTACAAAACCCGTTCTCCGATGGTCACGTTCAATGGTATAGCCGGACATGACGGACGTGTGTACGATACGAACGGAAGCGGAGTAGGCGCGGGCAACAATTCCGTCGAAGCCACTAACTACGCCTTGCGCATAGGCGATTATTACAGTGATGGCCAAAACCACTCATATCGGACGGTAGTTTCGTTTGATACTTCATGGTTGCCGGACGATTGTGAAATAGCCTCGGCCAGACTCCAGTTGACCCGCGGCTTTTATGGTCCGGAAAAGCTGCCTACCCCCATCGAAATGGACAATCCGTTTGCCTGGGGTGGAAGCTGTAAGATTGATATTGCCATGGGCTATTTAGGCACCAATGTTGCTCTTGAGAATTGTGATTATGAGGCTGTAGCCGGTGCTACGGGTATTGCCACCTTCTCGGAAGATCCGGGACGTGAGCAGCCGATGGTTTCAAGTGAATTCATCGCTGTCGGCAGGAATTATATTAGTAAAACCGGTATAACTCAGTTAAGAGTATATCTCACAGTGCCGACGAATAACGACAGTAAATCCGATTATTTGGGTTTCTATTCAGGAGAATACGCGTCGCAACAGGAATTGAAGGTGCCCAAGCTCATAATTCGGTATGTAGAACAATAAAAAGGGCAGGGCTTTTTGCGAAGAGATTACAGTTATTGGCCCTTTTTAAGGGCCGATAACTGCTCATTGGAGGGTTTTGTTGGCGCTGGAGGGTTATTGGAGAGCCGTGATATTGAATAAAGCGGACAGTAGCGTTATCAATCGTGTTGTGTTTGTTTTTCGGTTCGTGGCTATCTTGGAAACAAGAACATTTAGGAGAAGAAAAGGATGTTTAGAACAGCTAAATATGGTTTGTGTTCAGAAGAGAGAAGATCAAAGATGAGTGTTCGATTGGTTTTGTTTGGTTTGGCAGTGGTGTTCTCATTTGCCGGCATTAGTGTGGCACAGGAGCCGGTGATGAATCCCGGTAACGGCGTTAATCTGGAGGATTTTGCCGTTCTTGCCTATTATTGGATGGCGACAGATTGCGCATCCCGCAGCGATTGCGGGGGGGCGGATTTTGAGCCGGATGGCGACGTGGATATGGATGATCTGGAGGCCTTATTATGGGATGGAGAACAAGGCAGATGGCTTAATGGAGCAGACCTTACGGAATGCCAGGCGGTTTTCTATAGCGTAGGCGCTGAAGACGGGCGTGTGTGGGACACTAACGATGGTATTGGCGTCGGCTTCAAGGCTGTTGATACGCTAGCCCTGGACTATCCTGTGTCCTTACGTTTGGGCGATGCAGTACAGACGTCGGAGTGGCACCTGACATATCGGACTATACTGTCGTTTGACACGTCATTAGCATTGCCGGAAGTTTGTAACATAACGGCCGCTACGCTTGAATTGACCCGTGGCAGTGAGAACTACTGCGTAACAAATCCGTTTGACGGTTGGGGTGGAACCTGTAAAATTGATCTAGATTCTCAGTTTGGCGGCAGTACCGTTCTTGCGGCTATAGATTGGCAAGCCGCCGCAGATGCTGAATATATCGCGGAGTTCCCGGCAGAGTCATACCCGGACGCCGACAATCTGCCGATGGAATCGACCCCGTTCAGCGGCAGTTCGCTGGGTCTGATCGATACAAACGGCAAGACGCAGTTTAGAGTTTACTTTGAGAACTCGACTAATGGAGATGAGAACACTGACTATCTAGGCTTCTGGTCGGGAGATAGTTATGCACCGGAGCAGTACCGACCCAAACTTAAGATCACCTACCTTACCACGCGTACAACTACGGTGACGTTTACCAGTATAGGCGCCGAAGACGGTCGTGTCTGGGACGAAGATAATGGTGGTACAGGTGTGGGTTATCTTGCTACTGGCGCTACGAATGATTACAAAACTTTCCGAGTGGGTGATACCTATAGTGCCGGGAATAATTATGGATACCGAAATGTACTGTCGTTCGACACATCATCGCTGCCGGATGGGTATGAGGTGACTGCGGCCTGGCTGGAATTGACTGACTATGGATACAACCAAGGTGACAGCCCATTTGGTGATCCTGACACCTGGGGAAGCTGCGTTGTTGACGTTAAAAGCGGTTTCTTCGGTACCGTGGCGGGGTTGGAGAATGTCGATTTTGAGTCTGGCGAAGATTATGTTGCCGCGACGTTCGATACGGCCCCGGCCGGTGAGGGAACAAAAATAGTATCGAGTGATTTTGACGCTGGCAGTCTTGCTTACATCAACAAAACCGGTAAGACCCAGTTGAAGGTTTACTTCAACAAGGTATCCTCTAATATGGATGGCAATGCCGACTATGTGAGCTTCTATTCCGGAGATTTTCCAGGTAGTAAAGAACCAAAACTTGTGGTTCAATATTACATAAATGATTGAAGATAACATTTTAGTTGGATGAATCGGTAGGGCCGCAGGCTTGCGCTTGCGGCCTTTTTTTCTGCTGAAGGTCTGCCCAACAAACACATTGGCAGATTCCCGCATGGAAAGACCGATAGTTCGACTTTCATTACCACAGGCACGGCCAAGAGGGCCTGGGCACGTCCGCTGGTGATCTGGCGATTTTACCCTGAGTGGCAGTCAACAGTTGCCAGTCCTGCCTGGTCAAAAAAACTTCTTGAAATCGTTGAAAAAAGAGACAATAATCAGTATAACTATGTTAAAGGAAGATAATGATGAAAACAACAATCCATTCCCGGTCAGCCATGCCTTTGCGACAGTGCCTTTTTCTGCTTTGGATGGGGATAATCGCCGTTATGTCCCCAGATCGGCTTGTTTGCGGGCAGGAGCCGACGGGAAATTCCCTGGAGATAAGAACCGAAGAAGATTATTTTTCCGCCTATATCAATGGGCAAATGGCCCTTCGATATAAATATAAACAGGTTCCGTTCAAACCCTACATCAAGGAATTATATACACCTTTGGGTCTGAATATTTTACTTGATTCGCCATCGGATCATGTTCACCATCGCGGTGTGATGTTTGCGGTCGTAGTTGACAACATTGGTTTTTGGGAAGAAACAGACACTTCCGGCAAACAGGTTCACGAAGAAAACTTCAGCGTTTCAACCGTTTCGGATGAGAACGAGCTGCGGGGAACATTCTCGGATACTCTTAACTGGGTCGATCCCAAGACAGATGAGTTGTTATTGAATGAGAAAAGATGTGTTAGCGTCCAACGGATTAAGGGTGTGAGGGCGACACTGCTTACGTGGGAGTCAAAACTGGCAGTTCCCACAGCAAAGAAGAAAGTGACCCTGTTCGGCAGTCATTATGACGGCCTTGGAATGCGTTTTATTCGCTCAATGGATGGTAACGGGATTTTTTTAAATGCGGACGAAAACCAGGGCGAAATATTCCGTGGCGAAGAGCGGCTGGTTCGCTCTTCGTGGTGTGCTTACACCGCCAGGGCCGGGGAAAAAGAGATAACGGTGGCCATGTTTGATGACCCGGCTAATGTGCGGTATCCGGCAACATGGTTTACCATGGCCAAACCTTTTGCGTACCTTTCGGCAACGATGAGTCTGCACACCCAGGCACAGGAGTTAAGCTGCGAAAAGCCGATTACCCTGCGATATGGTATTGCTTTGTGGGATGGAAAGATTGACTCTAAACAAATTGAATCGCTATACCAGAGGTGGCTTGAGACATTGAAAACAGATCAGAAAAAGGACCCTCAAAACAAGGAGAATAGTAATGACTGAGCGTGTTAATACAGGCAAAAGCAGTGAGGAATCGGGGCTGACACGGCGGAAATTTCTGCAAAAAGCTTCGGCGATGGCGGCGATAGCTTCCACGGGGATTGCCTCCGATGCCTTCTCCCAGAATAAATCCCCCAATGAAAAACTTGGAATCGGCGTGATCGGAACCGGCGGCCGGGGAAACAGCCATCTTGAAATGCTTAAATGGATGAAAGATCAGGGAGATAATATTGAGATTGTGGCAGTGTGTGATGTATATCGGCCTCGGCTGGAAAAGGCTGCCCAGGCATATAATGCCAAGGCATATTCCGATCACCGGGAATTACTGGCAGATAAGAATGTGGATATTGTCTGTATCGCTACGCCTGACCATCACCACGGTTACCAGGCCATCGATGCCATCCGGGCCGGCAAGGATATCTATTGTGAAAAGCCCGTAACCCACTGGCGACAGTTCGAACTGACCAAGAAGCTGGCTGAAGTTGCGGCCCAGTCAGACTGCGTCTTCCAACTCGGCACCCAGGCGATGAGTGATTCGGCCTGGCACCAGATGAAAAAACTTGTGCAGGAAGGTCTGATCGGTAAGCCTCTCTATGGCGAGACGGGTTTTTTCCGCATCGGTGACTGGGGTGAACGCGGCATGGCTGTTGACGATCCCAATGCCACGCCCGGCAAGGACCTTAACTGGGAAGCCTTTCTGGGTGATGCGCCTAAACGGACGTTTAGTGTGGACCGCTATTTTCGCTGGCGTCTGTTCGAAGACTATGCCGGCGGACCCGTGACAGATTTGTATCCTCATTGCTTAACCCAGGTAGTTGATATACTGGGAGTGGGTTTTCCCGAAAGTGTTGTGGCCCTTGGAGGTATCCATCGCTATGACTATGAACTCCGCGATGTGCCTGACACGTTTAATCTGATCGCCCAATATCCCGAAAAAGTGACTATTACCGTTATGGGTACCCAGGCTAATGATTATAATACCACTGATCAGCGAGGGGCCGGGAACCGTTGCCCTGTTATTCGTGGCTGGGATGGCACGCTGACAATCCGAAATAACAAAGAAATTGTTTTTACTCCGTTACAGGTTCGGGAAGCAAAAGCTCCCCAGCGTATTCCTATTGAACGGGCGGAAAACAACGTAGAGCATTGGCGGAACCTGATCGAGTGCTCTCGAGGGCGGAACAAGCAGACCTGGAGCCCGATGGACCTGGCTTTTAAGACCCAGACGGTGCTGCAGATGGCGATGCTGGCACATAAGAACGTCAAAACAGCTCGGTTTGACTCAAAAGCCAAGGAAATAATTCTTTAACCTGGAAAACAGGAGTAGTCGGGAAGGATAAAGTGATGAAAGGTGTCAGATTAAAGTAAAAGGTAATGCTGTGCTAAATAACGAAATGTCACGTCGTGATTTCTGCAGGATAACCGCTCAAGGCGCAGGCGCTATCGCAATGTCAAATGTCGTATCGTCATCCGTCTTTGGAAAGGGAAGTTCTATGAGCAACATAAAATTGGGTGTAAACATGGAATTCGTCCGCCACGCAGACAAGTCTTTTGAGTGGGGAGTCGAAAAAGCCGCACAGATCGGCTATGAGTATGTTGAGCCGATGGTGCATTGGGGACGCGAACTTCTAAGCGAAGCAGGATATTTCCACAGCGTATCAATGCTCGACGATCCTTACCGCATGAAGCGCGCTTGCGAAAAGGCAGGTGTGAAGATGTCAGGACTTTCCTCCCATGCCCCCTTGTGTAAGCCGGAGATCAGCACGGAATATCTCAAGCAGGCTGTTCGTTTCGCTGCTGAGTGCGGTGCGCCGGTGGTTAATACGGACGAGGGGCCAAAACCGCCCTGGACGACGGAAGAAGAAGATCATGTCCTGATGAGATATGTGCTGAAAGAAGCGTCAATGGTCGCAGAGCCCAGAGGCATAAAGATCGGCCTGGAAATGCATCAGCAATACAGTAAGACTCCAAAAGGCCTTGCCCGTATATTCAAGCTGGTCGATTCACCTGCAATTGGGATCAACTTCGACACCGGCAACAGCTATCTTGGCGGACAGGATCCGTATCAATGGCTTGAGAGCGTCAAAGCAGACCTGATCCATCTACATGCAAAGGACATCTCTGTGGCCCAGTCACAGGATGAGCGTGGCAAGGTTACGGGCACGCCGGTCGGCTGTGCCTGCGGCGATGGCGTTATCGACTGGAAACGTGTTATCGAAATCTGCAAAACTATCCCCAACGAAATAGTATTCAGCGTAGAGTGCGGCACCATAGAACAGGCTCAGCGGAGTATCAAACACCTGAAAAGCCTTATTTGATTTTTTAAAATGGCTCACTTAACTTTCGCGCTTTTTATAGCCCGGCGGAAGGTGAGGTCAGGTTTTGGCGATTTTGCGGCGGCTGGGAGATTTGGCGACGATTTCACGAGCGGGGGCAGTACTGATGGTATCGGAAACGACGGGAGTTTTTTCGCTGAGGTCGAACTTGCCGACATTACGTAGTCTGCGGTAGCGGTTTTCTATGAGATTTTCGATTTTATAGCGGCGCAGGTCTCGGATGGTTTTGATTAGGTGTGTTTCAAGGTTGTGGACCGCTTCGTGTGGGTTGCGGTGAGCGCCGCCGAGTGGTTCGGGGATGATATGATCGACGACTCCCATTTTTGCCAGGTCTCCGGCGGTGAGCTTAAGGGCCTCGGCGGCCCTGGGGGCCTCAGCGCCGTCTTTCCATAGGATGGCGGCACATCCCTCTGGAGAAATGACCGAGTAGTAGGCAAACTGCATAATGTCCAGGCGGTCTCCCACGCCAATACCCAGGGCGCCGCCGGAACCTCCTTCGCCAATGACAACACACACAATGGGGACCGTCAGGGCTGCCATTTCCATGAGACTGACGGCAATGGCCCGAGCTTGGCCGCGTTCCTCGGCTCCGATGCCTGGATAAGCGCCTGGCGTATCGATCAGACAAACAACTGGTAGCTGGAATTTCTCAGCCAGTTTCATTTTGAGCAGTGCCTTGCGGTATCCCTCCGGGTGGGCGCAACCAAAGTTACAATCGATTTTTTCTTTGGTGGATCGGCCTTTGTTATGACCGACGATCATAACTTTTTCGCGGCCGATGCGACCAAAACCGGTAATTATGGCACGATCGTCGCCAAAACAGCGGTCACCGTGTAATTCTCGAAAGTCTTTGACCATCATGTCAAGATAGTCTGGCACCAATGGCCGACGAGGATGGCGGGAGACCTGAACCGTCTCCCAGGCGGAAAGATTGTTGTATATTTTATTTGTCAGACTGACGAGATTAGATCGCAACTGACGGATTTCCGGGGAATAATCGATTCCCTTGACGCTCTGTAGGGACTGTAGCTCGGCAATCTGTGCTTCCAGGTCGGCCAAGGGCTTTTCGAAATCCAGGCAACCGTTGCCGTTGGGATTATTCGATACCGCGATGTTTAAATCGCCTAAATTGTTGGTCTGCCTCATCAGTATGCTCATCCTGGCTATTAGTAATACTCCCGAGCCTAGCTAATCGCGACAAGCAACCCGGGATAATGGCTTTTATGCCAACTTAACGAGGAAACGTAAGTTAAAAACAGATTCTCAAGTTAACTGGCAATAAGATACCAAACAAACGATGATACTTGATGTAAAAGCCGATAGCAAGAAAAAATTTGACATCTTTGGGGACTGCGGATACTCTTAGGTTGTTGACCACCGGAAACATGGAGGTTGTAAAGTTGTGAAAACAAAGGAATTAGAGAGTATATCTATAATAGGATTGGGGCTGCTGGGCGGGTCTTTGGGCCTGGCGGTCAATCGTGTATTTCCGCAAGTAAGGCGTTTTGGGTACAGTCATCGGGCGGTTACGCGTGATAAGGCACTTGCCGCCGGTGTGATCGATGTCAGTTGCGCGACGGTGGGCGAGGCGGTAAGTCAGGCACAATTGGTTGTATTGACCAGTCCGATCGGGACATTTGAAGGTCTGATGAAGGAGATGGCTGACTTTTTACCCAAAGGCTGTGTGGTGACGGATGTTGGCAGTACCAAAGTATTTCCGATACACTGGGCCGGCAGGTATTTACCCACGAGGGTCGAGTTTTTGGGTTCGCATCCGATAGCCGGTTCGGAACAGCGAGGCGTGGAATTTGCGCGGGCCGATCTTTTTGACGGGTCGCACTGCATTATTACGCCAACAGCCAAAACGACTCAGAAAACCATCAGGTTCTTGTCTGAATTCTGGCAAGGACTGGAAATGCAGGTTTCTCAAATGAAACCGGCAGAGCATGACCGAGTGCTGGCGCGGATCAGTCATCTGCCGCATGTGATGGCGGTGGCGTTGGTGAACAGCTCCGATTCTCAACAGATGCTGATGTGCGGCAAAGGATTTCTGGATACAACGCGAATATCGTCAGGGCCGCCGGGAGTGTGGCGTGATATCCTGATGAGCAATGCGTCTAATACCAAAGCGGCAATCGGACGAGTGATAAAAGAACTGGAGCACATAGAAAAAGCTCTGCAGGACGGTAACGATAAAGCGATTATGAAAATGCTGAGTAAAGCCCAGGCCAAACGGAATGGCCTGGTTGAAAGGAAACTGAAACGGAAGGAACTGCCGATATAATGACGCACCGTATCGAGGTATTTAACAAACCTGAGTATCTGGATGTCCATGGCGAAGAAGTATCAGCCGATATCAGACAACTGGGAATAGAGACAGTAGAAGTAGTTCAGTCAATGCGGGTTTTCCTGATTGAAGGAGAGTTTGACGACAAACAACTGCACCAGATTGCCGTGGAGCTTTTGGTTGATCCGGTAAGCGAAGGATATCGACTTGGCCGAACAGGGGCGCCGTCCGGATTGGCGCAGGCGACGTTGCTGGAAGTGCATCTCAAGCCGGGGGTAACCGATCCCGTAGCGGATTCGGCGGTGATGGCTATTACCGATATGGGGCTTAAGGCCCGAAGTGTGCGTACGGCACGAAAATACATCATCCTGGGTAGTCTGAGCAATAAGCAAAAGCAGACGATCGCTCAAAAGGTCCTGAGCAATGATTGCATAGAAGAAGTAATTTTCGGAGCAGATGACCAGCCGCCCAGTTGGCATGTCAAACCTTATCAGCTCAAAATAACGCATTTGCCGATAAGGCAGTTGGATGATCGGGAGTTGGAAGGTCTTAGCAAACGGATGGATCTTTTTTTGAGTTCGGCGGAGATGCGGGCGATCCGGGATTATTACCGCCAACTGGGGCGGGAACCGAGCGACGTCGAGCTGGAAACGCTGGCGCAGACATGGAGCGAGCACTGTGTGCACAAGACGTTCCGCGGAATGATCGAACTAACCGAAATCGATAAAAACGGTGATGAGCGAAAGAATACTATTGATAATTTATTGAAATCAACCGTGGCCCGAGCGACCCGTGAACTGGACAAGCCATGGTGCATATCGGTATTCAAGGATAATTCCGGGGTGGTTGCCTTTGATGAGGATTTTGCGGTTTGCTTCAAGGTTGAAACGCATAACCATCCGTCAGCAATCGAGCCTTATGGCGGCGCGGCAACCGGGATAGGTGGATGTATTCGTGATCCGATGGGGACCGGATTGGGGGCCAAGCCTATTGCCAATACGGATATTTTTTGCTTTGCCGAGCCGGACAAGGGTGTCGATCAGTTGCCGTCAGGAGTTTTGCATCCGCGGCGTGTGATGAAAGGAGTTGTCAGCGGGGTGCGCGATTATGGTAATCGGATGGGGATACCGACGGTCAATGGGGCGGTGCTGTTCGATGACCGCTATATAGGCAATCCGCTGGTATTTTGTGGGAATATCGGTTTGATACCGCGTGAGAAGTGTTTCGGCTGCGTCCCTGAGGGCAGTGTGATAATGGTGGTGGGGGGGCGAACCGGACGGGACGGCATCCATGGCGCTACGTTCAGCAGCGGTGAGATGACGCATGAACATGAATCATTGTTTTCCCATGCGGTGCAGATTGGTAACGCGATCACCGAAAAAAAGATGCTCGATACGCTGATCAAGGCCCGTGATGAGGGATTGTATGTGGCTATAACCGACTGCGGAGCGGGTGGGCTTAGCAGCGCAGTGGGCGAAATGGGAGAAAAACTGGGGGCAGTAGTCGATCTGGAAAAGGTGCCGTTGAAGTATGATGGGCTCAACTATACCGAAATATGGATCAGCGAAGCGCAGGAACGAATGGTTATCGCAGTGCCGCCGGAAAACCTGGAAAGAATAAACGAGATATTCGCCAGTGAAAATGTGGAAGCGACGGTTATCGGCAGGTTCGGAAACGATGGGAAACTGGAGCTGCGTTATAACGGCCAGACGGTTGGCGAGTTGGATATGGAGTTTCTGCATAATGGGCTGCCAAAATATACGCGAAAGGCCGTTTGGCGGATGCCGGACCTGAGCGAACCGGAGCTCACTGAAAAAACGGATTATACCGATGACCTCAAGAAGATACTGGCTGACTACAACGTTGCCAGTAAGGAATGGGTCGTCCGGCAGTATGATCACGAGGTTCAGGGCGGCTCGGCGATTAAGCCGATGGTCGGGGTGGAAAATGATGGACCTGGCGATGCATCGGTGATCAGGCCGATCCTGAGTAAGGATATGGGCGTTGCGATCGGATGCGGTATCTGTCCGCAATACAGTGATATCGATCCCTATTGGATGGCGATGGCGGCGATTGACGAAGCGGTACGCAACGTCGTGGCGGTAGGGGGGGCGCCTGGGCGGATAGCGATCCTGGATAACTTCTGCTGGGGTAATTGCGATAAGCCGGACCGGCTGGGTGGACTGGTGCGGGCCGGTCAGGGCTGTTACGACGCGGCGATGGCTTACGGGACACCATTTATTTCCGGTAAGGATTCGCTCAATAACGAGTTTGTTACCGAAAACGGTGAAACGATCAATATTCCTGGAACCCTGCTGATCAGTGCCATGGCGATGGTGGAAGATGTTAATCGCTGTGTTACGATGGATGCCAAAAAGGCGGGGGATTTGATTTTGATTATAGGAGAGACGAAAGATGAACTGGGTGCGTCTTGTTATTACAAAGGGCATGGGCAACTCGGTGCGAATGTACCGCGGGTGGATTTGCGGGCGGGGCCGAAAGTGATAGCGGCGGTGGCCGAGGCGATCGGAGAAGGATTGATAGCTGCGTGTCACGACTGCAGTGAAGGAGGATTGGCGGTGGCGGTGGCGGAAATGGCCTTCGCCGGTGGACTCGGAATTGAAGCGAATCTCGGTAATGTGCCGTGCAGTCGGGATGTTTTGCGCAATGATCAGGTGCTGTTCAGTGAAAGCACATCGCGATTTATAGTCGAGATTGCCCCGGAGAGCCTTGGCAGGTTGGCTGAGATTTGCAAAAATATACGGTTCGGCGAGATTGGTAAGGTAACGGATCAGACAAAACTGATTATTAAAGACGCGGGTAACAAAACAGTTGTAGATGTGGAAATAGCGGACTTGAAAGAGGCGTGGCAGAAACCGTTACGCTGGTGAAAACAAAATTTATGGCAGAAATAAGAGTATTAGTATTGCGGACTGCGGGGACGAATTGCGACCAGGAGATGTGCTGGGCGTTCGAGATGGCAGGGGCCAAAGCGGAGACGGTTCATGTTAATCGGTTGATTGACGAGCCGGAGATGCTGGCGGATTATCAGATATTGGCGTTGCCGGGTGGGTTCAGTTACGGTGATGATATTGCGGCGGGTAAGATACTGGCTAACCAACTGATCCATCATTTCAACGATCAGGTGCGGCAGTTCATAGATGCTGATAAACTGGTGCTTGGGGTTTGTAATGGTTTTCAGGTGCTGGTGAAGGCAGGAATACTGCCGGGTGTAAGCCATAACGGGACAAAACTTCACACAACGATTACTTATAATGATTCGGGCAAATTTGAGGATCGCTGGGTGTACCTGGAGCCGGGGACGGATAAATGCGTGTTTGTCGATCCGGGTCAGCGTATTTATCTGCCGGTGGCGCATGGGGAGGGAAAAGTCTGCTTTGCACGGGAAGAACTGCTGGAGCAGGTGAAAGAAGATGGGCAGGTGGCGTTTCGATATGTCGATAAAGACGGCAAATTCGGCGACTATCCGGTTAACCCGAACGGTTCGACTGATCACATAGCAGGCTTGTGCGATTCGACCGGTCGGGTGCTGGGGTTGATGCCGCACCCGGAACGGTTTGTACATCGGACACATCATCCACGCTGGACACGAGAAGATGTACAGCAGGCCGATGGGCTGAATATTTTTACGAACGCGGTGCGATATTTCGAATAGAGATTCGCTAAAGAAGATATGCTCAGGGAGGGAATGTGGGCATACATCGCTATAGTGGAGATGTTAGTGAGTAAAGTAAAAGTGGTTCTCATCCAAAAAAGTTGGTTAAAAAGGAATAAAAAGTAATGGACATCATGCGGCTTTTCGTAGATTAAGTTCTTTATTAACAGGAACTTGAGAAACGAAAGGAGCTACACAATGTCCAATCTC
>Ga0315290_10001226_pt1 | contig 17635 bp, 13 predicted proteins | sample YL17G12_0_MG_FD_203627 | JGI IMG/M metagenome (GOLD analysis project Ga0315290, IMG submission 203627) | Sediment microbial communities from Yellowstone Lake, YNP, Wyoming, USA - YL17G12_0 | ecosystem: Environmental > Aquatic > Freshwater > Lake > Sediment | place: USA: Wyoming | collected... | reverse complement strand
CACCGGTCTGGTGCTCAAGCTCTACCGGAAGCACTTTGGCGAGGTCCCGGTGGCGACCCAGGCCAGCGAGCCTTTGGACGCCCAGGCGGCCTGGACCGCCGACGGCAAGACGCTGACCGTGGCCGTCGTCAACCCGACGGAGCGAAGGTTTGAGGTCTCGCTGGCCGTCGCCGGGGCGAAGCTCACCGGGCAGGGACGCCTGTGGCGCATGGCCGGGACCGATCCGATGGCGTACAACGACCCCGACCAGCCGCCGGTGGTCGAGGTCCGCGAGAGCCGGGTGCGCCAGCTCGCCGACAAGGTTACGCTGCCGCCGATGAGCGTCTCGCTCTATGCGCTGGGGGTGGAATAGCGCGGATCGGGCTGGAGAACGGATTGAAGGGGATCGCGAAAGGGCGAAAGGACGAAAGCGCGAAAAAGAGGAGGAGGGAAGAATTCGGGGCGGCGACAACCCGACCCTCCGGCGGTCCCCCGCTTGCCCTGATTTCGCGATTTCGTCCTTTCGCGTCCTCGTGATCCCCTTCCGACTTCAGCATGACCGCCGAGCGGACCTGAATGGCCTGATGCTGGAGCCTGATCCACCTATGGGAGGGGTGTTATGCTGAAGCACAACCTACCGATTTGCCAACCTCCAGCCCGCCTGCCACTCTGGTGGTCTATTTTATACCACCCTAGCGAGGCATTTTCCCTACCTTACCAGTTTTCTTGGAAAAACCGGCAAACCTGATACCCGCTCTCTTGACTATCCATCTTGCCGTGGTTACAAGATGGGTCAGCCACGAGGGTACGTGTTGCACCTTGTTCACGGGAGGTCCTGCGATGCATCGCACCTGGGTTTCGTTGATCGTCATCCTGCTGGCGTGTGCGGCGGCCGCGAGCGCCGCGGACTGGACTGCCTACAACGACTGCATCGGCGTCGATGCCGGCCAAGCGAACAACACGGCGGCCAACGCCACGACCTACTATCCCGGGCAGTCGGGCGCGCTTCGGGATTTTGGCACCGGCTGGGTGTTGCCCGTGTCGGTTCTGGTGTCGGTGAACAACGTCCAGTACACCGGCGGCGGCGCGGCCTCGGAGTTCACGGCGGGGACCGACGCCTACAACATGTTCCACGGCAAGGTCGACGTGACCAACGGCGTGATCTACTACGGCTCGTCGGGCGACTGGAACGTCGACCTGGTCTTCAGCGGGCTTGCCCCGGCGGCCAGCTACGAGGTGGGCACCACGTTCGACCGGGGCTCCTACTCGGACCGCTGGTCCAAGGTCACCATCACCGGGGCCGATTCCTCCACCTACGCCGCCAGCGCCGGGGCCTTTAAGGTCGGCGAGGACGCGGTCAGCATCGTCTCCGGGAACACGGCCAACGGCTACGTGGCCAAGTGGACCAACGTCAAACCCGGCGCCGACGGCTCCTTCACCATCCGCCATACGTATGCCCCCACCGCCGCGGACCGCCCCAGCGGGGCCAGCCAGAACGGCAACCGGGGTTACGGGCCCGGGGCCGTCATGCTCCAGCAGAGCGGCGGCCCCCCGCTGGTCGAGCGCGTGATCCTCGCCAAGAACCACTTCCTGGAGCAGACCTACGTCGCCGACAACGGAGGGATCGGAACGGTCAATTGGACCCCCGGCGTCGGCAATACGGAACTGGGCTATGCGACGAGCAACATCGTAGCGCAAGGGGCAGGGAACTTTACGTTAGGGCCGTATACCTCCGGCTCGTCGCCCCACAGGTATCGGGTGCGGGGCTACGCGGCCGACGTCGCCTTCAGCGCCGTCGACATCCACATGTTCAAGGACGTCACGGTCAGCCTCGACATGTTGCGGACCGACACCTTCGAGGCGGGTGACTACTTCCGGGCCGTCCTCTCCAACGGAGTAGACACCATGGATCTGGTCCGGCTGGAGGGGGCGGCGATCAACAATCAGACCGCCGGCGTGTGGTACACGTACACCGCGAACGTTCCCGGCTCCTGGCAATCGCTCCTGCTGTCCGTCTCGGCCTCGGACAATTCGAGCGCGGGGGCGGAGGTCCTTAATTTTGACAACATCGTGATCGCCGGAAGCCCAATCCCCGAGCCGGGGACCGTGGTCATGCTGGCCGGCGGCGGGCTGCTGGGCCTGATCTTGGCCCGGCGGCGGCGCCGCAAGTAGCCCTCCACGCAGATCGGCCTGGAGAGCGGATTGAAGGAGATCGAGAAAGGGCGAAAGGACGAAATCGCGAAACGGACGAGCGGAGAAGACGGGCGTTTTGCGCGGAAGGATGACTTATTTGGTTCCAGAAGGTCGGGTTGGCAATCCGTTCTTCCCATCGAAGGAGCAACCCTGTGAAGAAGCTGTCGTTGATCCTGTTGTTCGCTCTGGTGGCGTGTGCCGCGCAGTTCGGCTACGCCGAGATCCCGATGTTCACCGAGAATTTCGACTCGATGGGCCCCGACGGCACAGCCCCGCCGGCCGGCTGGACGATCGGGTACCTGGGCGCCAGCGGCACCCTGAGCCGGCTGGCCATGGTGCCCTACGCCGGAAACGGCCAGGCCATCACGTCGGTGGCCCTTCAGGCCAGGGACGGGACGGTGTCGGGTGGCACTCCCTATACCCTGAACCTCGGAACCACCGGGAGTTCCGAGCGTGCGTTGGGGAATTTCCCGCGAACGAACCCGTACGGCGACCACATCATGCAGGTCGCGCTGACGAACACCAGGACCTGGCCCATCACCTGGATCGAGCTGACGTACACCGGGGAGCAGTGGAAGGACTTCCAGGGCACCGCGAGTGAGAAGCCGGAGCGGCTGCGCGTCCTCTACAGCGCCACCTCCGCCACGGACGGGTTCGTGTACATGGGCACGGCGTTCGACTTCAACGCCCCGAAGGACACGGGGGCGGGGCTCGTCCTCGACGGCAATGACCCGGCCAACCGCACGGTCATCAGCGGCAAGTTCACCCTGCCGAACACGCTGGCCGTGGGCGCCTCCTTCTGGATCCGCTGGCACGACTGGAACGACAACGCGACCTACGACCACATCCTGGCGGTTGACGACGTGTCGGTCGTGCCCGAGCCGGGCACCCTGGTCATGCTGGCCGGGGCGGGCCTGGTCGGATTGATCCTGGCCCGGCGGCGGCGCAAGTAGCCAGCCAGTAGGTTGTGCTTCAGCATAACAAACGAGGGATCAGCACAACAAACGAGGCGAGCGACGGGGGTTATGCTAAAGCATAACCTACTCGTCTGGCGGGACGCCAGTGCCACCCAGGGACGGGTGGTTGTCGGCAACGTGATCGAGACGGCCTTGTCCCAAGGCCCCCTGCGCACCTGGATTCCCCTGACGGAGACAGACCAATGAGTGGATCAACCCGAGCGCTGCGACGGTTTGCCGGCATCGTGCTATCGCTGCTGTTGCTGGCGGCCTGGACGCCGAGCCAGGCGACGGCCGCCCCGGTGAGCTACGTCATCGACATCAGCGTCGACGGCCTCGGCTCCAGCTACCTCAAGGCCCTGGTCGATACGAACCAGGCCCCCAACTTCAAGCGGCTCCTGACCGAGGGGGCCTGGACCTACAACGCCCGCAACGATTACGACGTCACCGTCACGCTCCCCAACCACGTGACGATGGTCACCGGGCGGGGGATCCAGGGGGCCACCGGCCACAACTGGACCAGCAACGTCGACCCGGGCGCGACCGACACCATCCACAAGACCAAGGGCTCCTACGTGGCCAGCGGGTTCGACGTGGCCCACGACAACGGGCTGCGCACCGGCATGTACGCCACCAAGACGAAGTTCTCGTTGTTCAACCAGTCGTACGACGGCACCAACGGCGCCCTGGATTCGGTCGTCCCGCCGGACAACGGCCGCGACAAGCTCGACGTCTACTACTACAACTCGAGCTCGACCACGATGACCAACAGCTTCGTCAGCGCGATGAACACGGCCAGCCGGTACAACTACAGCTTCCTCCACTACACCGACCTGGACACGGCCGGCCACGGGAGCGGCTGGGGAAGCACGGCCTACAACAACGCGCTCAAGGCGGTCGACGCCCGGTTGGGCCAGATCTTCAGCCTCGTGGAGACCGACGCCACGCTCAAGGGAAAGACGACCATCCTGCTGACGGCCGATCACGGCGGCAAGGGAACGGACCACTCGATCGCCTCGGAGCCGCTGAACTACACGATTCCGTTCGGCGCCTGGGGAGCCACCGTCCTGCCCGGCGCCAACCTGTACGCCATGAACGCGGGCGTCGTGGTCGACCCGGGAACCGGCCGGCCCACCTACGGCAGCCCCAACCAGCCGATCCGCAACGGGGCCATCGCCAACCTCACGCTCGACCTGCTGGGTCTGGGAGCGATCTCCGGCTCGACGATCAATTCCAGCCAGCTTCTGGCCGTGCCCGAGCCAACCGGGGCCGTGTTCCTGGCGACCCTGGCCGCTGCGGCCGGGCTGCTTGGCGGCCTGCGCCGGCTCCGCCGCAAGGGTTAGCGCCGCGGGTCGAACATCGGGTGGCACTGGCTGCTTGTCAGCCAGTGCTCGCCTGAATCGTGGCGGAGCACACGGGCTGACAAGCAGCCCGTGCCACCCGGGTCCCAGGGGGAGCGCCATGGAGCCGCCGGCACGCCCGCGCGTGGCCCTGGTCACGGGGGCCGGAAAGCGCCGCGTGGGAAACGTCATCGCGACGATGCTCGCCGAGCGGGGCTGCCAGATCGCCCTGCACTACCGCGCGTCGGCCGCCGAAGCGCAAGAGACGATCGCACGCCTGAAGGAGCAAGGCGTGCACGCCCGGGCGTTCCAGGCCGACGTGGCGGTCGAGGCCGACGTGGACCGGATGTTCCAGGAGGTGCTCGACGCCTTCGGCCGGCTCGACGTGCTGGTCACCGCCGCGGCCATCTGGGAGCCGAGACGGCTGGAGGAAGTCACGGCCGGGGACGTCCGGCGGCACTTCGAGGTCAACGCCCTGGGGACGTTCCTCTGCTGCCGCCGCGCCGGGCTGATCATGGTGAGCCAGCCCGAGGGGGGCGCGATCGTGACCCTCGGCGACTGGGCCATCGAGCGGCCTTACCCGGGCTACGCCGCGTACTTCCCCTCGAAAGGGGCGATCCCCGCCATGACCCGCTCGTTCGCCGTCGAGCTGGCCCTGCGCAACCCTGCGGTTCGGGTCAATTGCGTGTTGCCGGGCCCGGTGATGCTCCCGGCCGACTTGCCCGCCGAGGAGCGCCGCGAGGCCATCGCCGGCACGCTCCTGAGGCGGGCAGGCCGGCCGGAGCACGTGGGGCACGCCGTGTTGTTCCTGGTGGAGAACGACTACGTCACCGGGGTGTGCCTGCCGGTCGACGGCGGGCGGAGCATCGCCGGGGGGTAGCGCGCATTTCTCACCGGCCGGGGGAGCCGGCCACAGGGCGTTCCCGTAGGACGGGTTGGCAACCCGTCCCGCACAAGGACGGATTGGCAATCCGTCCTACGGCGGTGAGCAATGCGGGCTGGCCCGCCGTCACCAGAAGACGACGTAGAGCGCCACCGTGACCGCGACCACCAGCACGCCCGCCCAGACGGCGCCCCGCGAGGTGGTCAGGTCGATGTTGCCTTGTGTGGGCATGACGATCGGCGCCGGCAGGGGCATCATCAGCCTCATCATCCCCAGAACGACGACCACGCCCGCAAACGAAATGGCCATGCGATTGAGGAAGGCCACCTCCGGCAGCGCGAGCATGAGCAGTCCGTAGAGCACGGGGCTGAGCACGAGTCCGACGACGCCGCACGCGCGCGGGGCTCGCTTGGCGAACACGCCGTACACGAACACGGCCAGGATGCCCGGGGAGATGAAGCCCTGGAACTCCTGGATGAAGGTGAAGATGCCTTTGAAGCGGGGGTGGTCGACCTGCGGGGCCATGAGGCACCCGAGCACCATGCACGCGACGACCGACGCGCGGCCCACGGCCACCAGGTTGGCCTGGGAAGCGGAGCGGTGGAGGTACTGCTTGTAGATGTCCATGGTGAAGATGGTCGAGGCGGCGTTGAGCATGGCGGCCAGGGTGCTGATGACCGCGCCGAGGATGGCGGCCAGCACGAATCCGAACAGGCCCGTGGGCACCACCTTCAAGAGCAGGAGCCCGAACGCCGAATCGTACTTGTACCCGATGAGGTCCTTCTGCACCTCGACGCGCTGGTCCTTGGGCAGCAGCTTGTTCTTGGCGGCGAGCCCGCGGAGCAGCTCCTTGTTGGCGTCGCTAAGCGGCTTGCCGGGGTCGGCCTCCGCGCCGAGGACCCGGCCGTTGAACGCGACGATCTCAGCGGCCTTCTGCGGGTAGAGCTTGGCGAACTCGTCGTCGAAGCCGAACGCCACGCGAGACGCCTCGGGGCTGGCCTTCTGCGCGTCGAACGAATCGAGCGTCTCCTTGTTGGTCTTGTTCGAGGCGTCGTCCTTCATCTCCTGCTTGTAGAGGTTGAAGGCCATCATCCCGGGGAAGATGACGATGAAAGGGATGAGGAGCTTGAGCCCCGCGGCCAGGACGACGCCCTTCTGCCCCTCGGCGAGCGATTTCGAGCCGAGCGTCCGCTGCATGATGTACTGGTTGAGGCCCCAGTAGTAGAGGTTGGGGATCCACAGGCCGATGACCAGCGCGGTCCAGGGGACGAAGGGGTCGCTGGCGGGGAGGACCATGTGGAGCTTGCTGGAATTCAGCGCCTTGAATCGCTCCCACGCGCCGGCCCGGGCGAGGTCGGGCGTCGGCGCGGCCGGTTCTTGCGCGGCGGCCGTGGTCGTCCCCACGGTCAATTTTTCGGGCGGGGCGTCGGCGAGCTTGCCCAAAGTCAGCACGAGGATCGCCGCCCCGCCCACGATCAGGGCGGAGCCTTGCAGCAGGTCGGCCCAGGCGCAGGCCTTCAGCCCGCCCGCCGTCACGTAAACGCCCCCCAGGATCCCGAGGATCCAAGACACGGTGACCAGGTCGATCGGCATGCCGAGCAGCGTTTTCGCGCCGAAGACGACTTCCCCCGTCTTCGCGCCGGAGTAGATCACCGCCGGGAGGTTGACGCACACGAGCGTGACCATCATCAACAGCGACATGATGCTCCGCGCCGCCCGGCTGTAGCGGTACTCGAGAAACTCGGGGATCGTGTAGAGGCCGACGCGGAGGAACGCCGGGAGAAAGAAGAACGCCACGAACACCAGCGTGATCGAGGCGAGCCACTCGTAGCTGGCGATGGCCAGCCCGACGTGCGCCGCCCCCTGGCTCGACTGGCCCACAAACTGCTCGGTGGAAATGTTCGCGGCGATCAGCGAAAACCCGATCAGGTACCACATCAGGCCCCGGCCGGCCAGGAAGTAGCCCTCGCTGTCCTTCTCGTGGCGGCTCTTCAGGAGGCCCGTCGCCACGACGGCGACCACGAAACCGATGAACACGGCGACGTCAATGAGGATGTACGGGTCCATGGCAGTCTCTCGGGGCCTGTGAAACGATGCGAGGGCTTGTCCCAGACCGGGATTATAGGCAAGGCTTTCCCGGATGAGAATCCCCGCAGGCTTGCACGCCGAGCCGCCGGCAACTACCCTGGAAGCCACCACCCGGAAGGAGATGAAAACCATGACAAACCGAAGCGACCGAGGAGTTCCAGCACGTCGCCAGGGCCGGCTGAACCGCCGCCGGTTCCTGGCCCACGCAGCGGCCCTGGCGGGCACGGTGGCCGTGCCGGCCGTGGTCCGCAGCGCAGACGGGTCTGGCCGGCTCCGGGCCGCCGTCATCGGCCACACCGGTCGGGGCGACTACGGCCACGACCTGCACAAGGCCTGGCTCGACGTCCCCGGCGTCGAGGTCGTGGCCCTGGCCGACCCCGACCCCAAGGGCCGGGCCGCGGTCGCCCAAGACCTCAAGGGCCCCCAGCAGTTCGACGACTACCGCAAGATGCTCGATGAGGTCAAGCCGGAGCTGGTGAGCATCGGCACCCGCTGGGTCGACCAGCACCACGACATGCTCCTGGCCGCCGCCGAGCGGGGGGTGAAGGGCGTCTACATGGAAAAGCCGCTGTGCCGGACCCTGGCCGAGGCCGACGCGATGATCGCCGCCTGCCAGAAGCACAAGGTCAAGGTGGCCTTGGCCTTCCAGACCCGCTACAGCCCGAAGCTCCCGGTCATCAGGGAGCTGATCCGCACTGGGAAAATTGGCGACGTGCTGGAGTTCCGTGCCCGGGGAAAGGAAGACGCCCGCGGCGGGGCTGAAGACCTCTGGGTGCTGGGCCCCCACCTGATGGACCTCATCCTCCACTTCGCGGGACCTGCCAAATGGTGCTTCGCCAGTGTACTCCAGGGGGGGCGCCCGATCACCAAGCAGGACGTCAAGCCGGGCCCCGAAGGGATCGCGCTGTTGGCCGGAGATGAAGTCCACGCCACCTACCGGCTGAACTCCGGGCCCATGGCCTCCTTCGATTCCGTGCGCAACGCCGGCGGCGGGCCCCGCTTTGGACTCTGGATCCTCGGCTCCAAGGGGATCATCGAGCTGGGCACCAACTACATCCCCTGGGCCTACCTGCTGCCGCACCCCTCGTGGTCGGTGCCGCGGGGGAAGAAGCCCTGGGTCGAGATCTCCTCGGCCGGGCTGGGCAAGCCCGATCCGCTGGCCAAGCTCGGCCCGCACCACGGCAACGTCGAGGCGCTCAAGGACCTGATCGCCGCGGTCCAGCACGACGGCAAGCCCCAGGCCGACCTTGCCGACGCCCGTGCCGGGCTGGAGATGATCGTCGGGGTGTTCGAGTCGCACCGCCAGGGCACGGCGGTCTCGTTCCCCTTGACCAACCGCCAGGACCCCCTGGGGATGCTGTAAGCTCGGCGCATGACGCCACGTCCGCGCCGCATGCGGGCGAGCCGGGCCGTCAGGCGTATCCCCGGGGATGGTTCTTCAGCCACGTCCACGCCGTGGCGACGATTGCCGAGAGATCGGTCCAGCGGGCCTCCCAGCCCAGCTCTTGGCGAATCTTGGCCGGATCGGCGAAGAGCACGGCCGGGTCGCCGGGCCGGCGCGGCCCGTACTCGACGGGGACGTCCGCGCCGGTGACGGCTCCGGCCGGCCACCGAGGGGATCGCGGCTCGGATTCGTGCGGCCCGGGAGGCCCAGGGCCTCACCTGGTATGCCGTGGCGAAACGGGCGGGGATTCCGAATCCGAGCACCGTGCGCGACATCGAATACGGGCGAGACACCAAGCTCTCCAGCGTGCAGGCGGTCGCCGAGGCGCTCGGATTGCGGCTGGAGCTGGTCGAGGCCTGAGGGCTTCAGAACGGCTCGCCCGACGCTTTGCGTGGCGAGACGACCCGTAGGGTGGGACGAAGTCCCACCACCATTCGCCTCTTGGCAACTCCGACACCACCCAGCCTCCGACCCGCAGTGAGCACTGGGGCGGCGCCAGAGCCACCCGCCGCGGCGCACAATGCCAGTTAGTACGATTCGCCGCTCCGCAAGAGCAGACCTCTTGATATCTCTGGGATGCACTCCGAGGGTCTCGCAACCCAAACACCTTGGATGCGGCAGACGGCCTTCTTGTTTTTCGTGGGGCGAGTCCGGTTTATCAGCCGTCTATCGTTCGTGAGAAACCACACTGCTCCCAAAGCGATCGCCTCAGCCAAGTGTCTCTTGTCCTTATCCTTGAGGGCCAACGGACGAAGGGAGGACTCGGTGCTCGTGATCGTCTCTTCACTTACCTGATCGGCTTCCTGCTCTCCCGCTTCTTCCCACGCCTGCAGCAGAGCAGTGAAGACTTCTTCCTCATCGGCACTTGGCTTCTGGAGCAATTCATCCATTAGGTGCTTAGGGGCAGCGGCATGCCATCCCTCGCCCAGTTGCTCCAAGTGGACAATCCGACGGAGTGCTACCAACTCGACTCGCAACCGCTCATGGACGGCGGGAGCGGCACTCTCCCCGAAAATGAAACCCTGATAGTGGGCGTAGTATAGTACGATGTTGGCATCAAGATAAATGACCATTGTGGCTTCCCGTCCCGTGGTCCAGGCCCCCATTCGGCGCCATACGCCGGGTCTCGGCCACGGCCCCCAAGTGTTGCACGGCAGTGTGGCGCCACCGCTGTTTGCCTACGTACCGGGCTCTGGCGGGAGCTGAAAATGCCCGGCGACGACGCCTGGGACGGTGATGTCCTCGTCGAGTTCTTCCCACCGCAGCGCGTAGCCGTGCAACTCGACCTTCACTCTTCGGAGCATCTCATCCGAGGCGTCCTTGAGCCGCTTGAAACGGCCGGCGGGAAACCCGAGGATCCGCCCGTCCGTCAACTCCAGAAACACCATCCGTCCCTCGACCCAGGCGCGGAGGGCCGCAGGTTCAGTGGCCACGGCGGCATTAGCGGTTGTGGTACTCATGATATCTCCGCACTAGAAGCCCCGCGTTGGCCTATGTCAATTATACGCGATTGAGTGTGGAGTCCGAACGCATGCCCTCCGGCTGGGTGGCTAGCCCCTGCCGTGGGGCCACCTGCCATCGGTCATCCTGGCAGCGGTGAGAAAGGGGATCGCCCTGGCCCAGCCGGGCCGTTAGGCGTATCCCCGGGGATGGTTCTTCAGCCACCTCCACGCCGTGGCGACGATCGCCGTAAGATCGGTCCACCGGGCCTCCCAGCCCAGTTCCCGGCGGATCTTGGCCGGATCGGCGAAGAGCACCGCCGGGTCGCCGGGCCGGCGCGGCCCGTACTCGACGGGGACGTCTACGCCGGTAACGCCTCGGGCCGCTTCCAGCACCTCGCGGACCGAGTAGCCCCGCCCGATGCCCAGGTTGTAGAACTTCGCGTCGCCGGGGCAAAGCGCGTCCATCGCCGAGAGGTGCGCGGCGCAGAGGTCCTCGACGTGGATGTAGTCGCGGATGCACGTGCCGTCGGGGGTGGGGTAGTCGGTGCCGAAGATGGTTGCGGGCCCGCGCCGGCCGAGCGCTGCCAGCAAGAGGACGGGGATCAGATGGGTCTCCGGCTGATGGGCCTCCCCGAGCGAGCCGTCGGCGGCCGCCCCGGCCACGTTGAAGTAGCGGAGCGCGACGAAGGAGAACTCGGCGTTGGCAGCGGCCTGGTCCCGGAGGACCTGCTCGACGAAGTGCTTGGACCACCCGTAGGGGTTGACGGGCCGCGACGGGGCGGTCTCGACAACCGGGACTTGCTCCGGCTGGCCATAGACCGCGGCGGTCGAGCTGAAGACCAATCGCGCCACTCCTGCCCGCTCGATCGCCTCGAGCAGGCTGAGCGTCCCGCCGGTGTTGTTCCGGTAGTAGGCCAGCGGCTCGTGGACCGAGTCGCCGACGACGATCAGGGCGGCGAAGTGCATGACGCAGTCGATGGCGCGCCGGTGCAGGAGGGCAGCCATCTGGTCGGTGTCGGCGAGGTCCAACTTGTGGAAGGTAGCCCCGGGGTGGACGGCCCGGCGGTAGCCGTGCGAGAGGTTGTCCACGGCAACCACCGAGTGGCCCGCCTCGAGCAACTGCTTGACGGCGTGCGATCCGACGTAGCCCGCGGCTCCCGTGACGAGAACGTTCATCGGACTTGGCCTTGCGCTAACGGCCCTCGACGGTCAACAGGGCGGTCTTGTGCTTCAAGAGCCGCAGGACGAGAAAGACGGCCAAAGCGGCCGCAAAAGCGACGGTCCAGAACGGATCGAGGTATCCCCGGCGGTCGACGGCCAGGTGCTCGAACGCGTCGAGCCCCCAGAAGCAGGCTACCATGGCCAGCAATCCAGGGTATTCCCTTCTGAGCACGCTGCGGACCGAGAAGGGCAGCTCGGGCTGCTTCCATCCGCGCAGCCGGGGAAAGAAGGCGGGGGTGGAATCGGCCCAGCGAAGGTAGGCCTCCCCGAACTTGCGCCGCAGGAACTCCTCTTCCGCGAACATGATCCGCTCGTAGTACAGCCAGAACGCCAACGCCCCGAGGGCCGACAGCCACCAGATCCTCGGGAACATCGAGACGCCCATCCACATCAGGAAATTGCCGAGGTACAACGGGTGACGGAGCACGGAGTACATTCCGGTGGTGTTCAGCACGGCGGCGACCTGCCCCTCCTGGGTGTTCCTGCCGGAGGTTCCCTTGGGCACGTGCCCCACGGTGGCCACCCGAACCGCCAGCCCCGCCGCGGCGACGGCCAGGCAGAGATATCCCCACCAGTCCGGCCGGCCCTGCCGCTCCACGAGGTAGACGGGGTGCAGCATCGCCGCCATCATGGCGGCGAGGACCGCCAGCGGCAAGTAGCTCCGCCATCGAAACAGCCAATTCCCCGTGCGCTCGAATTCCTCACGCAGTGCCATGCCAGTCCCCGTTTTGTCCTTCTCACGGCGCTCCCCGAGCGGGAACGGTGGGTGCGTACTTCTATCCCATGTGGCGACGCCGGTCAAGACGAGTCGTGCGTCGGGCAAAGAATGGCCCGACGCCCCTCGAATGCCGTATTTTGTCCCCCCTACCGCATCCAGCCGACGAAGAAGCTGAAGACCTGGGTTTGGTCGCCCGGCTGCTGGACCAGCGGGAAGGCGAAGTCCAGGGCAATCGGGGCGGGCCCCATGGCGGGAATGGTGATCCGCAGGCCGAAGCCCACCGCCACCCGGTAACGCTGGTCCCAGTGGTCGATCGTGGGCTGGATCGTCCCGGTGTCGCAGAAGGCCACCGCGCGGAGCATGTCGTCGGCGGTGATGGGGAAGAGGTACTCGGTGGAATTGACCAGGCTGAACTCGCCGCCCACGCCCACGCCGTACTTGCGGGGCGTGATGCCGCGGAACTCGAAGCCCCGGATCGTCGAGAATCCTCCGGCGTAGAAGTGCTCGTAGATGGGCGTATTCGAGCCGCTCCAGGCGAGCCGGCTGCTGAGGCTCAGCACGTGCCGGCCGGTGCCGTCGGGATGCTGGCGCAGGAGGAAGTACTTGCGCACGTCGAAGTCCGCCCGTGGGTAGGTGAACGCCCCAAGCACCTGCTCGAAACCGAGCTCCACCACGGAGCCTTCCGTGGCCAGGAAGGTGTTGTCGCGGGTGTCGCGGGTGACCTGGACGCGCAGCCCGTGCAGCGTGTTCGCGCCGAGCACCTCGTCCAGCTCGGGGATGAATCCGCGAGGGACGATCGGGTTGCTGACGTGGATATCCTCGAGGCGGTAGGCGAAGGTGCCCCAGAGGTCGGGCAGGAACTGGTAGCCGAAGGACACGCGGCCGCCCGCCCGACGCTCGGTCCACTCGCGGAACCGGCGGTCGAAGTAAAACGCGCTGAGGCTCTCGCTGACCTTGGTGTCCAGAAGGTACGGCTCCGTGAAGCTGATGGCGTAGCGCTGGAGCTGCGAGCCGGGCATGGCCTCGAACCGGAACTTCTGGCCCGCCCCGCGCCACGCCGTGCCGTTGGCAATGTCCTCCCAACTGTGGGGAAACCGGGTCCAGTCGAAATTCTGCTCGTCGACGATGATCGAGCCCAGCACGCCGGCGTCGGAGTTGACCCCCACGCTGAACATGAACTTGCCGGTCATCGTCTCCACCAGCTCCGGCCGAAGCGGCAGATAGTGCAGCGGCTCGGCAAACGGATCGCCCAGGGAGGGCCCGACGAACTCCGTGGCCGGAGGGCTCGCGTAGGCGGGATCCGGGGCGTTGGCGGCGACGTAGCCCCCGCCGCCGCCGGCCGGCGGCTGCAAAACCACGTGTCCGGAGGCCGTCCCGGCGCCCGGGCCCGGGGCCGCAGGCACAGCCCGCGCCTCGGCCGGCCAAGCGCTCGACGGCCTGGGTCCGGGCAGGGCCGGCCCCAGCGAAGGGACCGCGTAGCCGTCGTTCGAGTCGTAGGTGCCGCCCTGGCCGCGGTAGACCTCCGGCTGCCTGGGCGCCCCCCAGCGCAAACCCCTGGCCTCGGACGGCTGCGCCGCCCCAGCGGCCGGACGGCTGTTGGGCACCGGCTCGGCCGTCGCGGGGGCCGGCGATGCCCCCGACCCAAGCGGCTGCCACGCGCCCTGACCGCCATCCTCCCACGCGTCGGGGCTCTGACCACGATAGCCGCCGAGCCGCCTCGGCTTCTCGGCTACTCCCGACCGCTCCCGCTCGGCCTCCAGGTTCGGCTTGACCACGTTGATGCGCGGCGTCGTGTTCGTGACGGGATTGTTCTCGAACAAGTACGAGCTCTTCAGACGGCGCTCGCTGGCCCGAAGCTCCCGAACGTCGTAGATCTGCCCCGGCCAGAGCGACATCCGATTGAGCACCGTGGTGATCCTGGTGTGGGGATTCTCCCCCTTGATCTGCACGTCGATCCGCCCGACGAGGTACTGATGTCCCTCATGAATGTTGTAGATCAGGTCGAGGACGCCGGGGTCTTCGTCGAATCGCGGGTCCTCCGTCACGTCGGCGAAGGCGTACCCGACGCTCCCGTAGAGGTCCTTCATGCGGGTCACGTCGGCGATCATCTCATACTGATTGAAGAACTTGCCGGGGGTGAGCTTCAAGTCCCGACTGAGCTCCTCGGTGCTGAGGTTCTCGTTGCCCACCACGGTGACGGTGCGGACCTGGGCGCGGGGCCCCTCGTCGATCACGTAGGCGAGCACGAGCCAGTCCTTCCCCTCGGTGAAATCCAGCTCCCGGCCCACCTTGGCCTTGAAGAACCCCATCGAGCGGTAGTACGCCGTCAGGCGGTTGACGTCCTCGTCGATCTGCTTGCGGTCGAGCGTGCCGAACAGCCAGAGGAAGCCGGGCTTCGACTTGATGTGCGTGCGGAGCCGCGCGTCGCTGGCGAAGGTGTTTCCCTCGAACTCGGTCCACAGGACGCGCTGCTTGGGCCCCTCGTGAATCAGGTACACCGCGCCCGCGTCGCCCGGCTTGTCCCCCTCGAAGATGGTCACCTGGACCTTGCCAAAACCCTTGGATTGGTAGTACTCCTCGATCTTGCGGCGCCCCTCGGTGATGGCGTACGGATCGACCGGACCGCCGACCTTCAGGCCCACTTCCTTGTCCAGCGCCTTCTTGCCGACCTTCCGGCAGCCGACGTACTTGACCTCCTGGAGCACGGGCCGCTCGACGACCTGGAAGATGACGATCCGCCCTTCCGGCACCTGCTGCGTGGAGACCTTCACGTCGAGGAACATCCGGCTGGTGCTCAGGCGGCGGACGTCTTCCTCGACCAGGTCCGGGTCGTAGGGGCGGTTCGCCCGGGTGCGGATGTGCCGGACGATCTTATCCAGCGGGAATCGCTCCGCCCCGGTGATCCGCAACTCGACCACCATCTCCCGATCCTGCCCGGGCGTGGCCTGGCTGTGCACGATCGCCCCGCCGAGGATCGCCAACAGGCAAAACAGGGCAAGGTAGGCAAACGCGGCAAAATTCAGCTTCTCTTGCACACGTGCCATCGAGGCGATTTCCATGCTTCAAGGGGGATCGAGCGACGAAAAGACGAGCGGAAAAAACCCCGTGCCTTGGCCTCCCACCGTGTCCACCTACGCCGGTCCAGGGACTTACCGCCTGGACACGGGGTTCTCAGGGTCGCGTAGAAATACCCGAACCGAACCGCCAGAGCAAGGGGAGTTCAGGGGCGTACCCCTGCCCTCGGGCAAGCGATTGGGGGCAAGAAGTCACGGCAGTGCCACCCTCAGGGGGGCTGGGTTCCGTGGAAGGGGGGCCAGGTCAGGAATCCCCTTCGGTCGGTCCGTACTGCCCAAACTCGTCGTGGGCCCGGGCGGAGAGCTGCTCGAAGCGGGTGAACTCGGGCCGCCAATGGAGCTTGACCTCCCCGACCGGCCCGTTCCGCTGCTTGGCGATGATGACCTCGGCCTTGCCCACCACGTCTTCGGCCTGGGCCTCCTCGCGGGTCATGCTGTACTCCTCGCGGTGGATGAACATGACCACGTCGGCGTCCTGCTCGATGGCCCCCGATTCCCGCAAGTGGCTCAGCCTGGGCTTGGTCTCCTTGGCGTCCGCCTGGCGATTCAACTGCGCCAGGCACAGGACGGGCACCTGGAGCTTTCGGGCGAGGTGCTTCAACTGCCGAGCGATCTTGGCCACCTGTTCCTGGCGGGGGTCCCTGGGGTTGTCCGGCTCGATGAGCTGGAGGTAGTCGATGACGAGCAGTCCCAGGCCCGCCCGGCGCTTCAGGCGCCGCGCGCAGGCGGCGATCTCGGTGACGGTCCGCGTGGCCGTGTCGTCGACGTACAACGGCGCCTTGCTCATTCGCGAGGAGACCTCGACGAACTTCTCCCGGTCGGCCGCCGACGCGAAGCCGCTGCGGAACTTGCGCCCGTCGATCGACCCCCGCGCGCAGACCAGGCGCTGCGCCAGCTCGAGGCGCGACATTTCGAGGCTCACGAACAGGGTGGTCACCTCCGACTTCACGGCGACGTGGTCGGCGATGTTGGTCGCCAGGGCGGTCTTGCCCATGCTGGGCCGGGCGGCCAGGATCGCCAGCTCCGCCTCGTGCAGGCCGCCGGTCAGGTTGTCCAGCTCGGTGAAGCCGGTGGGGATGCCGGTGGCCCCGCCCCGCATGCGCCGGTCGACGTGCTCGAACGCCTGGAGCATCAGTTCGTGCATGCTCACCACCGAGTCGCTGGTCCGCTCGTCGGTGATGGCGAAGATCCGCTCCTCGGCCTGGTTGACCTGCTCGCGGGGCTCGAGCGTCGGGTCGTAGGCGTCGCGGAGGATCGCGGTCGTGGTGTGGATGAGGGTGCGCAAGAGCGACTTCTCGCGAACGATCTGGGCGTAGTAGACGGCATGGGCCGCCACCGGAACGGCGTGGACCACTTCGGCCAGGTACGCCGCCCCGCCGATCGATTCGAACTCCCCGGCCTGCTTGAGGCTCTCCATCAGCAGCGTGGTGTCGATCCGCTTGCCCGCGTCGTGCATCGTCTGGATGTGGGCGTAGAGCCGGCGGTGGGCATCGGCGTAGAAGTCGTCGGGGCGCAGGAGCAGCGCCACCTCGTCGCCCATGCTGGGGTCCAGCAGAATGCTGCCCAGCACGCCCCGCTCGGCCTCGAGGCTCTGCGGGGGGAGCCGGTCGAGGATCTCCGAGGTGACCTTCTCGCCCGGGCGAGCGCTGTCGATACGTGTGGCAACCGCCATCGCGAGGCCTCCTCCTTGGGCCGGCAGGAGAACCGTCGGGCCGCTAACCCGCCTCGTCCGGTTGTTCTTCCCCAACGGACGGCACAACCCAGATCTTCAATTCGCCCTCGATCTCGTGCCCGAGGTGGATCTTGACGGAATAGAGCCCCAACTCCTTCAACGGGCCTTGGAGCCGGACCTGGTCGGGGGTGATCGAGACGTTGACCCGCTTCAAGGCGTTGGCAATGTCGACCGGACCGACCGATCCGTACAGGTGCCCTTCCTCGTTGGCATTGGCTTCGATCGTCAGACTCTGATGGCCGAGGCTTTCCGCCACGGCTCGCAGCCCGGCGAGCCGGACGACCTGGATTTCGGCCAGCCGGGCCTTGTGCTTCTCGACCATGCGCCGGTGGTGGTCGTTGGCGATGGTGGCCAGCCCCTGCGGGAGCAAGTAGTTGACGGCGTACCCCAGCCTGACCTCGACCACGTCCCCCTGGTTGCCCAGATGCTCGATCGGCTGGACCAGAAGGAGTCGAACCCCGCCGTGGGGGCCCCGGGGAAGTTGCCCGGCGCGACGTTTTCTTGGCTTCGTCCCCGCCGGCTTGCCTGCTTTGGACTTGGACATGCGCGTATCGACCTCGATCAC
>Ga0315290_10001224_pt1 | contig 17654 bp, 15 predicted proteins | sample YL17G12_0_MG_FD_203627 | JGI IMG/M metagenome (GOLD analysis project Ga0315290, IMG submission 203627) | Sediment microbial communities from Yellowstone Lake, YNP, Wyoming, USA - YL17G12_0 | ecosystem: Environmental > Aquatic > Freshwater > Lake > Sediment | place: USA: Wyoming | collected... | reverse complement strand
AGGACGCCAAGGACGCAACGGACGCAAAGGACGCAAAGAAAACGAAGATGCAAGAATGAATTTCCCGCAATCGTACTCATGTATCGCCACGTTCAGGGGCATGTCAATTTTTCGTTTCGCCTTTCCTTTGCGCTCTTCGCGTCCTTTGCGCCTTTGCGTCGAGAAGTTGACTTAGATGATGAATAGACATCCGCCTTTGGCGCAAGGCCACATCGACGCGGAGCACCGCGTGGCGGAGCTTGGGGATCTCGAACTGGAGTCAGGCGAAACCATATTCGACTACCGGCAGTCCTACGTCACCCACGGCCAACTCGACCGCGAGAAGTCGAATGCCGTGCTGGTTTGCAGTTCCCTGAGCGGAAACCACCACCGGCTCGATTTCCTGATCGGGCCGGGCAAGGCGCTCGATCCGTCGCGCGATTTCATTATTGCTGCCGATCCCGTCGCCAACGGCCTCTCGACCTCGCCATCGAACAGCGAACGGCAACCGGGGATGCGTTTCCCGCGCTTTGCGATTCGCGACATGGTGCAGAGCCAGCATCGCCTGTTGACGCGGCAGTTCGGAATTACCCGACTGCAGGCGGTCATCGGTGCCTCGATGGGCGGCATGCAAGCCCTGCAATGGACGGTGAGTCATCCGCTGTTCATGCGCGCTTGCGTGGCGATGACACCGATGGCGAAAACCTCGGCGTGGGCGGCGCTGGTGACCGAAACGGCGCGCTCCTGCCTGATGGCCGATCCGGCCTGGACCGGGGACGGCTTCAGCGTTGAACCGGAGCGAGGCTGGCGTGCCTACACCGGGCTGATGGCGGCGCTGTTGAGCCGGACGCCGGCTGCGCTTGCGCAATTCCTGCCGGACTGCGCCGAGGCGCATCTGTGGTTCGAAAAACTTCGTGCGCAAAACCGCATGAACGCGTTCGATGCACACGATTACCTGTATCAGTCGTGGGCCTACGAAGCACACGACGTGGGAACAACGGCGGGCTTCGAAGGCGACACCGAGGCCGCGCTGGCTTCGATCAAGGCCAGGACGCTGATCCTGGCTCCGCCGCTCGATCTGTTCAATCCCGCAGAAGCGGCTCGCGCCGCCGCTGCCAGGATACCCGGCGCGCAGTTCATCGAGATTCCCTCCATGCAGGGCCACCAGGCCGCCACCAGCACGAAAGCCGAAGACGCTGCGTTTCTTAATCGCGTTATCGGCCAGTTCCTGAATAGCTAGAATCAACATCTTTCACCACGGAGGACACGGAGGACACGGAGGAAGAGCGAAAGCAGAAAAATATCCGAGAGTAAAAATCTGGTATCGGTGGTCACTTTGGCACCGGACCTGCTTTTACTCCCACATGTTTTTTCTCGTTTCTGGTTTTCCTCCGTGTCCTCCGTGTTCTCCGTGGTTCAGGATTTTTCGTAAAGAGTAATCATGATCGTCGATCACCGCGCCTGCAACGTGAAGGCAGTATCTTTCTGATCTCCCGCTCGCCCCTACCGATGCCGAACATCCAGGTTCACGCATTCGAATCTACCGCTGACGCCGCGTGGGCGGCGCAAGTCATGGCCGAATCCGAACCCTGGGCCACGTTTGGCACCGGCTACGAACGCAGCCTGAATCTGCTGAGCAACGCTTCGCGGGAACGTTATCTGGCCACGGTCGCCGGTGAGCGCGCCGGCTTTCTGACGATCAGCATGCAAGGCGCGTTCGTCGGCTACGTTCAGCTCCTCGGCGTCGCACCCGAATTGCGCGGTCGCGGTGTCGGCACAGCGCTCATCGAATTCGCCGAGCGGCGCATTTTTGGCGAGACGCCGAATGTTTTCATCTGCGTGTCGGACTTCAATCACCGGGCGCAGGCATTCTACGAAAAGATGGGTTATCGGAAAGTCGGTGAGTTGGCGGACTTCATCATCGCCGGCCATGCCGAGATCCTGCTGCGCAAATCCACCGGGCCGATGCGGGGGAGGACCTGACGGTACCGTTGCGGATGCGGCGCGGAAAATCGCGCAGCCCGGGGCAAAGGAGCGCGACAAAGACTACGATACCTTTAGCAAGCAGAAGAATGCTTCTCCCGGGCAACGGTGAAAATGAAGAAGATCATTCTGACAGGCATCGCCTGCATACTGATGACGGGCTGCCAGTCTTTCGACAAGACCCTGGACTCCGCCGGTCGCGCTGTTTCGATTGCCAATGCGCCGACCGCGAGAACCATTACGGACATTGCGAAGGCCGACAACCCCGAGGCCGCGATTCGCGAAGGACTCAAGCGCCGCGCTGCGCTCTACGAACGCGATCCGCAGCTCGTAATCAGCGATCTGCGGGGGTTGAAGCGCGACTACGACAACCTGGTGTCGGTCCTCACCGGCAACGTCAGCCGGAAATGGGGGAAAAAGGAAACGAAACTGCCTGGCCGCACCAGTTACGTCAAGTACACGCAGAACTACAAGAGCCGCGCAATCGTCGACTTCGATGCCGGTACGGTCACCGTAGAGACAGTGGATGACAAGGACCCGAAGAACAGCCTCAAGAATGCAATCGTGACCACGCTGCTCACGCCCGACGATCCGCGGGCAGTCGATCTGTTCTCGGACAAATCCGTAACGCTCAGCAGCGCAAAGGAGCCGTATCTGCTGGGACTGGTGCAGGATCAGCGCGGCAAATCCATTGCGACGCCGGCGCAAGCAGAGAGCTTCGCGGACTACCTGCTGGAGAAGCAGGCGACGACCCGAAAAGTCGATGTGCAGGAGGGCGCGAAGGACGCGCTGTTCGTCACCGTCGCGATGGTGGCCAACTTCCGCAACAAGCAGGCCGAGAAGTATCGGGACATGGTGAGCAAGTATGCGGCGCAGTACAAAGTAAGCCCGAGTCTCGTCTATGCAGTCATTCGCACCGAGAGCAACTTCAACCCGTTCGCCGTGAGCCCGGCCCCGGCGTACGGCATGATGCAGCTGGTGCCTTCGAGCGGCGGGCGCGAGGCCTACCGCGCCGTCAAGGGCCGCGACGAAATGCCAACCAAGGACTACCTGTTCGACGCCCGGAACAACATCGAACTCGGCACGGCCTATCTCGGGGTCCTGTCCTTCAAGCAGCTCGACTATGTGAGCAATGCGACGTCGCGCGAGTATTGCGTAATTTCCGCGTACAACACCGGTCCGTCCAACGTCCTGAGGGCCTTCTCCCAGGATAAGGTCGCGGCTGTTAACAGTATCAACAGCCTCGAGCCTCCCGGTGTCTACGAGAGGCTGCGTACTAGTCTGCCCCATGAGGAAACCCGGCAATATCTGGTCAGGGTCGTGGGCTATCGCAAGCAGTTCCTGAGCTTCGGCAAGTAACGCCACAGGGGCACGACCGAGCGGCGCATCGCTCGCGTCGTGCAACGCTGCCGGGATTCGCCTGACCAGGAACTGTTCCAGTATTTGATTGGCGCCCGCAAGCGGGAAACGGTCACATCGGACGACGTGAATGCCTATCTTCGGCAAATCTGCGGTCGCACTATCACCGCGAAAGACATGTGCCCCTGCGGCGGCGCCATGCTCTCCGGCGTGACATCGCGCGACATGGGCGCGGCCCGTCGGGGCTGGCGTTGTCGCTGGGTCGCGTACCAGGCCGGCGGGCGCCCCCTGGATTTGTCGTCGTTGATATGAAGCAGATGAACTGTCCGGCACATTCCTTGCATCGGCACCGGAAATGTTTCAGCGCGATGCCGTTATCGCCATGCCCCAAGACGTCGCCAATTACGAACTGACTCCGGTCGACATTCCCTCGTTCACGGAAACCTGGACGCGCATCGAACCATTTGCGCTGACTTTCGATGGATTCAAGTATTGGGGCTCGGTGGATAAATGCGCCGCGGTGGCGCGGCGCCGGCGGCCGGGTTCGTTGACCGAGCTCAGGACGTGCTTGTTCTACGAGGCCCGACGCTGGCAGATTGCCGGGAAGTCACCCGATGCGGCGTCCATGAAATATGTGCGCGCACTGGTCTACGCGATCAGGGAGAAGGTCAACAAAGGCGATATCAGATAGTGAGCAAACTCTCCATTGCACTGGGCAACATCGTCGCCGCGTTACTCGTCGTTGGGGTTCTCTGTGGCGGATATTTGATCGTCAGGACGAAGCAACTCAACGAAGACGCGACCGAGTATTCGGAGAAGGCGATCCGTGCAATGGTCGATCCTTGGAATTCGACTGAATTCGTGAAGCGCGCCGCTCCCGAAATCCTGCGGCAAGGCGGCGAGAAATTCATGCCGGAATTATTCGCGTGGTATTCCGCGCTCGGCAAGCCGAAGGTTATCGAGAAGCCGATCGGGCGCGTCGGCACAGGAGCGTTTCCGAGTACAGCGATCATGGGCGTCTGGGCCGACTTTTCCGCCAAGGCCGAGTTTGAAGCCGGACCGGCCGAAATCGGCCTGATCCTGAAGAGGACAGGAGATACCTGGCAGATCGCGAATTTTGAGATCAGGACCGAGGCGTTTGCCCGCATGAAACAACCCCCGTCCCGGGATGGCGATCAGCCCTCGAAAAAGTGGAAGTGACCTGCCAGTGCTGATTCAGGCGCTGTGAATTCACCCTAAATCCGGCAGTTCACTCACCGCCAAGGACGCCAGGGACGCGAGGGAAGGCGATAAGCATGCCTGATCGAACTTACCCAAAGGGTTAAGGTGCTGATGAATCCATCCACTTGTTTTCCTTCGCGCCCTTGGCGTCCTTGGCGGTGCAACTGCTTTTTCTGGGTTCACTGGTCCCGTGCAGGACCTCTCAGCGGATTGCTGTTGACCTCTTTACGACCGTTACGCACCCTTCACCGTGAAAAACGCATCGGCCTGCGCTTGCCGGACGAGTAGGCGGATCTGCTGGGTAGCTTATGCTGCGGCTTCTTCTCCGGCAGTTGGGGAGCGGGTTTTTCCGGCTGCGCTTCAAGTGTTTCCTTGCCTTGCGCATCGTCGTCCCAGCTTAGGAGTGTTTCAGCGGCGGATTCGGCGGGCGGCACTTCCTCTTTATCATCTGCAAATTTGCGCGCCGGAAGGTGTTCGTCGCGGGGCGCTATCGAGGGCTCTTGCACGGGACGTATCGAGGGTAGCGGGTAGTCCGGCTCGAGTTCGCCATTCAGGTTGGCTGGCAGACTGGGTTCGATGCTTTTGCTCCACAACCTGAGCGGCCCACCGTTGCTGAGCTTGCCGTGCGCGATACCCATATCGATGAAGAAATGCTCTTCGATCACCCTGGGTTCCGGGGCGGGACGATGGGCACGGGCCGCGAACCAGCCGCGGTAGTACGCATTGCGCAGGTCAACTTTGGCCATCGCCGCGGCAGTTCATTGTGGATTCGGTTGAGAATCGGGGTGACTCTCCTGGGTATTTCGGCGCGTCGACTGCCGAGCTTTAGCCGCCGTGCGCGAACTCGCCGGGCGGGCGTTTGCGCTTGAAAATCCGCCGATGCCGCCGCATAGTGACCGGATTGCGGCCGGGCACCCCTTACCGGTGTGAAAAACGCCATGTATTTCATAGATTCATGCGTTACATAGACAAGAAAGTCGCCGGCATGCCGGCCACGGATGGCGCCGGCGTGAAACTCAAGCGCGTGATTGGCAGTCCCGCCCTGGATCTGATCGATCCTTTCCTGATGCTCGACGAATTCGGGTCCGACGACCCGCAATCCTGGATAGCGGGATTTCCGGAGCATCCGCACCGCGGCTTCGAAACGGTGACGATCATGCTCGAAGGCCGCGTCAGGCACGCCGATTCGGTGGGCAACCGGGGCGTGATCGAGGCCGGAGATGTGCAGTGGATGACTGCCGGCAGCGGCATCATCCATTCCGAAATGCCCGAGCGTGCCGACGGCCGGTTGCGTGGTTTCCAGCTCTGGGTAAACCTGCCCGCCAGGCTGAAAATGACTTCGCCGCGCTATCAGGATGTGCGCGCGTCGCGCATCGGATCGGCGTCAAACAATGGCGCGACAGTGCGGGTGATCGCCGGCGAAGGCTTTGGCGTGAAGGGAGCGGCGCACACGCTGACGCCGGTGCGCCTGCTCGACGTGGCAATCGAGGCGAACGCAGTCTTCGATATCGAAGTTCCGGACGAGCATGCCTGCTTCGTCTATGTCTACGACGGCGAGGTACGCGGCACGGGCCGGGACGGCAGCCGCGTCGACATTGCCGGCGGATTTCTTGCCGTGCTGATGGGCGCCGGTGGTGTCAGACTGGAAGCGGGCGCGTCGGGCGCGAAGCTGCTGTTTGCCGACGCCATGCCGATCCGCGAGCCGATCGCGCGCTACGGCCCGTTCGTGATGAACACGCGGGAAGAAGTGCAAAAGGCTTTCGAGGACTACTCGCGCGGCGAACTCGTCAGCGCGTGAGAGTACCCTCCTCAAAGCATCACCGCTGTATCCGCGAGAGTATCCGCGTCCTCTCTGCGGGGCAGAGCTTATCGAGACTTGCGTCCCACCTTTGCCGCAAGCCCTATACCGTCAAGATCGGCACCATATTCAAGTCCAGCCATATTCCGATGAATGTCTGGCTGCAAGCCATATTCCTTGTTGCCAGCAGCAAGAAGGGCGTTTCGTCAAACCAACTGCATCGGATGCTTGGCATTGCCCTAAAGTCCGCCTGGTTCATGAGTTATCGCATCCGCGAAGCAATGCGCGAAAACGGCTTGGCGGTATTCGGCGTCGATGGTGGGGTTGTCGAGGTTGACGAAACTTTCATAGGCCACGACAAGACGATCAAGCCAAAGGGCGAGAAGAAGGGGCGCGGTTATCACCACAAGAATAAAGTCCTGTCTCTCGTTGACCGCAACAGCGGCCAAGCGCGCAGCATTGTTGTGGATGACGTGAAGGCCAGCACTCTGGCTCCGATCATCCGCGCTAACCTCGCACGGGATGAAAGGTGTTTACCAGCATTGCGCCCATAACCACCTGCACAGGTACCTTGCGGAATTTGATTTCCGGTACAACAATCGCAAAGCGCTTGGCGTGGAAGATCAGGAACGTGCCGAGAAACTTCTGTTGGGCGTGAAGGGCAAGCGGTTAACTTACCAGACGACTGCTAGATGACTGCTAGATGACTGCGCGTGGCGTAAAAGCAAAAGCAAAAAAGCGAAAGCCGATTAAGCCGGACAATCCGGCTCAGTCGGCACGCTTCATTGAATTCGCGAAGGCTATCGGCGCGGATGAAAAGGCATTCGAGAAAGCTTTGGATGTACTCTTGCCGCGCAGCCAAAAACCCAAGCAGGAGGAGTAAATGGCCGTTTCGCTTGAAGAACGAGTAGAGCGCCTTACAGCTACAGTATTAAGTCAGGGCGCGCGGCTATCTTTGCTTGATGTGGCCGTCCGCTGCGTGATTGTCACTCATCCCCGCCCTGAGCGCTTGCGCGCGGCTTTCGAGCCGGCTGGGATAGGTCTGTTAGACCGGGCTTTGAATTCTCGTCTCTCTGAAGAGGCTCTTGAAGACGCGCAAAATCTCTTTCAAGAATATTTAAAGCTGATCGATAAAGCCCCTCGTGATCGATAGAATTCTTATCAGTTTTCATATTCCGATCCTCCTGTTTACTAGCATACCAAATTAATCGGCAACGCGAATTAGAACGCCAAGCCGTATAGTTTTTCTACTTGGGTGCGTAAAGTCTAATATCGCCAAAAAAAAGGGCAGGGTTTCCCCTGCCCCATTTCACTTCTGAGCGCCGGTATCAGTAGGCTGCCACCGGGTTTCCGGGCGAGCCGGTCGCGCCGACCAACTTCAGCGGCGCCCACGAGAACAGGAACTCGTAGGCCCTGTCGCCCGACAGCTCGTCGAGGTCCAGGTTTTCGAAGTTGTAGATGCCGCGGCGTGCGATCAGGTTCATGTGGCAGTAGGCGAACGACTCCGGCGCGCCGGACTTGGCGAAATCGTACGGCTCGAGGCCCCAGGTATCGGATCCGATCATGGAGATCTTCTTCGCGGCCAGATAGTCGCAGACCTCCGCGGCCACGCCCGGTTCGCCGGAACCGAATTCCGCGTTGTCCTTGGCGAGCTGCTCGTCGCTCTTGGCTTTCGTGCCGGCGGGGCGGCCCAGGTGGTTGGTTTTCCAGAGGCTGTTCCAGCCCGTGCGGAACAGGACTACGTCGCCCTGTGAAGCATCCTTGATGCCTTGCTTCTGCAGTGCTTCTTTGAAGTCCGCCAGCGTGATCGCATACCCCTTGTCCAGCACCTTGACACCCTTCAGCGCCGCGATATCGATCAGGATGCCGCGGGTGAAGAAGCCGCCCGCCTGCTCGGTGCCGACCTTCTTCATGCCGCGCGCCGTCTCGACTTCCTGCAAGCGGTTCTTGTTGTAGAAGTAGTCGCCGTCCTTCCAGCCTGGTACGCCTTCGACGCGGATCATCGGGTGCGCGAGGCCGTCCCATTGCGTGCCGACCTGACCGATTTCTGCAGTGACCAGTTCATCCATGAAAGTCATGGAGAAGTTGTCGCCGGGCCAGTTGAGCGGGCCGTGGGTCGGTGCGCCCGGGATGCTCAACGCGAAAGTGCGGCCCGGCACCAGAGGCATATGGTTGCTGTAGGGGTGGCCCAGCAGCGCCATCTTGCCCTTCTTGACCAGCTTGGCCGCATCGATACGCTTCTGCGGGGTGATGTAGTTGGTGCCGCCGGCCTGGTCGTCCGGGCCGAACTCGCTCGGCCACCAGGGCTCGTCCACCGGGTTGTTGCCGGCGAACACGCCGCCGGTCAAGCACAGGCTCAGTGCCGCGGAGGCGGCCAGAAATTTACACTCGTAACGCATATTTCTTCTCCCCATGTTTGTGGTTTTGTTTGGGCCCGCAACCAGCGCCCACCTTCCGTTTACTCTCGTGCGCATGTCATTGTCAAGAACTTGCTTATTGACGCCGGTTCGATTTCTTATGCTGCATTGCCGTCCTTGCGGCAGCTTTGCTGCGCTGCCCCTTCCGTGTTTGCCCAGGAAATAGCCAAAGGTTAGTCCTTGCCTGCACTCTTCGCCCAGTTCTTCATCAGCAGGTTGGACGGGAGCTTCTCGTCCAACAGTTTCCTGGCCGTTTCCACGCCGGCGATCGGCAGGCCGCTCGTCTTCGGGTCGAGCAGGCCGATCTGCACCAGCACCGACGCCTGATCCCAATAGATGTGCTCGTGATAGAGCTTGTCGCCGCGAAAATTGACGATCGCCACCAGCGGAATCTCGACATACTTGCCGGTCGGCGCGACGCCGGGCAGCATCCAGTCGATCTCGATGTCGTGCGTGAAACAGAACAGCATCTCGTCGACCAGCCGGTCCGCGCCGATGGTGCGCGAGATCGGGATCAGTTTGGTGTCTTTCGGCGTGGTCGGAATGAAGTGATGTTTGTAGAAGCGCTTCAGGTGATCGTGGCCGACGCCCCCGGTCAGCGTCGGAATATGGTTGACGTAAGGTTGCGCCACCATGGTCTTCATGGTTGCGTCCACGTCGCGCGTGCCGAACTCGTGCATCGTGTGCAGGTCCCACAGTGCGGACAAGTCGTAGTGCGGGCCCATGACCTTGCGGAACAATGCAATCGAGCGCGAATGCGCCATCATCGACGCCGGCCGGTCGTAGTGCATGCCGCCGGTGCGCGCGAAGGCGTGGTCGACACCTTGATACATATAAATCTCGACCTCGTTGCGGCCCTTGAACGCTTTCCTGATCTTTTCCACGGCCTCCGGGGGCGCGTACTTGTCCTCGCTGGCGAAATGCAACACCATCGGAACCTTGATCCTTGCGGCTTCGTTCAGGTATTTCTCGATAGTCACGCCGTAGTAACCGACCGCACAATCCACACCGCAGCGCGCCGCGGCCAGATAAGCGAGCCGGCCGCCGAGACAGAAGCCGAGCGCGCCGACCTTGCCGGCCACTTCAGGTCGCGCACGCAGCGTGCGCACCGCGGCCGTGATGTCCTCCATGCCCTTATCGATGTCGAAGCGCTGCAGGAAATCGAAGGCCTTTTTCCACTCTTCCTCGCTGTAGCCGAGATCGACGTCTTTTCCAAGCCGCCAGAACAGGTCCGGCGCCAGCACCACATAACCTTCCTCGGCGTAGTAGTCGGCGACCTCGCGGATGTAGGCGTTGATGCCGAAAATTTCCTGGCACAGTACGATGCCCGGTCCCCTGCCCGCGGCGGGCACCGCGAGGTAACCCCTGAACTTTCCGCCGTCCGCGGTTTTGATCTCGATCCATTGCCCCGTCATGTTTGGCCCGGCCATATCGTTTCCCCCCGAAATCGATTCATGGTGCTTGCTGCAGCGCAGTGTCCGCACCTCGAAAACGCGCCGATCCTTTTACCGTGCGAAACGCCGCCGTGTCAAACCGGCATGGCGTCAAGCGGCATTGCGTCGCCGTGGAGGGCACGACGTCGCTTGACAAAGCACGCTGTGCAACCTAGATTTCGCCGGGTCTTGCGCCACAATAACAACCGCGGCCAGACTGCATTCGGGTCGGACCGCGCCCATCGCACTCAAAAGGGGGAATCACCATGAATCCGTTTACGCGCCGCCGCTTTCTGCAGGCGACCGGTGCCGCGGCATTGACCGCGCCGCTTGCCAATTCGCTGCTCGTTCCGACCGACGCCCACGCACAGGCGGCCAAGGTTCTCACCATTGCGTACAACGTCGCCCTGCCGTCGTGGGATCCGACCACCGGGCCCTCGGCCGTGAATCCGACTATCCAGTCGTTTTACAAAGCGGTGTTCGATTCCTACATTGACCAGGAGCCGGACCTGTCCTTCAAGCCGGGACTGCTGACAAAGTGGGGCTGGAACAAGGACAGGACCAAGATTGAATTGGAAGTGCGCAAAGGCGCTTTCTGGCACGACGGTAGCGCGGTCACGCCGGAAGACGTGGTGTGGTCGCTGGAGCGCGCCGGGGATCCCAACAGCGGTAATCCGATCCAGTTCGTCTGGGGCAAGATCGGCAACTTCGCCATCGACGGGCAGAAGATCACGGCCGACGTCAAGGAATTCGAACCGTCGCTGTTCAAGTGGATGGCGTTCCTGACCGGCTACGTGTTGCCGAAGAAGGCCTACACCGAGGCCGGCGCGCAGGGCTGGGAGAGCAAACCCATCGGCAGCGGCCCTTACATGGTCGACAAGTTCGAGCGCAATGCGTTCATCCGCCTCAAGGCCTTCCCTAAATACTGGGGACCGAAGCCCGCGTTCGAGACCGTGGTGTTCAAACTGGTCGGTGATGCGTCCGCGCGCGTGGCGGAGATCGAGAGCGGCGCTTCCGACCTCACGCTCGAGGTGCCGTACGAGGAATTCGACCGGCTGAAAATGAAGTCCGGCCTGACCGGCGTCGCCCATCCGGTGTCCGACATCGGCATGATCTTCATCACCAACGTCGAGCCGATGCTGGACATGAATGTGCGTCTGGCCATGATCCATTCGATCGACAAGAAAGCCATCGTCGACAAACTGCTGCGCGGTTACGGCACGGTGATCGATACGCTGGAAGCGCCGCAGTATGCGGCTTTCGATCCTTCGATCAAGGTCAAATACGATCCCGAGCTGGCAAAGCAGTTGCTGGCCAAATCCGGATTTTCAAGCGCGAATCCGGTGAAGTTCACGATCCAGACCACCCGCGGCTTCAAGCCGAAGGATTACGAGATGATCCAGGCGGTGGTCGGCATGTGGCGCAAGGTCGGCATCGAAGCGAACATCGAGACTTACGAAATCGCCAAGCATTTCGAGTTGCGCATGCGCCACGGTCTTGCACCGGCGGCGTTCTACAACTGGGGCAACTCGATCGGCGATCCGTCGACCTCCACCGGCTTCGCGATGTTCAGCCATTCGCCGCATTCCGCATGGAAGACCGAAGACGTGGACAAGATGATCGGCCCGCTGTGGGGCGAGAAGGACGAGAAGAAGCGCATCGAAGGCTACAAGGCCGCCGACCGCTACATCGCCGAGAACGGCTACGTCATCCCGCTGCTGCAGTATTCGCAGCCGGTGGTGCACAAGAGCAGCATCAAATTCACGCCCCACGTCGCCGGTTTCATCCTGCCTCAGGCCATCAAGCCTGCCTAAGGTCTACACCCAACGCCAAGGCGCAAATACCCGACGTGCGTAGCACGTTGGGTATTTGCGCCTTGGCGTCGAGAAGTTGAGTGTCGATTAATTACCTCCTGAAACGCTTGTTGTGGGCTCTGCCGACGCTGGTTGGCGTGGCGGTGGTGGTGTTCGTGCTGGTGCGCGTGGTGCCGGGCGATCCGATCGCCATGATGTTGCCGCCAGGGGCAACCGCGGACGATGTCGGTCGTTTGCGGGCGCTGTACGGACTCGACGCCCCGATCGCTAAGCAGTTCGTAGTCTGGATGGGCGACGTGTTGCGCGGCAACTTCGGTACATCCATCAGTCTGCGCGACGGCGTGGGATCGCTGGTCCTGAGCCGGCTTCCCGCAACGCTCGAACTGGTGCTCGTCGCGGTTGCGGCGGCATGCGCACTCGCCGCAGTTGCCGCAGTGGGTGCCGTTTTTTTTCGCGGGCGCTGGCCGGAACTGGTAGTGGATGGCGTCACCGGCCTGGTGCTCGCCATTCCGGATTTTCTGTGGGGGTTGCTGTTCATTCTGGTCCTCGGCGTACTGCTGCCGTGGTTGCCGATTTCGGGACGCATCGACCCGACGCTGGATTTTGATCCGGCGACCGGGTTCTATCTTGCCGAAACGCTGGTGCGCCTGCAATGGACGACGTTCATCGATCTGCTGCGGCACATGCTATTGCCGGCGCTGGCGCTGGCGTTGCCGCTCGCCGCCGCGCTGACGCGTGTGCTCAAAGGGTCGCTTATCGATGCGATGAACCAGGACTACGTGACACTGGTGCGCGTGAAGGGCTATTCGAAAGCGCGCATCTTATGGCGGGTGGCCTTGCGCAATGCGCTGATCCCGACGGTGACGCTCACCGGGGTGCAGTTCTCCTTCCTGATCGGCGGCACGGTGCTGATCGAGTACCTCTTTTCCTATCCCGGCATCGGCAATCTCGCGATTGCCGCCGTCAACCAGCGCGATCTGCCGCTGATCCAGGGGCTGGTGCTGACCTTTGCCGTGCTGTTCATTCTGACCAACCTGGTCGTGGACATGGCTTATTCGATCCTCGATCCAAAGGTGCGGCAGGCATGAACGCAGTCGTGTCGTCGCTGCGCCATCCGCGGGTCGCGTTTGGCGCGCTGGTCCTGCTGGCGTTGGTCGTCGCGGCCGCCGGTGCGCCGTGGTTGTCCGCGCATGATCCGCTCGAGCAGGACTTGCTCAATTCCTTTCAGAGCCCCGGTGTCGCAGGCGGCGACCATGTGCATCCGCTCGGCACCGACAGCCTCGGCCGCGACATTCTGGCGCGGCTGATCTACGGCGCGCGTCCCGCGCTGATTGTCGCCTTCGTCGCAGCTCTCTTTGCCGGCCTGCTCGGCACGGCACTCGGACTGGTCGCCGGCTATTTCGGCGGCAGGCTCGATGCGGCGATCTCTCGCCTGGTGGATATCTGGATGAGTTTTCCGTCGGTGCTGCTGTGCATCGTGCTCGCCGCGGTGCTCGGTGCCGGCCTGCATACCGTTGTGATCGCTATCATCGTCATCGACTGGACGCGCTTCTGCCGTGTGGTGCGCGCGGAAACGATGGTGCAGAAAAGCCACGACTACGTTGCTTCGGCGGTGACCATCGGGCTCGCTCCCGGGCGCATCCTGGTAAGCGAGATCCTGCCCAATGTCGCGCCTTTGCTGCTGACGCTGTTCACGCTGGAAATGGGTATCGCCATCGTGGTCGAGGCGATTCTGTCTTTCGTGGGACTGTCGGTCTCATCCGGGGTGCCGACCTGGGGCGGCCTCATCCAGGAGGGCCGGCTGTATGTGAACCAGGCCTGGTGGCTGATGGCGGCGCCGATGGCCTGCATCATCGTCGCCGTACTCGGGCTCAACGCACTCGGCGACGGATTGCGCGATGCGATCGATCCGGTGCAATCCAGGTGAGCGCGCTGCTCGACATCCGCGATCTCGACCTGTGGCTCGAAGCGCGGCCCCCTCGGCGGCTGCTCAGGCGGGTGTCGTTGCAGGTCGCGCCCGGACAAATTGTCGGGTTGGTCGGCGAATCGGGGGCCGGAAAAACCATGGTCAGCCGCGTCGTGCTCGGCATCGCGCCGGCAAACGCCCGCGTGACGCACGGCAGCGTCGTGTTCGACGGGCGCGAGATCACGCACCTTGCGCACGCCCAGCGCCGCCATCTGCTCGGCCGCGAAATCGCGTTCATCCCGCAGAATCCGATGACCGCGCTGAATCCCGTGGAACGCATCGAACCGCAGATCACCGACGTGCTGCGCATGCACCTGAATCTCGATCGATCAGCCGCGAGCGCGCGTGCGCTGGCGCTGCTGCGCGAAGTGCATCTGCGTGAGCCGGAAAAGATCCTGCGCCAGTATCCGCATGAACTCTCCGGCGGCATGCGCCAACGCGTGCTGATCGCGATCGCATTTGCCTGCAAGCCGAAACTGGTCATCGCGGACGAGCCGACCACGGCGCTCGATGTCACGGTGCAGAAGCAGATCTTGCAGTTGATCCGGGAACTGCAGCGCAATTCGGGAACGGCGATCCTGTTCATCACGCACGATCTCGGGGTGGTGGCAAAGTTGTGCGGGCACGTGGTGGTCATGCACGGCGGTCGCGTGCTCGAATCGGCGCCGGCCTCCCGGCTATTTGCGAGTCCCGCTCACGCCTATACCCGCGCGCTGTTCGCGGCGACGCCGCGCTTCGACCGGCCGGGCGATGCGCTGAAACCGATTCCTGCCGCGCTCACGCAGCAACTTTTCGAGGAGGCGCGCGCGCTCGACGCGCGCGATGCATGATGGCGCTGCTCGAAGCGCGCGGACTTACGCTGCAACTGCCCGATCGTTCCGCCGCCTCGCTGTTCGGCGCCGCGCCGCCGATTACGATCTTTCGCGATATGAATCTCGCGCTGGACGCCGGCGAGTCGGTTGGCATCGTCGGAGAATCCGGTTCGGGCAAGACGTCGTTCGCGCGCACGTTGCTGCGGCTGTACGAACCGACGGCGGGCAGCCTGCACTTCAAAGGCCGCGACATTTCGCATCTTGCGGAACCGGAACTGCGTCCGCTGCGCGCGAAAATTCAGGCCATCTTCCAGGATTCGCTGTCATCGCTCAACCCGCGTCACCGCATCGGCACCATCCTGGTGCAACCCTTGCTGGCGTACGGCCGCGTGCCGGATAGCCGGGCAGGCTGGCGCGAAGCCGGCGCTTTGCTGGAACGGGTCGGGCTGCCGAGCGCCTTCGCCGATCGTTTCCCGCACGAACTCTCCGGCGGCCAGCGCCAGCGCGTCGGCATCGCCAGGGCGATTGCGCTCAAGCCCGATCTGATCGTGGCCGACGAAATCGTTTCGGGTCTCGACGTGTCCACACAGGCGCAAATTCTGACGCTGCTCAGGGAACTGAAGACCGACGGCTCGCTGATCTTCATCAGTCACGATCTGTCCGTGGTGCGGGTGTTGTGCGACCGGGTGCTGGTGATGCGCGAGGGCGAAGTCATTGAGTCGGGCCGCTGCGCGGCGCTGTTCGCCAACCCCAAGCACGTCTACACTCGCGCTTTGCTCGACGCCATCCCGCTGCCGGATTTCGATCCCGGCTGGGCCATGCGCGCCGATCGCGATGAAGAGTTGCGGGAAAGTCAACAACAGGAGGCAGCAAAGATGAAGATTGCAGGATCGGTGGCGCTGGTGACCGGCGCGAATCGTGGAATCGGACGAGCTTATGTCAAGACCCTTCTCGCGATGGGTGCAAAAAAGGTCTATGCGGCGGCGCGCGACATCAGCGGCGTCGAAGATCTGGTGAAAGCCCATCCCGGCAGGGTCGAAGCGCTCAGGCTCGATGTCACCAATGAAGCCGAGGTGAAGGCCGCGGCGGCGAAATGCAGGGACGTCTCGCTGCTGGTCAACAACGCCGGCGCCAACGGCAACAGCGGCGCGCTTGCGGCAAGTTCGCTCGATGCGGCGCATCGCGAGATGAGCGTGAATTACTTCGGCGTGCTCTACCTGACGCGCGCCTTCGGGCCGGTGCTCAAGACCAACGGCGGCGGTGCGATCGTCAACATGCTCTCGCTGGTTTCACGCGTCAATATTCCGGCGCTGGGCACCTACTGCGCGTCGAAGGCGGCGGCCTGGAGTCTGACGCAGGCGGCGCGCGCCGAGCTCGCCAAACAGGGCACGCTGGTCGTCGGCATTTTCCCGGGCGCGGTCGATACCGACATGGCCAAGGGAATCGACATGCCCAAGCTCGATCCCGGCAACGTCGCCTCGATCGCCTTGAAAGCCGTTGAATCGGGCACCGAGGACGTCAACGTCGGCGACATGGCGCAGGGTGTCGCCGCCGGCCTGCTCGCCGACCCGAAAAAAGTGGAAAAGGAATTCGCCAACTACCTGCCCGGCTGAAACTCTGAAATCAGCAATGATGCGGACCGCACGAGGGCAATGGATCTCGTGAGCATCAGCCGCCTGATTTACGATCGGTCAGGTTTGATTGTTGGCGACAGGTGTGGGTCGGTCCTGACGCCTTTCTCGCAGATGGCGCCGCAAGCGCGGCGTTGACAGGATACCGCGCGCAGTTGAAAGTGATCCGTAAACAAGAGGAGAGAATATGAGCCGGATAACCAAAGTGGAACTCCACGTTTTCCAGTTCGACGCACGCAATCTCGGCGCGGCGGGCGGTGGCGGAATCGGCGCGCTGGGCTGCAAGAAAGGCGCGACGACGCGACTGACCAAATACGCGGTGGCGATCATGACCGACAACGGCCTGCGCGGGGAATACGTCACCCACTGGGTTGGATCGCCTTCGGCGCTCGGGCAGACGATCATGCTGGCGCCCTGTCTTATCGGCCGCGAAGCCGAGGAGCGCGAGGGCCTCTACGACGATCTCAAGCGCGAGGCGCGCCAGTTCGACCACATGGGCCACGGGCCGATCGATATCGCGCTCTGGGACCTCGCGGGCAAGAAGCTCGGCGCATCCGTGAGCGAGCTGCTGGGCGGTTACCGCAAACGCCTGCCGGCCTATGCCAGCACCTACATGGGCGACCGCAACGGCGTGCTTTCGTCCAAGGAGGCCTACGGCGATTTCGCCGTGCAATGCTACGAGATGGGATACCGCGCGTTCAAGATCCACGGCTGGAACGAAGGCAACAAGCGCGAGGAGGCGGACAACCTGCTCCATGTGCGCAGCCGTGTCGGCGACAAAATGGAGCTGATGATCGACCCGGCCTGCCAGTTGCGCACGTTCGCCGATGCGCTCTACGTCGGCCGGGCCTGCGACGAAGCGGATTACTTCTGGTACGAGGATCCGTTCCGCGACAGCGGTACCTCGGCCTTTGCGCACAAGAAGCTGCGCGAGATGATAAAGACGCCGCTGCTGCAGACCGAGCATGTCCGCGGCGTGGAGCCGAAGGCGGATTTCCTGGTGGCCGGCGGCACCGACTACCTGCGCGTCGATCCCGAGTACGACCTGGGGATCACCGGCTGCATGAAAATCGCGCATCTGGCCGAAGCCTTCGGCATCGACGCCGAGATCCACGCCTGCGGTCCGGCACACCGCCATTGCATGTCGGCGATACGCAACAGCAACTACTACGAGATGGCGCTGGTCGGGCCCGGCACGCCGAACGCGGTGCCGCCGGTATACCAGTGCGATTACGCGGACC
>Ga0315290_10001222_pt1 | contig 17666 bp, 15 predicted proteins | sample YL17G12_0_MG_FD_203627 | JGI IMG/M metagenome (GOLD analysis project Ga0315290, IMG submission 203627) | Sediment microbial communities from Yellowstone Lake, YNP, Wyoming, USA - YL17G12_0 | ecosystem: Environmental > Aquatic > Freshwater > Lake > Sediment | place: USA: Wyoming | collected... | reverse complement strand
ATTTCACCCCACCGGAGTAATTTCCCTCGGCGTAGCAATCATCACGATCAGCTATCCAACTGCCGGTGAGAATTTCACCTGGCGAACTGCCATATCCACTTTGCTGGTTGGCATCCAAGTAATAATCCAATTCACCAGCGTTTTCGCAACCGTCTTCAATCCACCCCCCGCCGGTGGTCAACCAATCGCTGGGCTTGACCGTGACCTGCTTGGGCGTGAGTACCTGCCCCGGACAATAGATGGTGATCTCAGAATTGTCCACATTCACACCATAAAGGAAAGCCCGCACGCCGTAACAAGGCGACCCCCAGGTCACCGGTATGGCAGTCACCTTCTGGCTGGAATTGGTGATCATCTTCAGAAGGGTTTCCGCCTTGGTGAGGGGGTCAACCTGGTAAAGATTGTATCCATCGATCTGGTCGAACCAGGGGCAGTTTCCACCCCAGCAAAACTTTGGAATCCATTCCCACTCCAAGACGAGGTATTGCGTTTGAGCCCCATTGAGCAGAGTATCGCAAATGAAGAGAGCCAGGAAGGGTTCCCCATGAGAGGCACATTCGCTGGTGCTGGCAGGGACACGCAGGGCAAACGGAGGTGGGACCTTCTGGGTGGTTCCCCCAGGTTCTTTCATGACCGTATATTCCGGCACGCCGACGAGCACAAAACCGGACCCATTGACGATGACCTCGCCGGGCAGCTGCTTAGCATCAAATGAGGTTTCGCCCTGACCAAGATACTTGAGAACGCCACCCAGCCAGCCCCAGCACTGCATCTGGATGACAACTCCCTTTTCATTGAAAGTATAATCAGCTTGAAGATAATTAGCCTGCGTCCCTTCAAAGAAATCAAAGGGGTCCTGGGGCATCTTCTTCCATACGCCATCGCCTGTGGAGTTGTAACAGTAGGATTTGTCAACCGGCTGGGTTGTTTCCAAGTGCCATGAAATCACGGTGAATGGATCCGGAAGACCATTCGCGCCGCCCCCGCCAGGGGGCTGGGTATTTCCGGGATTGGCCTCATCGACCGGTACCTGGACGGGTTGGCCGTCCACCAAGGGTTGGATAGGATCCAGGAGCGGGTTGGCTGCCGCAATCTGATCCAGCGGTAGACCAAACCCTGCACCAATCTGATCAAGCGTCTGTCCTTCCCCAGCCGAGACCTGAAAAGCGCCATCCCCGGCAATGACATTTACGATCACGGTCTGGGATTGCCCGAGAAGCCCGCCGGCGGTGGTGGCACTCGCGAACAAGGAGTGGAGCCCCATAGGCCAGGCCTGCCACGTCCAAGAAGCGTTCATTGGTGAGCTGGTTACAACCCCCAGCGATTTCCCGTCTACAAACAACTCGGCGCTCAGGATGGGTTCGGGCGCAACCGCCTGCACCGTCACCGGCACAAAATCACCGGCATTAATCTCATCGCCACCAGGCGGGGAGAGCAGGAACACAAAGACGGGCGCTGTTGGGGGTATTTCTGATGTTTTATTCTGCGAGCTGTAATACCACCAGCCACCACCGAGCAGCATCAAAGTCAAGAGAAGCAAGCCTGCGATTATGAGAACCCAACGCGATGTTTGTTTCTTCATGGCAAACTCCTTAGCCAACATTTCAGATATTATATATATTATAACCCTTTTATATGGATACCAAACAATTCTTCCAGAGGTGATCTGCGTATATAAATAAGTGGAAAAGCTGTATAATGAACCTGGCTTTTCCAGAAAGGGAGACCATGGAATTTCTTTATAATTCTAATATCGCCTACGTTTTACTAGTTGTTGGTTTTGTTTTGGCGCTGCTGGCAATCGTCGCACCCGGTACGGGGATGCTTGAAGTTGGGGCATTCTTTTTGTTGGCCCTGGCGGGGTTCGCGATCTACAATATCGGTTTCGACTTGTGGGCGCTGATCGTTTTGATGCTGGCACTCATCCCGTTCGTGTATGCCATTCGAAAACCCAAACGCGAATGGGCGCTGGCCTTAAGCATTCTGGGTGTGATCGCCGGATCGCTGTATCTATTTCCGTCCAGGGGTTTTCTGCCGGCGGTCAATCCGATCCTGGCTGCGCTGGTTTCGGTGCTGGTGGCCAGTTTTCTTTGGTGGACCATCCGCAAAGTGGTTGCAGCGCACCATGCCCGCCCACTGCAAGACCTTCATAGTCTGATCGGTCAAATCGGTGAGGCCAAGACCCAGGTCCTGGAAGAAGGCACTGTGCAGATGGCCGGGGAATTGTGGAGCGCCCGCAGCGAGAAACCCATCCCGGCAGGCAGCCGCGTGCGGGTCGTCAGCCGCGAAGGATTAATCCTGATCGTCACACTTAACGAGCTGTCAAAAAAGTAATCCATTCATCCAAAAGGAGAAAAATCATGTCAACTACAGTAACAACCGGACTATGTGTGGTCGCTTTTGTCGTTGTGGTGCTGGTCATCTTCCTGATGAACGCCATCCGCATCGTCAACGAATACCAGCGCCTGGTGGTCTTCCGCCTGGGGCGCTGCATCGGGATAAAAGGACCCGGCTTGGTGCTGCTCATCCCGGTGATTGACCGGGCTGTCAAAGCGGATCTGCGCGAGCAGGTGCGCGAGGTACCGCACCAAGTATCCATCACCAAGGATAATGCCCCCATCTCGATTGACTTCCTGTGGTACTTCAAGGTGATGGACCCAACCCTCAGCGTGGTCGGTGTTGGGAACTTCGAACTGTCGGCAGCCGGTATGGCCACCACCACCCTGCGCTCCGTCATCGGCGGTATCCCGCTGGACGAAGTTCTCTCGCAGCGTGAACATATCAATGAGACCCTGCGCACCAAACTGGACGAAGTAACTGAACGCTGGGGCGTCAAAGTGACCAATGTTGAAATCCGCGAGATCATCCCACCCAAGGACGTTCAGGACGCGATGAACAAGCAGATGTCTGCCGAGCGTATCCGCCGCGCCGTGGTAACGGAATCGACCGGTACCCGCGAAGCCGCCATCAACGTGGCCGAAGGCGAGAAGCAATCCTCCATCCTGAAAGCCGAAGGCTCGAAACAAGCTGCCATTTTGGAAGCTGAGGGCCAGAAGCAGGCCCAGGTGCTGAAAGCCGAGGGTTTCTCCGTGGCCCTGGAAAAGATCTTTGTTGCTGCCAAGACCATCGACCAGAAGACGATGACCTTGCAATACTTCGAGACCCTCAAGAGTGTCGGCCAGGGCGCCTCCACCAAGTTCATCTTCCCTATGGAGTTCACCAGCATGTTGACCGATTTCGTTAAAGGGAAGGAAAAATAGACAGCAAAAATTGATCGGCAAAGAGTAAAATAGAAGCCTCTCGGCCACCTGCGGGAGGCTTCTTTGCTACAGGATTTTATTGCCTTTATTCACAGCATACAGGAAGAACCCTATCGACATTCTCACCGCCACCCTGCGCGATCTCGGTCCACTGCGGCGCATTGAACAGGCCTGTTTCCTCAAGGATGCCTGGTCGTTGCTCGACCTGCTCGCCGTACTGACCTGGCCGGAAGTTGTCCGTTTAAAGGCAGTCGAAGGTGGCCAGATGATCGGGTTTATCGCTGGGGATCCACGTCCTGCCGAAAATCTGGCCTGGATCGCCACGGTCGGCGTCCTGCCCGAGTACCAGCGGCGTGGCATCGGGCGAGAGATGCTGCGAGAATGCGAGAAGCGACTGACGCAAGCACGCATCCGCTTGTGCGTGCGGGTTTCAAATGAACCTGCCATCCGTCTCTACCAGCAGGAGGGCTATCTGGCAATGGATACGTGGCGGGAATATTACAACGACAAAGAAAACGCCCTGGTCATGGAAAAGGTGCGTTAGGTACCGCGAAGGATTATAATTGGCAGGGGTAAATAATATGTATTCGCTAATTACCGGAAATTGGGGAAATTATCCATAGCTATAGGGTTGTCTTATGTCACATCGCAATCTGAGTAAAATCCTTTCTCATCAACTTACTCCTATATTATTTTTGGTACTTATTGCCTTTATTGCTGGTTTGTTAGTCTTGAAGGATTTTGGAGTTAGTGTTGATGAACCCAACCTGCACTTATTTGCAAAGCGCTCTCTAGACTCTTATGTATACTGGATTGATCACTCACTTTCGCCTCCAATATTCCATAATATTCGGCGATATTATGGTCCCGCCTTTCTTATGCTTGTTGAAATGGCAATTCGTTTCAGCATCAAATTGGGTTTCAACCCCAAAGTAATCGAATTTTGGCATTTTTCTTATTATCTTTTGTTTCTGCTGAGTGTGATCAGTCTCTACCGATTATCTTGCCGTTGGTTTAATCGTCGAACATCTTTCTTGGTCGCTGCATTGTTTGTTACCCAACCATTATTGGTCGGACATGCTTTTATCAATCCCAACGATATTCCCTTTATGAGTATTTTCATTATATGTATTTATTTTGGATTACGGATGATCGATACCATTCCAGCGGAAAATAATGGTGTAGATATAATAAGCGCAAAATCCCGGTTTATTTATGAATTATCGCAAATATCCAAACGAAGGAGGATATATTTCGCGATTATGGTGTTAGCAGGGATAATCACGCCAATCCTTTGTTATGTATATTCAGAAACCATCCATTCAATGGTTGGTGATACTGTGGGATTCTTTTTTAATTCCGATTCTTCGACCTGGTATGGGAAATCATTTCTTTTATTTGCTTCGCAAGCCAGCCATATCCCTGTTGAAAATTATATAAATAAAGCTCGGCAGTGGGTAAAGATGCTTGGCTTTGTTGTAGATGCGATCTATCTTGTTGGTATGCTCTTGGTTCTCAGAAAGATGTTTCCTTCTTTCTTTACATGGTGCTCCATCAAAAGACTTGTATCTTTCTTAATCACAACCAGCAGATCGTTAGTATCTATTCCTGTCATCCTGACTGGAATCTTTATCGGCCTTACAACTTCTACTCGAGTGATAGGTCCATTTGCAGGGCTCATTATCGCGGTGATCGCACTGATTAAGAACAGGCGCAAATCATTTCCTCTTCTTGTGGGTGTTTGTGTTTGGGCAATTCTTGTATCCTACTTTACATGGCCCTTCTTATGGTATGCACCAATAAACAATTTCTTCGAAAGTTTGTCAGTCATGTCACAGTTCCCCTGGGGAGGCCAAACATTGTTCAATGGGAACTATTATAGATCGTTTGAATTGCCTTATAGTTATGTTCCTATTTTGATGAGCATTCAGTTTACTGAGCCAATTATTGTTCTCTTCTGCGTTGGCATACTTATTTCGTTACAACAATTTCGGGTAAGACCTCTTCAGAATGAGCTGTTAGTTTTAAATCTAATGTGGTTTATTTTACCCATCATATATTTTATTTCCTCACCTAAGGCGTTGTACGATAATTTCCGTCACCTTCTATTCATTGTTCCACCAATATTTTTTATGGTCGGCCTTTCTTTAGATCAATTGCTGAATCGAATAAAGGCTTTTCCTGTTTATATAGCAATAACCGTACTGGCGTTGCTTCCGGGGGTTTACTCCATAATTAATCTACATCCATACGAATATGTTTACTACAACTCATTCGCAGGAGGAACCAGAGGCGCATTTCGAAAATTCGAAATGGATTATTGGAATATTTCCTTTCATGAAATTGCGAATGATCTTAACCGCATCGCTCCAGAAAAATCAAAAGTGGTTATCTGGGGAGCAATAGATTCGATTATTCCATACATGCGTTCTGACCTGATTGTAGAATTTAAAGGAAGTAACACGTTTGAACTCGATGGCGGTTATGATTATGCTGTCCAGAATTCACGCTCAGATTGGGATACTGTTTACCCTGAAGCGCCTGTTCTTGCAATTGTGGAACGTGACGGGGCAATTTTTTCAGTGCTAAAATATGTACAGGGAATAGGCCCGAAATAAATTGATGATCAGAGCGGTCATTCGTTTGGGAATTTTCGTAAGAAATTTAACTGAAGGATGATGTGATATGGTGATTACAGTCATCATATGGTTTTACGCAGCTATTCTATCTTTTTCTTATGGCTTCGTATTTTGGATGTTAATGAACCGATTTGGGTGGCTAGATAAGGAAGGGCCCTCAAGATTTTCCCTGACAATATTGGTGGGTCTTGCTTTTCTTACTTCAATCGCCAATTTTTTGTCACTATTCATTCCGATCGGACTCACGGCGAATTTGATCCTTTTTGGGGGGGCTATAGTAATTCTTATGATGGGCCACAAAATAATCATAAGTTTTCTTCGCGCTTATTTTTTTTCTGCGGCACATACACATTTCCTTGTTTATATTCTTGGGATTTTCCTCTTTGGGGTTGTTCTTATCAAAACGGTCGGAATACCATCCAATTGGGATACCGGTCTATACCATGCCCAAGCAGTTCGCTGGTTGGAAGAATTTCCAGTTGTACCTGGAATGGGAAACCTTTTGGATGAACTGGCTTTTAATTCGTCCTGGTTAGTGAGTTCTGCGATATTTAGTTATATGTTCTTGGGTTTGCAATCTTTCCACGTTATGGGTGGTTTTATTTTTCTGGTCGTAGGGGTCTATTTTTTGGGCAAGATGAATTCTTTATTGAATGACAATCTTGCCATCAGCAATATTGCTGCCTTAATTCTGCTCTTTTTGGCACGAAGGCTGTTTTCATGGGAAGTTTCTTCGCTCGGAACCGATCTCCCGGCTACATTGTTGCTTTGGTTAATCTTTATCCTGAGCATGGAGCATTTGGAGACCCATGAAAAGGACGTGTCCAATTTGTTTGTTATCACCTTTCTTTCTGTTTTTGTCGTGACGATCAAGGTTTCGTCGCTACCTATCTTGATTCTTGTAATGGCTTTGTTTGTGCGAAACATTCCCCTTTTCAGAAAGTGTTATTTATTCCTGACAATAGGAGGCACTTTATTGTTTTTCCCGTGGGTAATTCGGAACGTTGTTCTGTCAGGTTACCTAGTCTTTCCTTTCCCGACTATCGATCTCTTTAAATTTGATTGGAAAATACCCCACGACATTGCCACTAGTGCGGCCGATTGGATTAAAAGCTGGGCGCGTCTTCCCGGCGTGGAAAAAGATATTGTTTTGCAGTATACATTTTTAGAATGGTTGCCATTATGGTATTTAAACCAAAAATCTATTGATCTGGTAATTATGTTTATCAGCCTGGGCGGAATTGTAGTATATGGTGTGGATCTAATTATGAACCGGTTCCGCCCGAAATTATTGAGTTGGTCCCGAATTCACTTGTTTCCATATCTTGTCGCCCTGGTCGGTGGAATATTCTGGTTCTTCCAAGCACCTGATTTCCGATTCGGATACGGATTCTTGGGTTTTCTGGCTGCTTTACCCTTGTCAATATTAGTTGCGAAAATAATTCAGGGCTTACCAAAAATATATTCGGTTTGGCCCATTTATCTTGCCGGGATTGTGATGATCCTGTACCAGGTGCCAAATCTTTATAAATCTCCATCAGAAGTCGCTGATAATCTGGTAATGCCGGATAACTATCCGCAACCAAGTTACCATGTAGACTCTGTAAATGGAGCCAACATTAATGTGCCAGACCAATATCAGTGTTGGTATTTACCTCTACCTTGCTCACCATATTATAATGATCAATTGGTTCTACGGGGTGATGGTATCAGATACGGTTTCCGAATTCCGGACAAGAAATAAACAAGAACGCTTGTGTTTAAGGCGAGAACTGCGCCTAGAACGGGCGAATCTGATATCTGTGCATTGTTTATATAGTTCTTTTTGTCGTGTATGTCGTTGTCCCATCCACGCCAGGCAATTGATAATTATCAGCAAGATGCAGGGAAAATCTAATCAAATTGGACCGACAGATATTAAGCGCGCAATATGGGATGAGCGCGTGTGCATGGAGTAGCAAGTGGACTCGCTCGTCTACGCTCCTGGTCCTCAGCCTGCCATAGAAGAAACTCTATCAGTATTTTGCAAGTTACGACTTATAATACTGGATATGCCCGCTGAAACATTACCGACGCCCGTTTGGGTTGCAACCCCTACTGCTCTCAAGAAAATGGCAGTGGAATTGGCGGTCCAACCACGCCTGGCCGTGGATACTGAGTCAAATTCCCTGTACGTATACCGCGAGCAATTGTGCCTGATCCAATTTTCGACACCACAAACCGACTACTTGGTGGACCCATTGGCACTGAAGGATCTTGCGCCCCTGGCTTCGATTTTCGCCAACCCGGAAATCGAAAAGGTGTTCCACGCCGCCGAGTACGATCTGATCTGCCTGAAGCGCGATTCCGGCCTTACTGTTGCAAACCTGTTTGATACCATGCAAGCCGCTCGTATTTTAGGTTACGAGCGGGTCGGACTGGATTCTATCCTTTTTGAGAAAATGGGCATTTTATTGGATAAGAAATTCCAGAAGGCCAACTGGGGAGAACGTCCGCTCTCGCAGGAAATGCTCAACTACGCCCGGCTCGACACGCATCACCTTTTTGGTTTGCGCAACTGTCTGCAAACCGAACTCCAAAATCGTGGGCGCTGGGAACTGGCGCAGGAGGAATTCGTCCGCATACAAAAATACGGCAACGGGAACGGGAAGGCCGAAATCCCGGCATGGCAGCGCGTGAAGGGCACTCAAAAATTCAGCGAAAAACAACTTGCACTCCTAGATGAACTTTGCAAGTGGCGGGAGACCCAAGCTCGGCGCATGAACCGGCCTCCATTTAAAGTGATTGACAATAAACGACTGGTCGCCATCACCCAAACGCTGCCGGAAACTCAGGCCGACCTGGCAGCCCTTGGTCTGACAGCGCGGCAATTGCATATTTATGGTAACGAAATCTTACAAGCCATGGAACGCGGCAAACTAACTCCAATGATGAGCCGGCCACGCACTATTCGCCCCAATCAAGCCTTTTTGGACCGGTTGAATATCCTTTCCGAGTGGCGCAAAACCACTGGTCTAAAAATCGGGGTCGAATCAGATATAATCCTGCCAAAAATTTGGATGCATATCATCGCTGAAAGAAATCCAAAATACATGAAAGACCTTGCTGCGCTCATGCCGCAGGCACCCTGGAGACTGGAACAATTCGGCGAGGAAATTCTACTAGTTCTAACGACGAAATACATCAAGGCTGAGCCTACTGCAAAATAGTCGATAACCACAAATAAATTAACATTCACAAAGGTCAAAAGATGAAGGCTGTTCCTTCGTGCTCCTGGCCCTGAGGGTACTTATAGTGACCTTTGTGTAAAGAAAATACCTAGGGATCATAAAATGAAAATCCACTTCAACGGCGCGGCTCGAACGGTCACAGGTTCGCAATACCTTCTCGAAGTCAACGGTTCACGCATCCTCATGGAATGCGGCCTGTTCCAGGGTCGGCGTGCAGAGATGTACGAGCGTAACCGCACCTTCCAATTTGACCCAAAAACAATTGATGCCGTTCTACTTTCTCACGCCCACATTGACCATAGCGGCAACCTGCCAAATCTCGTCAGACAAGAATTTAGCGGTCCCATATACACCACACCTGCCACTATGGATCTCGCCGATGTGATGCTGCAAGATTCTGGTCATATCCAGGAGGCTGACGCTGAATTTGTCAGTAAGAAACGGCTTCTGCGTGGCGAGCCTCCGGTCGAACCGCTCTATACCCTGAAAGACGCCGAACAGGTTACCCAGTATTTTCGCTCAAAGGAATACGACCAACCATTTGAAGTATTGCCGGGGCTGACAGCAGAATTTGTCGAGGCCGGGCATATCCTCGGATCCGCGGCAATTCGGCTCGAGGTCCAGGAAAAAGGGCGGAAGACGCGCTTCTGGTTCTCCGGTGATATTGGGCGTTACGATTTGCCCATTTTGCGTGACCCGGTTCTGCCGCATGACACGGATTACGTCATGATGGAATGTACCTACGGCGACAAAGCACACGACAATCCAACGGAAGCCCATCGCGAGTTCCATGAAGTTGTCAAGCAGGCAGTGGCACACGGCGGTAAAGTCATCATCCCGGCCTTCGCGGTCGGGCGCACGCAGGAATTGGTCTACAGTTTGAATATGCTGGTCACGTCGGGAAAATTGGAGCACATCCCTGTGTATGTGGACAGCCCATTGGCGCTCCATGCAACGCAGGTTTTCGATAAGCATCCGGAATGTTACGATGCAGAGACCCTTGAGTTTATCCGCACCGGCAAACATCCGGCGTTGAACTTCAGTGGACTAAAATACATTCAGTCGGTGGAAGAGTCAAAGGCACTTAACAACCGGGGAGGGCCGATGATCATTATTTCAGCATCCGGCATGTCAGAAGCGGGACGTATTTTGCACCATCTAAAAAATAACATCGAAGATACGAAAAACACGATTCTCCTCGTCGGCTGGCAGGCTCCATGCACGCTGGGCCGCCGCCTTGCGGACCGGGAGCCAGTTGTCAAAATCTTTGGCGAGGAGTACCAGCGACGCGCCAAAGTGGTGACCATCGACGGACTTTCTGCACACGCCGGCCAGGATTTGCTAGTGAAATATGCACTGGCCGCCAAAGATCAATTGAAGCGAATTATTCTGGTGCATGGCGAAGCGGACGCTGCAACCGCCTTCCAGGAACGCCTGCGCATTGACGGTCTCGATCGGTTCGTCTACCCTGATTTGTATGCAAGCATAGAGATATGAGATATAATCGCCGCGCTGTTCGGAGAGGTGCCAGAGCGGTTGAATGGGACGGTCTCGAAAACCGTTGTGGCCCTACGGGTCACCGTGGGTTCGAATCCCACCCTCTCCGCTAAATAACCCCTGAAGGTTTTGTAAACTTCAGGGGTTTTGTTTGTGATTTTGTCTGATTTTGGTTTTCATGAGTTGCTCAAGAACCCCAATAATTCCCGGTTGAACCTCTCCGCCTGATCCACTGGGACGGCATGGCCCGCATCCGGAACGATCACCTGCCGCGCCACGGGAATGCCGTCCACGAGCAATCGCTGGCGGGCGGGGGTCACGGTTGTATCGTCTGCTCCAGTCACAACCAGTGTGGGGCATTTGATCTCACCCAGTCGTTTCAACGAATTAAACAGCGCAAGTGAAGCCATGGCTTTTCGGTACGCGCGCGGGTCAGCACGCGAAATTGTCTCTACCAGCATTTCCCGCAAATGCCCGTAGCGTGGGCCAGGGAAGACACGCTGCGCCACCAGCCTGGCTTGCGCGGGCAGCCCCAGCGTATTAACCAGAAAAAACCGCTGCACGAAATACATCCAACCACTCAAGGTGTCTGGGTGCAGGGCGGCAAAGGTGCTGACCAGCACCAGCCTGCGAGTTAGATGCGGGTAATCCAAAGCAAACTGCTGGGCAATTATCCCGCCCATCGAAAGTCCCATTACATGCGCCGGACCGGTCTTGAGTTCTTCGAGCAGATTCCCCATTTCTGCGGCCATGCTGTGAATACTCCAGCCATGACCGTCGTAGGGGGATTGACCGAATCCAGGGGTATCAGTTGCAATCGGGCGGAACCCTGCCCCGATCAACGCAGGCAGTTGTAGCGTCCAGGAAGTGGCGTCTGCGCCCAAGCCGTGCAGCAAAAGTACGGGGGTATGTCCGACAGGGTTCGGGTCAAGAAAAAATAACTTCGTCATATCGAACTAAAAGCCCTCTGCCACCAAGCAGAGGGCTGCATTCTCATGTAATTTTATTTTTCTTCTCTTGGCGGTTCAAGTTGGTTCCCATCCTCTTTCTTTTCCCCTTCCTTACCAGTCAAGCCATCCCGAAAAGAGCGGATACCTTTTCCAAGTTCGCCCGCCACTTTACCAATACGGCCTGGACCGAATAGGATCACGATGATCACCAGGATTATTATCAGTTCAGGCAAACCAAAATCGCGCAAGAAACTCATAAATTTCTCCTTCTTCTTTGATGATGGATAATTTACCACATTCAGTTCCAAATTACCAGCCGCCGTGCATCGTCTTCCATATTTGCTGGACATGCGCCCGGTCATGACCGGCGATGAAGCCGACCAGTTCCAACAAAGTGGTGGGACCAAAAATGGCGTGGCGGCCCATTCTGGACCATTCAGCCTGCAGGCTGTTTAAGAGGCTGAGTGCTTCTTTTCGTGTGGCAATGAAATCGGCCAGGGCTTGACGGCCATCTTCCCCGGCACAATGACGTTCTTCCACCCAGCGGTCCGTGACTTCGCCAGCCAAGAAAGGGTTATCTTCCACCAGCAACTTGTGGATGCGTGGCATGTTGATTTCGCGTTCCACATCCCGCAAGTGGCAGAGGATTTCAGTCAAGCACCACTCAGTGGGTGCAGGTTGACGGGTCCAGACATCCGGTAACAAGGAGGCGACCAGTGTAGAAATGGCAGCCGGGGTGGAACCAAGGTTGGCCAACAACGCCTGGGGCGTCTGGAATGATAACTTGAGCGTTTCAAGGTCAGTTCTTTCCAGCCATCCGCGGAACGATTCCAACGGTCCTTGAGGAACATCGCCATGTTCCACAGGTAAATCGCCGAATCTCCGGACCCAGAAGACCGGGAATCCGGCGGCTTGAGTTGGTTTGACTTCCCGGTCGATATCGTCGCCAACCATCACAGCCGGGTCCTCCGGCCAGCCTAATTGCGCTAAAACTTCCGGATAGTAAGCGACCATCTCTTTGGTGAAGTGAAATGTCTCGTAGGAAGTTACCAGCGCAAACGGATATTTCTCCGGCGACAGGCCAGCCCAGCGCAGACGGTGTTGGACGGCCTTCAAAGGGAAATAAGGATTGGTGGCTATGACCACCCGATGGCCTTGCGCGAACGCCCAGTCCACCAGGCGGACGGCCTCCGGTATAGGCTTCGTCAGGGTACCCAGGGTCGGGAAGATTTCATCATAGAAGCGGTCAATCTCGGTCTGGAGCTCGGACCGGTCACATCCGAGCCGGGGGAAGAAAAAGTCATCGAAGACGTCCTGCAGGGTAAGAGCCGGGTCCGTATTGGCCATCATCGCCTTCGTCCCGCCTGTCAAAGCCGGGATCATCGCCTCCGGCGACACTTTCCCCGCCAGCGCAGCGGAGAGAGCCTTGAAGTAGGCCGGGATGAAAACCTCCATGTTGGTTTCGAGCAGGGTGTCATCGAGGTCGAGTAGAAGTGTGATGGGCATGGCAGCTCTCGGCAGCCTCCTCACCGCCAACCCCTTCAGGTAATTTGGACAGCAGTGGGAGTTTATGGATCTATTATTTCACTTCAAACACAGGCGGAAGTGGATGACAATCCCCACAGCCAATATGCGGGTCGAAACCAGACCGCTGAGTCTTTTCACAAAAAGCTATCACTTTAACTCGGCGCCGGAAAACGGCTGTCCACGGACGGGTCACCTCGCTGCGCAGCTGCATGAATTCGCAGGCATTCGCCAGCCCAATGGACGGGACCGGGCAGGTGCTGCATAGATCACGAGACCAGTTGGCACCGAGCAAACGGCACTCTTCTTGCTCGCGACCGCGGTAGTAATCGCCATAGAAATATTTACATTCAGACCCGGCAGGTGTTTTCATTTTTCGATTACAATTTCTTGCATTAATCTCTGAACCAAAGCGGCCTAAAGGTAAGCAAATAAAACAAAGATTCGGGTTCGACTAATTACGAAGTACCCTATATCGAACTCCCGCAGTTTTGTATCTGCGGGAAGATTTGATTACGCCCGAGTCAGGTACTCGCCCGTGCGAGTGTCCACGCGAATGGTATCGCCAACTTTGACAAAATTCGGGCACTGCACTTCGAAACCGGTCTCAACCTTGACTTTCTTGGTCACGCCAGTGGCAGTATCCCCACGCACGGCTACTTCGGCATAGACGACTTTCAGATCCACCGAGGTGGGCATTTCGATGTCAAGTGCTTTGCCTTCATAGAAGGTGAGCTTGCACTCCATGCCTTCCTGGAGGAAACCCGCCGATTCGCCGATGATGTCTTTGGGGATGCCAGGTTGATCGAACGTTTCCTGATCCATGAAGTAGTAGTTGTCAGTATCATTGTAGAGGTATTGGACAGTATGGAAATCGAGGCGAGCTTCCTGGACTTGACTTCCGGAGATGAAAGTCTTTTCAATGTTGGATCCGGTACGCAGGTTGCGTGCTTTAATTTTAATGGTGGCATTGCCACGGCCAGGTTTGTGGTGGCTGTATTCGACTACTTTGAAGAGGTTGCCATCGAGTTCGAAGGTCACGCCTTTGCGGAGGGTGTTTACATCAATCATGGGTTCTTCCTTTTTATAAATTGAAAGCGGGCGGGATTATATGCCTGTTACAGGAACGTGGCAAGGGGATTTTAGTGGTGCTTCTCGGCGTCCGGGTCTTCTTTCAACAACTCGACCGCATGGGGCAGGACGGACAACACCACCTGCAAATTCTCCAAGGCAGCTTTCGGACTGCCCGGCAAGTTAATGATCAGCACCCTGCCTCGCATCCCGGTCACGGCCCGCGAAAGCATGGCATGCGGCGTAACCTTCCGGCTTTCCTGGCGCATGGCTTCGGCCAGACCGGGAGCCTGGCGGTCAAGCACAAGGTTTGTCGCTTCGGGAGTGACGTCCCGCGGGGCAAAACCGGTCCCCCCAGTGGTTAGAATAATGTCCATCTCGCCGCTATCGGCCCAGTTGGACAGGGTCTCGCGTAGCGCATCCAGATCATCCGGTACGATGGCAGTGTGCAACACTTTCCAGCCCTGAGCATTGACAAAGTCTGCCAATGCGGGGCCGGATAGGTCGGGACGTTCCCCGCGTGAGCAGCGGTCAGAAGAAGTCAGGATACCGAAGCGAAGAGTCATTCCAGGACTTTGCCGTAGGTGAATATGTTCTTCATGCACGCCCAGCCGCGCGTTTCGTAGAAATGCATGGCCCTTTCGTTTTCAACCGTGATGAGCAGGTAACAACGAATACAGCCTTTCTCTTTCAGGCGGCGTTCCAATTCATCCATGAGCAACTCGCCAATACCTTGCTTGCGGAATAATTCTATCACCGCAAGATGGTAGACCATGCCGCGCCGCCCATCGAAACCGCCGACCACGGTGCCAAGCATTTTACCATCCGCTTCGGCGACTAGGAACAAGTCGGGGTCGCGTTGGAGTTTTTTCTGGATCTCTACCGGATCATCGGAACGACCCAGTTGTATACCTGGACCGGCGTTCTCCCAGAGAAACCGGGCAGCGGGATAATCTTCAGGGTATTGGAACTCCCGGATGCGAACTGCAGTCACAAGTTCCCCAAATGCTACGAACGAATTAAATCAAAAAGGTCTTCGGGCATGTATGGCTTGAGAAGGAAGGCATTCGCTCCCGCAGCCAGACATTCCTCGGTTTTATCAATGCCAGAAACCATAACGATCTTAAGGTCGTCCATATCTGGCGTCTCGCGGATCTGCCGGACTATATTCAGGCCATTGCAGTCGCCAAGAAATATGTCAATCAACAGAACGTCCGGTTTCTCGCGCCGAATATTTTCCAGGATGTCACCTGTTTTGTCCAACAGAGTCGCCACCTGGTAACCCTCCATACCGAGTAGAGTTTTCAAGAGCCCAACCATGGTGAAATCGTCATCAGCCAGAAGTACTTTTACCATTTTTTTTCCCTTGCGGCTTTTTTTTTGTGGACCTTGCGGGTTTCTCAAGAGCGGCCTTCAACACGTCATTGACAGACTCAGCGAAAACGAAAGTCATTGTCTTTCGAACTTCTTCAGGTACATCTTCAACATCCAGCGCGTTGCGTTTGGGCAGGATGATTGTCTTCAGGCCAGCGCGATGGGCAGCCAGCATCTTTTCCTTAATCCCGCCGACAGGCATGACCTGGCCGCGTAGGGTGATCTCGCCGGTCATGCTGACGCCTTTCTTGACCGGACGACCGGAAATCAAAGAAACCAGTGCGGTTGCCATCGTAACTCCCGCAGACGGACCGTCTTTGGGCTGGGAACCAGCCGGTATGTGCATGTGAATGTCGGACTTGTCGAAAAAGTCTTTTTGTAAACCAATCTCGACTGCATGCGAACGGACGTAGGAGAGCGCCGCACGGGCTGATTCCTGCATCACGTTCCCCACCGACCCGGTGACCTGGAAGCCTTTTCCCCCAGGCATGCGCGTGGCTTCTATGAACAAGATGTCGCCACCATAGGGTGTCCATGCCAGGCCGGGGACTACGCCGGGAATAGACGTGCGCGTGTCAATCTCCTCGGTTTCGAGGAAGATAGGGTGTCCGAGCAATTCCTCGACTGCTTTGGGAGTAATCCTAGCTGCCTGTTTCTTACCTTCGGCAATACGTGTCCCTAGCTTGCGGCAGACGGCGCCGATTTTCCGTTCCAGGTTGCGGACCCCGGCTTCGCGCGTGTACTGGTTGATAATGATTTTGAGGGCAGCCTTGCTGAAATTTACTTCCTCATGTCGCAGCCCGTTCTCACGCACCTGACGCGGGACAAGGTAGCCTTTTGCAATGGCTATCTTTTCGCTCTCGGTGTAACCGGAGAGATGGATGATTTCCATGCGGTCCAGCAACGGAGAAGGGATGGTTTCCAGTGTGTTGGCAGTAGTAATGAAGAACACTTGCGAAAGGTCATAAGCAACTTCAAGGTAGTTATCGCGAAATTCAACGTTCTGCTCCGGGTCGAGCACTTCGAGCAACGCCGAGGCCGGGTCGCCGTGGAAATCCATGGTCAGTTTGTCCACTTCGTCCAACATGAAGACCGGATTGCGTGATTCGACACGCCGCAAGGCTTGCAAAATCCGTCCCGGCATAGCCCCTATGTACGTGCGGCGGTGGCCGCGGATCTCAGCCTCGTCGCGAACGCCACCCAAGGAAACTCGGACAAACTTACGTTCCATGGTACGAGCAATGGACTGTCCCAGCGAAGTCTTGCCAACACCGGGCGGACCGATGAAGCACAGGATCACGCCCTCCCGCTCGCGCCGGATGAGGTCCTTGGAAGGCTCGGATTTCTCGTCCTTTCGCTCCAGCCGTAATTTGCGGACCGCCAGGAATTCCAGGATGCGCTCTTTTACATCCTGCAAGCCGTAATGGTCTTGATCGAGGATCTTGCGCGCATGGGAAATATCCAGATTATCGTTCGTGCCCTGCGACCAAGGCAGCGCAACCAACGCGTCGAGATAGGTACGAATGACACCATATTCGGCCGCAGCAGTGGGCAAGCGTGCTAGACGGTCCACTTCGCGGCGGGCTTGTTTCTCGGCTTCATCGGGCATCTTGGCCGCTTCAATCTTCTTGCGGAATTCTTCTACTTCGACCGTCTGCTCATCGTTCTCCCCCAGTTCCTTTTGGATGGCCTTCATCTGCTCGCGCAGGTAATATTCACGCTGAACTTTCTCGATTTCCGAGCGGGCCTGGTTCTGGATTTTCGCGCCCAGCGAGAGTACTTCCGCCTCGCGCACCAGCAGGTCAATCAGTTTCTCCAGTTTGGCTTTGGTTGAGTCCAGTTCAAGGAGAGTCTGGGCTTCTTTTATATCGATACGCTGGAAGTTGGCTATCGTGTAGGCCGTTTGGAGTGGGTCTTCGATTGACACAATCGATGCCACCAGTTCGCGCGGGATGGAAGGCGTCAACCCAGAAATCTGCTCGAATTGGTCTCTCGCCGAACGGGCCAGTGCCTCAATCTCCAGCCCGGTCTCGATCAACTCCGAAAAAACCTCAATGCGGGCTTTGATATACGGCTCCGTCTCAACGAACTCCACCACCCGGAAACGCATTAAGCCCTGCA
>Ga0315290_10001220_pt1 | contig 17671 bp, 16 predicted proteins | sample YL17G12_0_MG_FD_203627 | JGI IMG/M metagenome (GOLD analysis project Ga0315290, IMG submission 203627) | Sediment microbial communities from Yellowstone Lake, YNP, Wyoming, USA - YL17G12_0 | ecosystem: Environmental > Aquatic > Freshwater > Lake > Sediment | place: USA: Wyoming | collected... | reverse complement strand
TGCCGGAAAGACAACGACTAAGGAAATGACTTTTGCGCTTCTCAAAGACTCTTTCAATGCGGCGAAGACGGAGGGAAACCTGAACAACCTTTATGGGTTGCCGTTATGTTTGGGAAGATTAAAAGGCGATGAAGACGTATTTGTGGCGGAGATGGGTATGAGCTTTGCCGGTGAATTGAAAAAACTTGTCGAAATAGCCAATCCGGACATCGGAGCGCTGTTGAACGTTTACCCCGTGCATACGGTGAACTTTGATTCGATAGAAGACCTGGCGAATGCGAAAGCTGAGCTCTTCCGGAATATGAGACAAGACGCGACGGTTATTTACAATCTGGACAATGAGTGGTGCGCACGAATTGGAGAACGATATCCAGGACGCAGAATCACCTACGGAATCGAATCGAAAGGAACCGTTTGGGCGAAAAATATCGAATTTAATGGATTCGAGGGAACTGACATCAATCTGGTCGTTGAGGGAAGCGAATATCAAGTTTTCATTCCCCGTTTCGGTATGGGGAATGTCTATAATTTTCTTGCGGCGGCATCTATAGCGTTCGCGATGGGCGTCGATCCGCAGAAATTTGATCGGAGGATAAAAAGTATGGCTTACGCAGCCGGCAGGGGGAATGTAATTAAACTAAGGGAGAATATTACCGTGTTGGATGATTCGTACAATTCGAATCCCGTGGCGATGGAAATGCTTCTCGGTTTTTTGGAGCGATACCGCGCCGACGGGAGAAAGGTGGTCATTGCCGGGGATATGCTGGAACTCGGCAGACGGGAGCTCGAAGAACATTTCAGAATCGGAAAAATCGTTGCCAAGTCCGATATTGATATGCTTATCACTGTCGGCAAGCTTTCGAGGAATATGATCGAAGGCGCCCTCGAAGAGGGGATGAAGCAAGCCGCGATTCTGCATTTCGAGAACTCGTCGGAAGCAGCGGAAGAGATCGCCAAACTCGTCGAAAAGAACGATCTGGTGCTGGTAAAAGGCAGCCATGGGATTCACACTGAAGTAATTGTTGAAAAACTTAAAAAATCTTTTGAATGAGAAACTATGATCGCAACTCTATTATATAAGCTTTCAGATCACTGGGGAGCATTTAACGTATTCAAGTACATCTCGTTTCGGGTAGCGCTTGCCGTAATAACTTCCCTGCTGATATGTTTGATCCTGGGACCTCGGATTATCAAAATGCTGAAAAATTTTCAAATTGGTCAGAATATCCGCAAGGAGGGTCCGGAATCTCATCAGAAAAAAGCAGGCACACCGACTATGGGAGGACTGCTGATAATTGTATCGGTATTAATTTCAGTGCTCTTCTGGGGGGATTGGAGCAACAAGTTGTTATGGGTTGTCACTTTTTCCATGATCGGCTACGCGCTCATCGGCGGCGCTGACGATTATATAAAAATTATCAAAAAGCGCTCGAAAGGTCTCTCGCCTTTGGCTAAATTTTTAAGCCAGATGCTCATCGCATTGGCAATTGGGATTTTTTTGGTAATCATCTCGGCGTCCGGGGAATTCGACACGAAGCTGCATTTTCCTTTCTTCAAAAATCTTGTTCTGGAGCTCGGATGGTTCTTTCTAGTATTCGTATTAGTAGTGATCGCGGGCTCATCGAACGCTGTGAACCTGACCGACGGTTTGGATGGTCTTGCCGTCGGTTCAGTGATGATAGCCGCCTCCGCGTACACGGTCTTTGCATACATCGCGGGACATAAAATTGTTTCGGAGTACTTGAATATAGCTTACGTACGGGGTGCAGGAGAGCTTGCCATCTGTGTCGGAGCTGTTCTGGGCGCTTGTATAGGATTTCTCTGGTTCAACTGTCATCCGGCGCAGGTGTTTATGGGCGATATCGGATCGCTTGCGCTCGGAGGAACGATTGGCACAGTGGCAGTTTTGTGCAAACAAGAGTTATTGCTTGTAATCGTCGGCGGTTTGTTTGTGGTCGAAGCTCTATCGGTAATTATACAAGTATTTTCATTCAAATTGACAGGAAAGCGCGTTTTCAAAATGGCTCCGCTGCATCATCACTTCGAGCTATTGGGATGGAGCGAATCAAAGATTGTCGTAAGATTTTGGATAATTGCGATTCTCTTCGCCCTTTTGAGCCTTGCAACATTGAAACTGAGATAAAGAGAAGAAGCCGGGAAACACATTAATGATTATCAAGACTGAAGAGATCAAAAACAGGAGATATTTGGTAGCAGGCGCGGCAAGAAGCGGCGCAGCAGCGGCCGAATTTCTTATCAAATATGGCGCCGAAGTGACCGTATCAGATATTAAAAAAGAATCCGATATTCCTGAAATGGCGGATAGGTTGAAATCGCTTGGGATTCGCCTGGATTTGGGCGGACATACTGAGAGCCTTTTTCTGAAAGCCGATTGTATTGTTCTTAGTCCGGGAATTCCCGTCGAAAACCCTGTCATTAAAAAAGCGATGAATTCCGGGGTTGAGGTTATCAGCGAAATTGAGCTCGCCTTCAGACACACAGACGCATACATTATCGGAATCACAGGCTCGAACGGCAAGACGACAACGACAGCGTTAACAGGATCGATTTTAAAAGAGGGCGCTTTAAACTCTGTTACCTGCGGTAATATCGGAAACTCGTTCATCGGTGAGTTGCTGAAAAATCCCGCCACTAAATATTTTGTAATCGAGCTCAGCAGTTTTCAATTGGAGACTATCGGTAGCTTTAATCCAAAGGCTGGGACGATTCTTAACATTACTCCCGATCATCTGGACAGGTACTCTGGAATAGAGGAGTATGCTGCCGCCAAGTTCAGGCTCTTCCTGAATCAGGGCCCCGGAGATACAGCAGTCCTGAATTATGATGATCCGCTCCTCATAGCTCTTGCCGGCAAGCTTCGATCCAATGTTCTCTTTTTCTCGATGAAGGCCAAGGTTGATAACGGCCTGTTTTTGCGAGGATGTGAAATCATTTATGCTGAAGGCGGAAAAGAAAGCGTTTTCTGCCCGAGCAATCTGCTTATCCTCAAAGGCAGGCATAATATAGAAAACTTTATGGCAGCCGCTCTGCTCGGGCTTTCGGTCGGCTTGAAAAAAGAAATAATTTTAAAAACTGCCTCTGAATTCAAGCCGGTGGAACACAGACTTGAATTCGTTAGAGAGGTTAACGGAGTCGCTTATTACAATGATTCGAAAGCGACGAATGTTGATGCGACGATTAAGGCGCTTGAGAGCTTCGGAGGGAAGCTGATTCTGATACTCGGAGGAAAAGACAAGGGGAGCGATTATACAGTTTTAAGAGATTTGATTAAAGAAAAAGTTGAATATCTGATTATCACCGGAGAAGCGTCAGTAAAGATTACCAAGCAGCTTGGAGAAAAAGTTCCGCATATTATCGAATCCAAATTCGATGATGCAATAAGGACTGCAATTCAAATCGCAGAGCATGGCAACACAGTCCTCCTCGCTCCCGCTTGCGCGTCGTTCGACCAATTTAAAAATTATGAGGAGCGCGGCAGAAGGTTCAAGGAAATAATCAATTCTTACAACGGGGTCAAGAAGGAAAATGGCTAAGAGGCTGGCGCTTGACAGAATATTATTTTCAGCTGTGCTGTTAATCCTGGCTTACGGATCGGTGATGGTTTACAGCAGCTCTGCTGTTCTTTCCATGAATGCTCATGGAAGCTCTTCCGCCATCTTCATCAAACATCTTGTTATTTTAGTGCTCGGATTCTGGCTGATGCTCTTCGTCTCTAGCTTTGACTTCAGAAAAGTGACGACGACGGGCTTTGTGGCTGGCATACTGTTATTGTCGCTTGCGCTGCTTGTTCTGGTCCTCTTTATGCGTCCGCTTAACAATACATATAGATGGATCAGGTATGGAATGTTTTCTTTCCAACCATCCGAACTCGCAAAACTCGCGTTAATTTTATTCATCGCACGCTTTCTTGCAAAAAAATCTGCGGATATAAAGAAAAGCGGCGTGAATGCCATACCGATTTTATTCGTAGCAATCCCGATCCTGATATTGATAATGATCGAACCGGACATTGGTACAGGCCTGACCTCACTTTTTATTATTATTGTGATGCTTTTCGCCGCGGGAATGTCGCTGTGGTATTACGTCATCGGTGCTGTGATCGCATCCGGGGCGTTTTATTATATTGTCATTGGATCGAACTACAGGGTCGCCAGGATGCTTGCGTTTCTTGATCCCTGGGCGGATCCGCTCGGTTATGGATTCCAGCCGATTCAATCAATGATAGCCTTCGGGAGCGGAGGATTGTTCGGCACGGGACTGGCGAAAGGGACTCAGAAATATTTTTATCTGCCTACTCCGTTCACGGATTTCATTTATTCGGTGACCGGCGAGGAGCTTGGATTTGTGGGCAGCATGGCGCTTGTTGCGCTGTTTCTCATCGTTTTATGGCGCGGCATGAGAATTGCTCTGCGCGCTCCGAATGATTTGGGGAAATATCTTGCTCTTGGACTTACGGTGATGATCGTAGGCCAGGCATTCATTAATATAAGCGTGGCAATCACTCTTCTTCCGACGAAAGGGATTCCGCTTCCGCTTGTGAGTTATGGGGGAACATCAATGCTGATAAATCTTGTTGCGGTTGGAATGCTCTTAAACATATCAAGGTACACGACGTAATTATGGATCAAATATCTCAAAATCTGAAAGTGTTGATCGCGGGCGGAGGAACCGGCGGCCATATTTACACAGGCATTGCTCTCGCGGAAGAACTAAAATCGAGAATAAGTAATTGTCAATCGCTGTTTGTGGGAACGCGCAAGGGCTTGGAAAGAAGAATTGTCCCGAAGGAAGGATATCCGATCAAATATATCAATGTTCGTGGCCTTAAAGGAAAAGGGCTAATCGAAACTGTTCGAAATATAATAGTATTACCGGTTTCCATATTCCAGTCTCTTTTAATCCTTTTAAGGTTTAAGCCCGGCCTCGTTATCGGAGTCGGTGGATATGCCTCCGGTCCGGTTTGCTGGACCGCGGCAAAGTTGAAAATTCCGGTTGTGATTGTGGAGCAGAATTCCATTCCTGGGATAACAAACCGGATGCTCTCGAAAAACGCGTCATTCGCGGCCATAGCATATGAAAAAGCGAGACTCTACCTCAAATGCAAATGCGAGATGACCGGTGTACCCCTTCGCGCAAGGTTTTATAAAGATGCCGAAGATAAGAGATCATATGCGGAAATAAAAGACGGTTTAAAATCGGTGTTGATCATAGGTGGAAGCCAGGGGGCGCATGGAATAAATGAGGCGATGATTAATGCGGCCAGCGCTCTGGGGGATTTGAAAGATAAAGTAAAAATCGTGCATCAGACCGGTGAAAAAGATTACACAAATACGGTGAGAGCTTATAAAGCCGCGGGTTTAAACGCAGAAGTCTATGATTTCATTTTCGATATTCAGAATTATTTTTGGACTGCTGCTTTCGTGATAAGCCGTGCCGGCGCAATTGCGACAGCCGAGATAGCTTATATGGGAGTGCCCGCAGTGTTTGTTCCTCTTCCGAATTCCATTTATGACCATCAGCTGCATAACGCCGGCGAACTTGTCGAAAGAGGAGCTGCGCTGATGATAAAAGAGGAAGATTTTACGCCTGAAAGAATCGTAAACCTTTTCAGAGAGCTCATCATCGGTGCGGGCCTTGAGACTTTGCGCCGTAGGATGAACGAAATATCGAAGATCAATTCTTCAAAATTGGTTATTGATAGAGCTATGGAACTTCTGAAAACAAAAAAAAGGGATGCAAGCAATGCTTAGACGGATGGGCAGAACGGAAAGGATTCATTTCGTAGGAGCAGGCGGGATTGGTATGAGCGGTATTGCCGAAGTTCTGATCAATATGGACTACAAGATTTCCGGATCGGATATAAAAAGGAATTCCATTATGGACAGGCTCGTGTCTCTCGGCGCAACAATGATCGAAGGGCATAAAGCAGAAAACGTTCACGAAGCGGATGTCGTCGTATATTCTTCCGCTATCGAAACAGCTAACCCAGAGCTGCAGGAGGCCGCTCGGCTGCAAATTCCGGTCATCCCTCGCGCAGAGATGCTCGCGGAATTGATGAGAATGAAATATTCGATCGCGATCTCCGGCGCGCACGGCAAGACATCAACCACATCACTCGCAGCGAATATATTTCATAAAGCCGGTCTGGATCCGACAGCAGTTATCGGAGGCCGGCTGAAAATATTCGGATCGAACGCCAGGTTGGGACAGGGAGATTATCTTGTAGCGGAAGCCGATGAAAGCGATAAATCGTTCTTGAAATTGCTTCCAACGATTGCGGTTGTTACCAATATAGACGAAGAACATTTGGACACTTACTCCGATATAGAAGACATTAAAAAAGCCTTCGCCGAGTTTGTAAATAAAGTTCCGTTTTATGGCGCAGCGATCCTATGCATAGATGATCAGCATACGCAGGAAATAATTCCCCAGATCAAACGCCGGATTATCACCTATGGCTTGAGCAGCCAGGCCGATGTTATCGCTACGAATATCCGGATGGATAAATTTAAAACATCATTTGATGTTGTCCTGTTCGGTGAGCAAAAAGGCAGGATTGAACAAAATATACCCGGCCTTCATTCGGTTTATAACTCTCTTGCAGCTCTGGCTGTCGCTAACGAAGTCGGGATTGATTTCGAGACATCGCGTAAAGCTCTCGCAGAATTTGAGAATGCGGAAAGGCGGATGGAGCTGAAAGGCGATATCAAAGGCATCATAGTTCTCGATGATTATGGACACCACCCGACGGAGATCATTGCCACGCTGAAAGGGATCAAGGAAGGATGGCAGCAGAGGTTGATCGTGGTTTTTCAGCCGCACAGATATTCCAGAACGCAGGCGCTGATGGACAGGTTTGAAAGGGCTTTCTACCAGAGCGATGTGGTAATCGTCACAAATATCTATGCGGCAAGCGAAAAACCGATACCGGGTGTAAAAGCGGAGGATATCGCTGAAGGAATTAAGAAATATGGTCATAAGGAGGTTTATTTCGAACCGGAACTCTCCGCGATCCCTTCTAAGTTGCTGCAAATAGTGAAGGAAGGGGATGTTGTGTTGACTCTCGGAGCAGGAGATGTCTGGAAGGTCAGCGAGGAGTTCGTGAAACTCCTGAAAAAGGATTGAGGTTTTGAAATGGGATTCAATCAGGAAAACAAGTATTTCAGGGCGGATGAATTGAAGCTTGTAAAGGAGCCGAACCTGAGCATGAGAATAGGAAAATTTTCCAGACGAATAGTGGTTAGAATACTGTTTGTCTTCATAATAACCATTTCGATGTATCTGCTATGGCTCCAGATAAAAAAGAACGATAATTTTAAAATCGAGAAAATCGAGATTGTCGGATGCGAATTTTCAAATTCGAAAGCGATAGCAGAGCAGTTGAAAGGACTGAGAGGCAGGAATCTTTTCGATATAGATATCGCGGAGATCAGCGGAATTGTGGAAAGAAACATCTGGGTAAAACAATGCACAACTGTCCGCTCGCTTCCGGAAAAGATAAAAATATATATCGAAGAATACACTCCCATCGCCATTGCGAATATTGCAGGCCGATATTTTCTTGTCGCTAAAGAAGGCGATGTTATAGATTTATACAATTTTTCCTCTTCGATGGTTTATCTTCCGGTTATCAATCTTTCCGAGGAAACGAAAAACAGCGAAGCGCGATATAAGATAAGCCTTATCGGCAAGTTACTTGAGAGAATAAAGACAAATAACCCACAATTCTTTGCTGTTATTTCAGAAGTAGTCGTCGGTGAAAAATCGGAAATAGGGCTGATTCTGAATAATGACAACAATGTTCTTATCATAAATTCCGATGACGACGGAACGAGCCTGAAGAAATATTTTGGATTATGCAAGGAAATCAAGAGTGGATATAAAAGTGGGAGGGTTGTTGATCTGAGATTTAACAACCAGGTTGTAATAAAACCTGATTTTAGGAATTTATAAAAAATGGGACTAAAGAGGAAAAAGGAATATCTGGCTTCGATTGATCTCGGGACCAGTAAAACTACCTGTATCGTGTGCGAAATCAATGATGAGGACAAGATCGAGGTCATCGGCTTCGGCTGTTCATTAGGCAAAGGACTGAAGAAGGGAATGATCATCAATCTTGAAGAGGTTTTGTCATCGATTAAGAGGGCCGTCGAAGAGGCCGAAATGATGTCTGAAATAACAGTCGGAGAAGCCTTTGTCGGAATCGCTGGAACGCATATAAAAAGTTTCAACAGCACGGGCGCGACTACGGTCAAAGGAAAGCATGGAGAGATATCGGAAGCGGATATATATGAAGTCATCGAAGCCGCCCAGACAGTCCTGATTCCCGAGGACAGGGAGATAATTCACCTCTTGCCGATGGAATTCATCGTGGACGGACATGAAGGAGTGACGGATCCTCTCGGTATGAACGGTTCGCGTCTTGAGGTAAGGGTTCATATAATCACAGGCTCGATCTCATCAATCAAGAATGTGATCAGCTGCATCAATAAAGCAGGGATCGAGGTGAAAGACGTCGTTTCTAACCAGCTCGCCTCCGCCCAGGCGACGGCTTTCGATGATGAGAAAAATCTTGGCGTAGCGGTTGCGGATATAGGTGCCGGGACGACGGACCTGTCAGTTTACGCAGGCGGACATCTTGAATATACAACCGTCCTTCCATTGGGTGGAGATCATTTTACGAATGATATCGCGGTAGGGCTTAGAACGACAGTTCATACTGCGGAGAAGATAAAGAGGAAATACGGAAACCTCGATTCAACGGAGAGAGAGGATGAGACATTGATAAAGATTGACGGAATCGGCAACAGCGATTCGATGAGAAAGATACCTGTGCATTTATTGAACGAGATATTGATGCCGAGAGCCGAGGAATTGGTCACAATAATCAAATCTGATCTTGAACGGATGGGTCATTTCAAAAATATAAATGCCGGAATGATTTTAACTGGAGGCGGGTCATTGCTGAGAGGGTTTTCGAATCTGGCGGAGAAGGTTATCAACCTGCCGGTCAGAATCGGAACACCGGCGGCGAATATGGCAGGTCTATCGGAGGTCACCGATAATCCGGCATACGCAGCATCGGTTGGGATTCTTCAGTATGGCCATGCTAACTATGAGAAAAGGAAAATGAGTCCATTCCTTCGAAGAAAACCGATTCAAAGGATCAGGCAAAATTTAAAAGAAGTGTTCAGCAGTTTATTCTAAAGGAAATAAAGGAGGGTGTATGATTAGCTTTATAGAAGAAAAAAAGGGTCTGACGCTGGACGATGATTATGCCAGTGGAGCGAAGATCAAGGTCGTCGGTGTAGGAGGCGGCGGGGGAAACGCTATAAACAGAATGATAAACGCAGGTTTGAGAGGCGTGGAGTTCATCGCCGCGAACACAGACCTTCAGGTACTGAAACAGAACGAAGCCCCGATCAAGATACAGCTCGGCTCAAAGCTGACGAAGGGCCTGGGTACAGGTTATGACCCCGAATTGGGAATGAGGTCTGCTCTTGAGGATGTGGACCGTATTATGGATGCCCTCGATGGTGCCGATATGGTCTTCGTCACCGCGGGGATGGGCGGAGGGACAGGCACAGGGGGAGCGCCGGTATTCTGCCAGCTGGCGAATTCTCTCGGCGCGTTGACCGTCGCCGTCGTCACAACTCCGTTCAAATTCGAAGGCAAGAAAAGAATGCGTATCTCATCGGAAGGCATCAGAAACCTTAAAGAATGCGTTGATACCGTCATAACAATTCCAAATGAAAAACTTTTGAGTATCACGGAGGAGAACACTCCTATGGTTGAAGCATTCAGGATCGCAGACGAAGTATTGCTCCATGCAGTGCGAGGAATCTCCGATCTCATAACAACGCCGGGTTTCATCAACCTTGATTTTTCCGATGTTCGACGTGTAATGGAAGGACGCGGAATGGCGTTAATGGGAACAGGAATCGGTACAGGTGAAAACAGGGCGATAGAGGCCGTTCAGCAGGCGATATCGAACCCTCTTCTCGAAGAAACTTCCATCCGCGGTGCGAAGGGGATACTTGTGAATATCACAATGGGTGAGGATATCTCGATGCGCGAGGTCGGTGAGGCGATGGAGCTTGTGGAGAACCAGGCGGATGCGGAATGCGATATCATCTTCGGCCAGGTCTTCGATAAAAATATGAAGGGAAAGATGAAAGTCACCGTAATAGCCACAGGTTTCTCGCCGAAAACGAATTATAATGATGAAAGAGTAACCTGGGTTGATTTCCAGGAATCTGATCCTGAAAGAAGGAAACAGGTAGTTAATGCGGAAATCAGAAGCTTTGGGTCATTTTACAATGAGAGCGTAAATGAAGAGGAATTGGATGTCCCGACTTTTATAAGGAAACAAGCCGATTAAATAAGAAACCACTAACCACCCTAAATAGAAAAAAGGTTTGTTCGACGCCAGCCCTCCAGCGTCAGCAAACCTTTTTCAATTTAATTTTTCTTTTAAGGTTTTTACAATATCTCGAAAACTATCAATGGTAGAATAAGGGTTATAAGATAGGGAAAGAACGCTACAAATGTCGCCTCCGGTTCGGTGATCTTATGGAATTTGATGCAGCCATTTATAACTATTTTTATTGAACCGATGAGAGATAGTAGCCAAAGGATGATAAAAGCCCATGTCGCAAGGTCTTTAAAGTAGTTGTCAGCGGCGGTAGGGATACGTGCGATCATCAGATAGATACAAAGGAAAACCATATATATCTTTGAAGATTCGGCGTAAGCGGCGATTTTCAGCGTGGTCTTAAACCTTTTTTTCGGTTTTTGTGGGATGAGTGCGAGATGATACATCAGCGCTTTGAGAATAAATAAAACAGCTGCAATGAAGGGAGCCGCGATCAGAAACCAACCTTTATATAAGGGAAAAACCGGAGATATCTTGCCGAGAAGGTCATTGAATTCGGCGAGAAAGAACGTCGAGTCTTTAAAAACATATGTGGAAAAAATGTGAGCTACAATGATCAGGATCAAGTTTATCGAAAGGGCGAACAGCAGAGCTTTCAGTATCTTCCCGTCAGCTTTTATACCGGTTATTGCGCGTTTCGTATCGAAAAGAAAACCTTTGATAGCTGGAAAAAAAGACCGAACAGCAGCGCTTCCTGTCATATCTTCAAAAAGCACAGCAAGCGCTTTTTTTTGGTTGTCTTTTTTAGCCTGTTTTTTCAATCCGAATTTCATAGTAGAGCCTCTATTCTCTCAATGTTTGTATCGAGTGTTCGTCGTTCAATTCGATTACATTTTTATTGACATTATGGTTAACAATATCAAACCGATGGCCAAAATTGTCGGGAAAAGCGCGACGAAAATTGATTTACCCTCTGTCAGATTATGAAGCTTGAAACACCCCTGCGTGACAAATATTATTCCAAAGATAAAAGAGATGAGTGTTCCCAACAGCGGCACAGGTATTAGGACGATGCTGATGATCTGGGAAGAGATGGAATAGCATGTTATCTTAAAAGTAGTCGAATATTTTCCGCTTCCCTTCATTATCAGAATCGCCAAGTGATAAATTGCTGAAAGAATAATCAAACCGAAAACTGTGGCTAATGGCGATAGAATGACTGAACGGATAGTTGGCGCGGTATAAGAATTATAGATTTCTTGGAGTATGGGCGGTAAATCTCCGGACGGTTTCTCCGTGGCAAGTCCGAAGTAATTGACTGCAAGAAACCTTGCAAGGTCATATATAAAAGTGATTATTATTCCATAAACAGCTGCGCGCCTGAGATGGGTATTTTTCCCTGTGTTGTCGTAAAAGGTCGCATAATCGAAAAATATCTTTTTAACAGTGTTTAAAAACGAAAGGAAATAACCATACTTTTCGGCATTTTCAAGCGGGATTGAAGATTCTCCCGGCGCTGGATTTTTATCTTCCGCTGGGGCTCTCACTGATGCGTTTTCTTGAATCTTACGGATGCATTCTGCGCAGAAGTAACTGTTTTCCAGCCGGATCGAACAGTCTTCGCAAATAAGATCCCCGCAATTACGGCATGTCCTCAACGCCTTTTTTCCCGGATGTTTGTGGCAGAATGCTGAGGGTGAATCGGATTCAGGTTTTGTTGTTGGGTTTGCGGCTGCGCCGCTATGTTGATCTTCGAATTTAACCGTCATTGCTTCAGGCAATCCTTCAGCGCTTATACCGGAAGGGATCTCAGCTTTGATCTCTATTATCTCTCTACAGTTATGACACCGATATATGCCGGGCGAGGGCACCTGCACCCTCGTCCGGCAATTCTGACATCGAATTACAATCATATTTTATATTACGTGTTATTTTTTCGGTGGTTCGATGGAAGGCTTGGATTGAACCGATGTGTCCATTCTTTTTGGTTTCTCTTCCATAATGGTATCTTCGTGAGAAGTCAGCCTCTCTTTGAAAAGTTCCACAATTCCACCAAGGCTACCGAGAAGAGCAGAGGCTTCAAATGGCAGGAAAACCTTATTCGCTTTACCGTCGGCGATTGCCTTCAAAGCCTCCATATAGCGGATAGCGATAAGATCATCCGTCGGCTTTCCTTTGTGAATTGCGGCAAATACCTTCTCTATCCCCAGGGCTTCACCTTCTGCAAGAGTGCGAATCTTATATCCTTCAGCCACCGCCACTCTTTCGATCGCCTGGCCCCTGCCTTCCGCGACCTGGATCGCGGCTGTTTTTTCGCCTTCCGCTCTAAGGATCGCGGAGGTCTTTTGACCTTCGGCTTCGAGGATAGTGGCGCGACGTTCCCGCTCGGCTTTCATTTGCTTGTGCATCGAGATCTGTACGTCCTGCGGTGGTTCTATCCTCTGAAGTTCAACGCGGACTACCCTGACGCCCCACTTATCGGTCGCAACATCGAGGATTGCTCTCAGCTTGGAGTTTATCGTCTCGCGCGAAGTCAGCGATTCGTCCAATGCGAGGTCGCCGACAACGTTACGAAGGTTGGTTTGAGCCAGCTTCGTTGCGGCAAGATGGAAATTTGCAACGTTATATCTCAGCTTAACGGGGTCTGTTGCCTCGTAGTATACAACCGCGTCAACCGTTACGACGACGTTGTCCTTCGTGATGACTTCCTGCGGTGGGATATCCACGACCTGTTCGCGCATATCAACACGGTCCAGCTTTTCGATGAAGGGGACTATGATATGAAGGCCGGAACCGACGGTACGGCTATACTTTCCCAGGCGTTCCACGATACCACGTTGCCAGGGGCGGACGATCTTGAACGCTGATGAGATGAAAATAAAGATAAAGAAAACCAGTATTATCAGACCAAGAATATCTGGTTGCATAGAAACCTCCTCATGACTTTTGTTTTTTTACATTCAGGTGCGTACCATCCACCTGTACGACCGTAATCTTCTCGCCTTTTTCGATTGTCGTTTCGTCTTCGTTTTTCGCTCTCCATTCCTCTTGAGTGACGCGAACCATGCCCGTATTTTTTGCAGAGTCTATTCTCTCCAGGACGATGCCATTAAGGCCGATGAGACGTTCAGCACCTACTTTGATATCAGGATCTTTGGATATTTTATTTGCCAGTTTCTGCCCGAAGAAGATGAGGATGATACCTGCGACGATGAATGCCGCAAGTTGCGCTCCGAGGCCGCTATCAGGCAGCAGCTTAGCTATCAAGCTTGAAGCGAGAGCCGCCAGTCCAAGGGGCATCATCACGAAACCGACAGTGAATACCTCGGATACTATAAAGATGACACCGATTATCAGCCAGATTAGCCAAGCATCCAAACCGAACATAGAAACACCCCCTTTTTATCTTTTACATATCATTAGTACGCTTAATAATCCTTAATGTTATAATGGGCATTATAACTGTAACTTGGAAAAAAGAAAAATAGTTTGCCGAAATTAGACAAATTGGCATCGAGCCGTGCTTCATAGCATTTTATCTCGGAATTACGTCCTTGATGGACAGTGTCATAAATGATAGCATTCAACAGAGGTGCTTTTTGAGTTGATAATTATACTGAGACCCGAATCCAAAGAAGCAGAGCGGAAGGAATTGAAAAAGTTCCTTGAAGATACAGGGATCAGGTATAACGAAACAGACCTCAACGGTCTTCCGGTTATTCATATTATCGAAAACCCGCATCTTCTCGACTCGCGTATCGCCGAGGACTTTTCCGCAGTCAACCGCGCGGTAAGGCTTTCGTCGCCTTCGCCGCTGGCGGTGCAGGACAAGCTGCGTCAGAAAAAAAAGACGATCTCAGTGAAGGGTCATGTTATTGGTGGTTCTTCTCTTACTGTTATTGCAGGTCCCTGTTCCATCGAAAGCTATGATCAATTGCGAGATATTGCGTTTCTTCTCAAGAGAGCCGGCATCAATATCCTGCGCGCAGGCGCTTTCAAGCCTCGAACGAGCCCATACAGTTTCCAGGGTTTGGGCAAAACAGGCCTTGATGACTTGAAAAGGGTTGCAAATGAAACAGGAATGCCGGTTGTTACCGAGATTATGGACACGAGAGATCTGGATATTGTTTCTTCCGTTGCAGATATCTTCCAGGTGGGGATGAGGAATATGCGCAATTACCCTCTTCTCAAAGAATTAGGGAAAACGACGAAACCGGTTCTGTTGAAACGGGCGATGGATGCACCAGTAGAAGAATGGCTGCTTTCCGCGGAATATATTTTAAAAGAGGGAAATGAAAACGTGATCCTATGCGAGAGAGGGGTACTGAACGCCCCATCCTGCAATGGCCGCACGATTATGGATTTGAATGGAATTCTCGATGTGATGGAGCGGTCAGCTCTTCCGGTGATCGTGGACCCAAGCCACGCGGCGGCCGAGCGGAGTAAGGTTGCTCCTCTCGCAAAAGCGGCTGTCGCTGCGGGTACGGACGGAGTGATGATCGAGGTTCATCCTAATCCTCATCGGGCTCTTTCGGACGGTTTTCAGGCGCTTTTTCCCGCGCAGTTTGAAATATTGATTGCGGATTTACGTAAAATCAGGGAATTAATACAAAGTCAGGAAAAACGATGACTCTCAGGTTCAGCGATCGTATGATCAAAGTTCTGATATTCATATTTTTTACCATCGTTCCCCTTATCGTTATGCTCAACCTCGACCGTTTCGATTACTACTCTGCGTTCGACGAGCTTAAAAACGCCACAGGAATTCCCCGTGAAAATCTTGAGATAATGAATTTCTGGCTGCGCGGCCGGGACTATGTCGTGAAGGTGCGCGTCTATGGTGAAAAGGAATTCAAGGTGAAATTTATCAAACACGGGGATTCGTACAGCGCAGAGTTTGGCCAATTTTACGACGAAGGATGGCAGTCTCTTCAGAAATTCCTCGAAAATAATAAGATCAAGCGTGAAGCAAATGCTGATACAACAGGAAAAACTCCTCGAGGGTAAGGTCGCGCTCGTAACCGGGGCTACGGGATTGCTCGGCAGCGTAATTGCAGAGAGGTTTTATAATGAAGGCGTAAATGTAATCCTCAACTGCTGCAATAACGATCTACGCGCCGAAGAGTTAAAACGATTCGGCGAGACCTATAAAGCCGATGTCAACGATTATCTCCAATTTGAAAATATGATCGGATATATTCGAAATAAATATGGGCATCTCGATATCTTGATAAACAACTACGGCCCCATTCTTTACAAAGATATATTAGATATTGAACCTGGCGATTTTCAAAAAATAATTCTGCAAAACATAATGCCTGTCTTTCACGGATGCCGGCTCGCGGGAAACGCGATGATGGAGCAGGGGAGGCGGGGGCGGATAATTAACATAGCGGCGGCGGGCGCGGATGAAATAAAACCCAAGAAAAAAACCGCTCCGTACTTCATCGGTAAAAACGCAGTGATAATGCTCACCCGCTCCTTTGCGCTCGAGTATGCATCTTATGGAATTACTGTAAACGCCGTTTCTCCTGGAATCATCGAAGGCGCGGACAACCCGGAAGCAGGGAGCAGGTCCGGAAAATTCTCAGGGCCTATGAATGGAAGAATCAAGCCTGATGATATATCTTCAATTATATGCTTCTTGTGCTCGGATAATGCCGGCACAATTTCCGGCGAAGACTTAAATATTTCTTCCGGCATTCAATCATTATAATCGGTTTTAAAAGGTTTCGAGTTTTCAGAGGTTTACCAGCTTCTTCACATATTTGCCGACGGCGGGTGCGAAAATCGCTTTGCAGGTCATATCGAGGAGAATCAACAGGGCTGCGGTCACCAGATAAGGGCGGGCGTCTTTTAATCTCCAGTTATATTTAAAAACCCGGTGAAGTGTAGGTTCGGCGAGGACGACGCCGAGGATCACAAATCCCGCTATGCGGAACAGAGACCAGAAATGCCAACCGACGGTGAAGACAAGGAATTTCTGATCCGTTAGCAGCATCAGCTGCGCCACGTAGAATGCCATATAATTCATAAGTATGGTCCCAAACAGTATGGATGCCGCGCTGAGTGTGACAAGAGAGAGCGCGATGAAGATACCGAGATGAAGCAGATGCTCCGGGATAAACTGCGACGGTGTTCCTTCTTTGCCGATGCCGGTTTTTATCCAATCGAACATCTCGCCGCGATATCCAGCCCCGTGGATTACCAGCCCTTCGGATTTTTCCGGGTAGAGGTAACAGGCGAATGTCATCACCAATCCCAGTATCAACGCCCAAAAGAGCATAAATGCCACAGCCTTTTTCCGCTCGCCTCGTTTCAACAAGTGAATCAGCAGCAGATAAACCGGGGCCGATAAAAGTAATGGCAAGATGAAGCGGTTTGAAACAATGAATCCGAGAACTGCTCCGAAAATCGTTGCCAGGGCCAGATACAGAATGACAGGCAAGGGTTTGCCGAACAACGAGAAAAGATTAACAATATTGGCCTTAATGTTTTTCATCAGTCTTCGGAGTCCGGGTGATGTTCAGGTTCTTAAAGCTTTCCGTTGCGGCTCTTCAGAGCGCCGAGATCGATCCTCTTCAAATCCGTATAATCCATAAGCTTTTTATATTGGTTTTCCACATCGGCATAGCTCAAAGCTGCAAGTTTGCCGACGCTGAAATCCTGAACTGTGAAGGATGCCATAACGGTTCCCATCGCGAGGGCTGTTTTCATATTGTCAAATGAATAATCTCCGGTGGCATGCAGGTAGCCTATAAATCCGCCCGCGAACGAATCTCCTGCGCCGGTGGGATCAACCACCTCTTCGAGCGGGAACGCGGGAAAAATGAATATTTTTTTTCCCTGCATAATTACGGAGCCGTATTCGCCGCGTTTGATGACCACAGCCTTCGGACCATTTTCGAGTATCCATTTCCCGGCTGTGAAAATATTTTTGATGTCCGAGAGCTGGCTGGCTTCAGCGTCGTTGATAAACAGCAGGTCAACGCTTTTCAGCGTTCGAATCAGTTCGTCTCGCTTAACGTTTATCCAGAAGTTCATCGTATCGCAAGCGACGAAACGCGGGTTCTCGACCTGTTTAACCACATCCATCTGGAGTTCCGGGTCAATGTTAGCTAGGAAAAGCGTTTTCGCCTTGCGGTATTTCTCGGGCAGGTTCGGTTTGAAAGATTCGAAGACGTTGAGATCTGTCTGAAGTGTAATCGCCTGGTTCAGGTCCTCGTATTTGCCCTTCCAGTGGAAGGTCTTGCCGGGTTTTTTTTCAAGCCCGCT
>Ga0315290_10001219_pt1 | contig 17675 bp, 14 predicted proteins | sample YL17G12_0_MG_FD_203627 | JGI IMG/M metagenome (GOLD analysis project Ga0315290, IMG submission 203627) | Sediment microbial communities from Yellowstone Lake, YNP, Wyoming, USA - YL17G12_0 | ecosystem: Environmental > Aquatic > Freshwater > Lake > Sediment | place: USA: Wyoming | collected... | reverse complement strand
CATCCTGGAGCCGATTCAGGGGGAAGGTGGATACAACATTCCCAGCGTGGATTTCATGAAAGAGGTGGGCCGCCTGGCCAAAAAATACTCCATTCCCCTGATCTGCGATGAGGTCCAGACGGGGATCGGGCGAACCGGGAAATGGTGGGCCATCGAGCACTTCGGCATCCAGCCGGACATCATCACCGTCGCCAAGCCTCTGCGCGTGGGCGCGACCCTGGGAAAAAAAGAGCTTTTCCCCCAGGAGGAGTACCGGATCTCCAGCACCTGGGGTGAGGGGAACGCTTCCAGTTCGGCCATCGGATACACCATTATTGAGGTCATCCAGAAAGAAAACTTGCTGGACAACGCCGTTTCCCTCGGAAATTACTTTTTGGGTCAATTGCGGGGATTGCAGAAAAAATACCCCTCCATCCTGGAGGTGCGGGGGATCGGTCTCATGGATGCCGTCGAAATCGATTCCCGGGAAAGGCGGGACCAGATCATCCGCAGCGCGTTCAAGAGGGGCCTTTTACTTCTGGGCTGTGGCTACAAGTCCATCCGTTTCTTGCCGCCTCTGGATGTACGCCGGCGGGAGATCGACATGGCCTTGGAGATTCTGGAAACGGCCTTAAAAAAATCCTGAATGCTGTTTTTTACGGCATTCTTTCCTCCTTTGAAAAAGGGATCTCCCATCTGATTCTGCCCACGTTCTACACCCAACGGCACTCGGGTTTTGGGAATGCGATAATCGCGGAATTATTTTAAGAGGATTCATTTCTTGATTCTGGTTATAATAATAAATAGATGGAAACGTAAGATTGCCAAAACTGAAAATAAAGGGGGGAAAAATGAGGATCGGTGCTTTTGGATTGAATGAACCCATTCCGGAATTAAAGGAGCCTCATGTTCTAGCAATTCTTCGCCCCTGGATAGACGTAAATAATGTTGGCAGCTTAACTCTGGATGGATTAGAAGCACAGTTCGGAGCCAGGGAGTTGGCTAAGCTGGCCAAACCCGGTAATTTTTTTGATTTTACCCGCTATCGCCCCACCGTTTACTTTGAGGGGGATATCCGCCGGCTAAAAATACCCAACACCATTCTCAGCTACGCCAAAAGGGAAAAGGGGAATGACTTCGTTTTTCTTCGTATGCTTGAACCCCATTCTCTTTCCGAAGTTTATGTTGATTCCGTCTCACAGTTTCTTAAGGCCCTCAAGGTGAAGAGATATTGCCTTCTCGGCAGCATGTATGATGCGGTTCCTCACACGAAACCGTTACTCGTCAGCGGGAGAGCAACCGGAAAGGTGGCCGAGCAGGATCTGAAGAAAGCGGGAGTCCAGACCAGCAATTACCAGGGCCCAACGACTATCCTTAATTTGATTTACCAGAAGGCCCAGGAGCAGGGCATCGAAACGATCACCTTTATCGTTTCATTGCCTCAATACGTAAACGTAGACGAAGACTACCTGGGAAAGGTGCGGTTAATGGAAATTTTGAATCTGCTCTATGACATCCCGATCGACAAGAAAGATTTTGAGAAGGCGGCCCGGCAACGCAGTTTAATAAGCCAAAAAGTGGAGACCACCCCGGAACTGAAAAAAATCCTTCCTCATCTGGAAGGCATCTATGCGACTCGGGTTGCGAAAAAAGAAGGAGAGGGGGTGGTAGGGCTTTCACCCGAGATGGAAGAAATTTTCTGGGAGACGGACGAAAAATATTTTGGAAAAGCGTAAATTTGAAACGGTTTAGCCGTCGAGTAGAGAGCAGGCGCGCATAGGAGCAGATCAATGACTTCCAGTGTATCTGTCGTTTCCGACTTCGTGGCAAATGGCCATCAGATCATGCCTAACGATTCCTGCTCCCCCTCTAAAATTCCGTACAGTGGGTTTTCCCCAGTACGGCTTCAAACGGGAATTCAACCGAGACCTTCGTCCGCTCCCCCCGAGCTTAAGCGCAAGACCCGCATCCCCTCAGGCAAAACGAACTTATACGCGGCTAAAGTCCAGGTCTCACCTCCTATAGTCTTGGATCCCCCAAGACAATTCAGCGGAGCTGTTAACCGTGAACTCTCCCGTCCAGAGGCCCTTGGCTCTCCGGAGGGTTATGCTGTCCCCCCAAGTCTTTGCTTATTATGGCCTCATCTGAAACTCTCGGTCTCTCCCACCGGCTTATCTTCTTCGTCCAGGCGGGTCTTTGCCCTACGGTCTGGTAGAGGCCGATCCCGAGAGGCTCCCCAATTTACTCCGCATGTCTCTCTCACCGTGCCGCCGTCCGTACCCCGACAAACCCGATGGAACCCGCACAGGCCCAGTAGGTTTAGGCTAAGAACTTTCCGTTTCCGGCCCTTTCGTCTGCTGGTGCCAAAGAGTCTCAAGCCATACCCCTGTTTCCTGTACCCCAAGACTGTTCCTCCTCCATCGACCCTGGCCTTCGCCTCCTCTGTACAGGCTCGGCGTCTGCATTTTCCCCACCCCTGCCGGATCTCGGGTGGGCTGTGTCACGAGGCGGCAACGTTCGCTTTATGCTACGGCCCGGTGAGTTGCTTGCTCTTCACCGGCAAGAGCTTTTACTTTCGAGCTTTCGCTTCCCGGAGTCGCCTCCAGAAAACGTCGAATATAACTATCCGGCCATACAGTCAACTGCCGGAGCCGGACTTCCACCGGCAAGACATTCAGCATTATGGGCTGCGAACAGAGCACACAGAGGGCGCAGAGAATAAATATGAAGAGGTTCTTCGCACCTTTACCCAGCGGAAAGACGGGCCATCAAAATCGTCATTGAACCCTGAGGGAATTTATGATATAGGCTTTTCGTTCCCTTCGATTCATAGGCTGGGTCCTTTCTCAGAAAAATGGATTCCAAGCCCTAGGTCTGCGGGAGAGGGGGTAAGTTTTTATCGCAAGTTGGTTGATCGTTCGGTTGGATCTTGTGCGAATCCAATCATTCAAGTTCTCAAGCGGATTGAGTTGCGCTCGGGAAGACCGGGAAAATGGGATGCAATTCTAAAAAGGAGGAGCGAGAAATGAAGAGAAACTTATTCACCAGGAGTTTGATTTTATTCTTGGGGGTGCTCGTTATCTTGGCCCTCACCGGCCAGGAGACAGCCTTTGCCCAGAAGATGAAGCTGAAGGCCGCCAGTATATACCCGTCCCCCGATTTACCCATGCATATGGGCATATCGTTCCAGCTCTGGATGGAGGAGGTCACGAAGAGGACGAAAGGGGATATCACTTTTGAAACTTTATGGGGGGCTACCCTGGGTCCTGGATCGGAACACATCGAGTTGTTGAGAAAAGGAACGGTTGACGTTGCCCAGACCTTTGCCTGGTACACACCGGGAAGGTTTCCCCTGGGGTCTTATACTTATGTGTTTCCCTTCACGCCTACGGATCCCCTGCTCATCGTGAAAGCCAATAGAAAAATGAAAGAAAAGTTTCCTCAGCTCCGGCAGGACGAAGAAAAGCAGAATGTGATCCGGGTGTGTGACCCCCCGGGGGGGCCGTATGATCTCATGAGCAGGAAACCATTGAAATCCATCGATGACTTCAAGGGTGAAAAAGTGGCCCTCATCGGTCGTTATTTTGGACGGTGGCTGCCCCCGGGCGCTACCGCCGTCGTGCGCCCCATGCATGAGCGGTACGAGTTGCTGCAGACCGGAGTGGTGAACATCGACTTTCATCCCTTCACCCATTTCTATCATACGAAGGTTTATGAGTTGGTCAAAAACTACACCCGAGTGGGAGCCATGGCCGGGTTCCATTCGGAAGCTTTTGTGAACTTGGACGTTTATAAAAAGCTGTCGCCAGCATATCAGAAAATTTTCATGGAAGCGGGTGATTATGTCGACGAAAAAACGGCGAAGGAATTACTCCCTCAGTGGACCGATCTTTTCGAGAAAGAACTTAAGAAACTCGGTGTAACGTTCAGCGACTTTCCGCGAGAAGAAATAAAAAAATGGGCTGGCAAATTGGAGGATGTTCCCGCTGAATGGGCTGATGAAGTCACCAAGAAAGGCTACCCCGGGTTTGAATTTGTAAAGGCCTGGCAGGATATAACGAGCGAGCTGGGGTATCAATGGCCCAGGAGATGGGGTGTAAAGAAGTAGCCTCGACTTACGGGGGCGAATGAATGCCGGAGAGAAACAGGCAAGGGGGGGATGAACCGTCTTCCCCTTGCCTGGCAATCATCCAGCATAAAAGGGATGAAATGGGAATGCTGAGCAGGATAGATCATGCGGCACGAATTGTGGAGACCACGATCACCGCTTTTTCCTGGATGGTTACAATCTTTTTGACCCTGATGATCGTAATCGATGTTTCCGGGCGTTTTTTCTTTAACCGGCCATTGCCCGCCACGTGGGAACTCGGGGAAATCTGCATGCCCTACATCGTCTTCTTTCCCTTCGCCTATGCCCTGAGGCGGGACAACCACGTTCGCGTTCTTCTGATTAGAAATCAATTCTCACCCGGCGTGCAGCGCAGGATGAAGATCTTTACCGATGCGATATCCGTTCCCATATGCGCTTTGATGACCTATTATTCCTGGTTGCGCTTCTGGGATTCTTATAGCCTGCAGGAAGAGATGTTGGCTGCAGTTAGAATTCTGTGGTGGTGGGGCAAAATTGCCATGCCCATCGGAATGGGTATATTTACAATTGCCTACATCTTGCAATTGTTTCAGTCCGCCACGATGGATCAACGAAAGCAGGTCTGAAAATGGATCCCTATCTGGTTGGTTTGGCGGGGGTCATTCTATTAATCGTACTGATGGCCCTGGGTACGCACGTGGGTATTGCTCTGGCCCTATCCGGTTTTGCGGGTCTATTTTATTTACAGGGTTTCGAAAAGGCTCTGGCCACATCCGTTTCATCCATGTACGGGAAGATTTCCACCACCGCGCTCGTGACCCTGCCGCTTTTTATCCTGGTTGGATTTCTGGCCAGCGGCGGAGGAATCAGTCGCGACCTCTATAAAAGTTTGGATCTCCTGATCGGAAGATTCAAGAGCGGGCTAGGGATTGCCACGGTCATTGGCTGTACGGCCTTTGGCACGGTTTGCGGCTCATCTCTGGTAACGGCTGCCGTATTTGCCAAAATCAGCGCCCCCGAGATGAGGAAGCGGGGTTACTCCAGAGCCTTTGCCTATGGAATATGCGCCTCAGCCGGGTCCATCGGAATGCTTATTCCGCCGAGTATTCTCGCCATCGTTTATGGCATGCTGACCGGGGTCTCTATCGGCAAAGTCCTAATTGCCGGAATCGTGCCGGGCATCTTGTGGGCCATCCTTTTCTCCCTCTCTATTTTTTTAATAAGCAAGATCATTCCTTCCTGGATGCCGGCATTGAGCACCCGCCCATCCGTTCCCTGGCCTCAGAAACTGGCGAGCTTGCTTTGGTGGTGGCCGATCCTGGTTTCGGGGGCCATCATCTTTGGGGGAATCTATGGAGGGGCTTTTACCCCTACCGAAGCCTCCGCCGTGGCCGCCTTGGTTTTGTTTGTACTCTACATCTACCGCAGCCTGTTTCGGAAAGCGGAACTGAAGCTCTCCAAGAGGTTCAGCGAATTGTACGAGATGCTGACCGATACGGCCATAACCTCGGCGATGATCTTTTTTGTTTTTGGCGCTGCAACGATTTTCTCGAATTTCGCGGTGCTGACCGGCTTGACCATCAAATTTTCCGATTTCGTTATCGGTTTGGGGTTGTCCCCCTTAGGCATCGTTATCCTGTTCTGTGCCGTATATCTGATATTGGGGTGCTTCTTGGATAGTATATCCATGTTGTGCATGACCGTTGCCTTATTCAATCCCATCGTGAATAAGGCAGGGGTCGATCCTATTTGGTATGCCGTTATAGTCATATTAGCCATAGAAATAGGATTTATCACTCCGCCCTTCGGAATTAATCTGTTTGCGGTAATGGGAGTCGCCGAAAAAGATGTGGATATGAAAGATATAATAGCCGGATCATCTCCCTTTTTAGTTGCCGAATTAATCAGCCTCGTTATCTTTTTTTCTTTTCCGATCCTCGCTACTTACCTGCCAGCATTTGTCGGGTAAAAACGACGGCTTGGGTGCATCTTCCTGATGCCTAAGGAAGCGCGGGTATCGCTTTCCAATCCTATGGAACCAAGGAAAATCCAGGCCGGGCCACCCGCCTGGGAAGAAGAGGATGATGAGATTCTGCTGCCTATCATCATCCCCCCTTTGGACGAGACCTATTAGAGTAGGCCCTCGGGCCTGTTGAAGTTAGCTTTGGAAAATTCATACCGGGTTTGGGTTGCGGAAGGCCGAGGAGGCGGATCGTCCCCGCCGGAAAGGTTTACAGAGCATCGGCCACGAGTTCGACCAAGTCTTTAACTTCGATCTCCCCTTTTTGAACCGCCCCGCTCAGATGGTGCTCGCATTCAGGATCTGCTGAAGTCAGAATCCGAGCGCCCGTGCGCAAAGCTTCCTCAACCCGGATACGAGCTGCCTTTTCCGAAATCTCGGGATAGGTAAAGGGTACCCCCCCGCATCCGCCGCAAGAGCGGGCCTTTTTGCCACTCCAATCCATCTCTGCAAAATTATCGGCGACCAAAGCGCGAAGAACTTTCCGCGGTGGGTCCAGGACATAATTAAACCGTGCCAGGCAGCACGGGTCATGGTAGGTAACTTTATCATCTATTTTTCTTTTCAGGGTCAGCCTCCCTTGGGTGAGAAGGTCACTGAGGAACTCGGTCACGTGAACTATGCTCATGCCCTCGGGGAGGGGAGCCCCGAAACGGGTGTATCGAGTCGTAAACATCCGGTAAGCGGAGGCGCTCAGAGAAACCAGTTTCTTTGCCCGGCAGCGCGCGAGCGAGGCGGCCACATTCTTAGCCTGCTCCGCGGCCGATATGAAGTCTCCGAGCTGATAGGACAGGAATCCGCAATCGGAATCCCCATCCGGCACTTCAAAGGAGATGCCCAGAGTGCGCAAAATCTTTCCCAAAGCCAGCGCGGTTTGTGGTCTCTGGACTCGAGCAGAAGATCCGAGAAAGATAGCCACCTCAGGCAGGGACGACGGGGAACTGCCCAGTAGAGAAGGAATTTCCCTCTCCTTTATTCCATAGGGGTTTCCCGTTTCCTTAATTCGCAAGGCAATACTAGAAACGGCGGCCGGGGCGAATCCCTTGTCCACCAAAGTTTTTCGCGCATCGATGACCATTTCATCAAAGTCGTAATTTCCTTCGCACCATTCCTGGGGCAGCCCATCCAGCAAAGCCTGATAGAGGATGCGGGTAACTCCATCGCTGTCCCAGGAGAGGAGCCCTGATTCCAGGCCCCAAAGAATCAACCCCCGCCCCCGGGGCGTGTTCGACTCTTTTCCCGTGACCATAGCCACCATGTCCACGGGATGGCACATGGGGCAGTCTCTGCAGGCCCGGATCGTTTCCAGTCTTTCTTTTGCCGATAAGAACATTTCTCGGTCTCCCTGCCTACAGTCCCGATCCGAAAGATTATAGTCCCAGCTTGCCAGGATTCATAATGTTGTTCGGGTCGAGCATCTTTTTCAGATTCAAGAGAACCGGCCAGGACGACCCGAATTGTTCGGGCAGGAAATAGCCCAGCTTTTGACCGATCCCGTGATGTTCATTGACAACTCCGCCGGCCGCCAGCGCCGCGCGGATGGCTGCGGCCCAGATGCGGTTGTGCAACTGTATGGCCTCCCGGGGATTCTGGGGGGGCTTCTCCACGAAGAAACGGTCGTAGATCATCGTCCCCCAGGGGAACCAGTGGGAGAAGTGGGCGGTGTACCTGGCCCCAAAGTCTTTAAACCCCTCCTCAATCGTCTTCTTTTTGGCCTCGTAGAGGGGGATGATCTTATCGTAGGTGGTGACGCTGTCCATCGTGCCGAAGAGCTCGGGCAGGTCCGGGCAGAAAGGCGGGAAGTAGAATTTATAGCGCTCCTTCCACCAAGTTTCCCCGGGCTCGCGACCGAGGTCCTCTCCGCCCATAGCCAGGCAGATTTTGCCGATTTCTTTTTTTTCCAGAGCCACCATCTCTTTCTTTCCATCACACCCGACAACCATGAAGGACCCTTCCACTGGAATACCCAACACCTTCTGCACAAAGCGGATGGTGGAGGGGGGATCGTACAGACGGATGACGCAGGGGCGCAGCCTCTGGGTCATGATTCTCCGCCCCGCTTCCAGACCATCGGCGAGGCTTCGGAACAGGAACCCCTGGAATTCGCGCACCTCCGGGATGGGGTCCACCATCATGGTGACTTCGGTAATCACGCCCAGAGTCCCTTCGGCTCCGATGAAAAAATTAAGGAAATCCGGACCGGTGGCGTGGCGCGGCACCGGCAGGGTCCTCACAATTTCCCCGGTAGGCAGGACTCCTTCCATGGCGACGACGCGCTCCTCTGCTTTTCCGTACTTCGTAGACAGAGTCCCCGAGCCGCGCGCCGCCAGATAACCCCCGAGGGTGGCACAGTAGCCGGAAGCCGGATAATGTCCCAGGGTCAATCCAGCCCGGTTGAGCTCCCTTTCCAGGATTTCTCCGTTGACCCCGGCCTCCGCGGTCACCGTCAGCGATTGCTCATCCCTCCGGATGATTTTTTTCATCCTTTTGAGGTCCAGCATGATTCCGCCGTAAAGGGCCAGGATGCCGCCATTGACTCCCGATCCTCCTCCGTAGGGAATCACCGGGATCCGGTGCCGGTTGGCGATCTTCAGGACCCTGCTGACCTCCTCCGTCGCCTGGGGGGTGACCACAAAGTCAGGGACCATGGGTTTTTGCCCCCGGTCCATCCAGGCCCGGCTCACCCAGGAGTAGTCGGCTCCGTAGCAGAAGCGCCCGGCTTCGGAGGTGTCTACGTTTTCCTCTCCGACTGCATCGCAGAGTTCTTCTCTCACCAGCTCAAAGAGTAAGTTTTTTTCCATTCCCTGAAACCTTCTGGTTTATAATCCGTGATGGGTTTGCCTTCCGTGAGAAATAAGAATCCTCACGATTCCCTCCCCCTTTCATGGGGGAGGGAAAGGTGGGAGTGAATGTTTTATTCCTTCGGCTCTCAATGCCCTCCCGTCAAACCGAGGCCCAGAGGAGAAATAGTCGGGGGGTCGGAAGGATCTAAAGTTTCGATAAATATTCGGGCTGAGATGACCTACACCCGGTTGATGAATTCCCGGTTTTTGACCTCCACCTTGACCGTCTCGAGCTCTTTCAACGCCCGCCCCAGGTGCTCACCCCACCGGCGGTTTGCCTTTTCCCCTTTCTCCTTGGAAGCTCTCAGCGGATTGCCGATCAAACCAGTATCGGAGAATTCCCGGTGCTCCATGGGGAAGACAAAATACTGATAGCCTTCAAATTCCACGTTGGGCGTGCCATCCTTTTTCAGGAAAGATTTGGGAAGGAAGGGCGGGGTTTTCGTCACTTCGCTCTTGACGGCCCTTTCCATGCGCACCCATTTTTCGTTAACAGCCAAGATCTGGGAAGTCTCCAATTCTCCGGAATGCCATCCCGGCGTCTCTTCGGGCGGGCCTTCCAAAATGTCCGCCACGAGTCCCAGATAATTCTCCGCCCAGGGCCGGCAAATGCCGATTAACGCTCCCGTATCGTATTTCAGGCTGCGCATCAAGGGATCGATGATCTTCATGTTCGAGCCATGACCGACTACCATCATAATCTTGTTAAAACCGTGATGGATCAGGCTGCGGCAGATATCGTACATCAGGTTCCGCCAGGTCTCGGAACGCACCGTGATGGTTCCGATGCCGAGGTTGGGCGGCCCCATATGGTGCGGGCTGTACCCCACCCAGAGCTGGGGTGTATACAGCACCTGGGCGTATTCCGCGGCGATCTGGGTAATCGCTTCGCAATGGATGCTGTCGGTCAGGAGAGGACAATGGTAGGAGTGTTGTTCCAGGCTGGCCACCGGCACCATGATGATATCTTTGTGCTTCAGGTATTCCTGAATGTCCGGATAGGTGAGATATCCCATATTCCAGGTCGGCAGATTCAGAGACATGTTCATTACCTCCATTCTTTTGGGCTGGGTTGGTTTCGGAGTGAACGCTTACGTTTCTCCCATGAGCTTGAAAAATTCTTCTACTACCTTTTTGGCCAAAGGCTCTTCGTTGACATGGCAGTCCAGTTCGAAAATAGGGATGTTCGGATGCAGCCCCCTTTTCAGGGTTTCAAAGAATATCTTATCCCCTTCCGGGTCATACGTACTGCCCCCCTTGAGGCCGCCGATGCTCATACCCCTGAGAGGCAGGACGATCCGCACCGGCCCTTGGGCAGTATTCAACTTCCGGCAGAACTCCTCTGCGATCTGCCTCATCTCCTCGGGAATGGGCCGGAGGAGAGTATATGCGGGGTTGTGGTAATATTTTTTCCGGTCGCGCCATTTTTCCGGGATGGTGTCCACAGGCCCGACCGCGAAAAAGTCCACACAGCCGGGGATGATAATCTGGGGAATCCCCATCTTTCCGGCGACCTCCAGCCGATGGGGCCCGGCATCATGAAAAGCCTTCACCAGATGATCGGTCAGTTCATTGGTGCTGAGGTCGATCACCCCGCAAAAGGTTTTTCGTTCGATGAAATCTTCCATGATCCGGCCGCCGACCCCGTTGGCGTGAAAGATGATGGGCTGATAGCCCTTTTCCCGGAGCGGCGGGCAGATGAAATTGAGGGCCTTCTGCACCGTTCCCAGGCCGGTCAGGGCCACATTCTTCTGCCCTTTGATCTCCATGGGCCTGTAATTCTTGGTCATGCCGATGATCGCCGCGCTAGCGTTATCAAAGATGGTGCGGCTGATGTCGTTGATACCCACGATGTCGACGAGAGAGTGCATGACCATCATGTCTCGGATGCCCACGAAGGGACCGAAAGGTCGGACCCCACTGGCCAGGGGAGTAATGACGATCTTGGGGAAGCCAGGAGGGAGGACCTGCATGGCCGCGGCCGCCATAACACCCCCTTCGGCCCCTCCGAAAGAAATGGCCCCATGGATGCGCCCTTCCTCGCAGAGCTTTCGGACCAGAACTTTGCATCCCCGGATCATCTCATCTATGGCTTCACCCCGGCTGGGTTTCTTGCGGACTTCGTCGAGAGTCGTTCCCGCCGCGATGGCTGTTTCCCGGGCGGAAATGTCGGGCACAATACCTTGCGGTTCCCCCAGAACGCCGTTGTCTAAAACAATAACTCCCAGTCCGCTCTGCAGGATCCTGTCCCGGAGGTACTTGATCTCTTGACTTTTAGTGTCGAGGGTTCCCATGACGAGCACGGCTCTTTTTTCTTGGGTTGAAATGTTCTCACCCCCAACTAAAAAATTTCGAAATCCGAAATTCAATTGAATGTTAATTCGTTTATCATAATTGACGGGGAGAGTCAATTCGAAAACCGGGTCTCAGAAACCGGGCTATTCCGGCGGATCAATAAACGACCAGCATAGGAAGCCCGGGATGGAATGGAGGGCAGGCCTGCATGCCTGCCCGATCCAAGGGGCGCCCCCACGTTATTTTATAGTCGTTGGGTCCGGAAAGGGCTCCCCCTTTTCCTTCAAGCGAATCAACTCTTCTATGGAAAGTCCTGTGGCTTCTGCGGTCTGCTCGAGCAGATTTTCCTGGAATCGAAAGTCCAGGCCCTTCTCCCTAGCCTCCAGGAGAAGTTCGGCAACCATTCCCGCGCTCTCGGCAACCAATTCTTCGCAGAATTGGCGGCACTTTTGAGACCCGTAGATGTACGGTTTCGTCAAATCCCAGCACCGGAGAGAGCCATATTTTTCTTTGAACCGGTGGGGAAGCTGATTATAAAAAGCGTAGACCTTCCATAAACGTCGGCGGTGTTCTTCCAGGGCCTCTCCGTGGTCTTCCCTCCGGTACACGAGGGCCAAGGCCATGACCCCGGCCAGCAGGGCTCCACAGTTTTCCCCTGCCATGCCTACTCCTCCTCCCAGAGGGGTCAGCAAGGATGCCACCTGTGGAGGAAGGTCGGTTTCCACCGACTCATAGATGCCCCGGAAAACACTCTCGGCGCAATTGGCCCTCTTGGTCCGGAAGAAGGTGCGGGCCTTCTGTTGGGCTTGTACAATGATCTTTTCATTTTTCTTCGGCTGAGTCAGTTTCATTTTTTAATGGCTCCTGATTCGCAGAATCGAGTTGAGTTCATCCAATTCGAAGCAAAACCTGTAGAATCTGATTTGTTTACCGTTGGCCTGGAATGCAGAGGAGAATCCCTGGAGGGGAAGCCCGTGCTCGTACGCTTCCAGAAGGTGATTGAGTTCAGCGGAGGGAATACCTTCCAGCCGCCGGTTAAATTCGTCTCCCAGACCTTCAGAGTCTTGCTCGAACCGGAAGGCACTGAATTTTTTACCTCCCCGTTCCCATGCCAGCGAACAGATTTTCATCCATTTGACCCGGTTGGGGACGCTGAAGCGTTTCATGACCTGAAAGCCGTTTTGAAATTTTCCATTGGCCAGAAAATGCGTAAAATGGATCGCCTGCCGTTCATTCTGAGAAGTTATGTCTTTGAAATGAGCCTCCCGGCCGTTATCCCTCTGAAGGATTTCTGCGTGGGCTTTTCTGTATTTTTCGGGCGAGATCTCTTCCTGCGCTTGGAGGATCAAATCCCGAATGGTCCGCCGTTCGATCATGTAAAAGATCCGGTTAAAGAAATCATGCGCCTGGAGGCGCTTTTCATGGGTATAGGTTAGATCATACTTAGCACGGAGGAGAAAATGACCGAAATCATCCAGGTAGGTGTAAGCTTCCATAATCTCTTCCGAGGTCATGAGGTCAGTTTCCGTGTAATTTTCCCCCATGAATTCAACCTCCTCATTCACGATCACCGCAACATTTCGATCGGGCCAGTTACGGGATTTCGGATCGCGGTTAACGAGTCTCACCGACGCTTCCTCGAATATCTTAGTCCCCGGATACGGAATGGCCACGGCCACAGATACGTGCATGGTGATGCGGTTGTAGGGCAAGTGATCCCGGAGAAAGATGCCCGATCTTAGAATGCTCTGCCAGTCCTGCCCGGGAAGCCCCACTAACATATAGAAGGCAGTGTCGATTTGAAGGGTTTCACACCAGCCTCTCAGTTCCTTCACCCGCTGGAGATTTATTTTCTTCCCTAGAGACTCTAAAAGAGTCTGATCGCCGGTTTCGACGCCGATTTGAATAAAACGTAAGCCGCCTTTTTTGAATCTTTCCAGTTGCCGGAAAGTCAATTGATCAGCTCTCGCCTCCGCAGTCCATTCCAGAGAAAGACGGGAATCTTCAATTAAGGAGCAAAATTGTTTAACCCTCTCTGCGTTCGTGAAAAAAGTTTCCTGCACGATGGCAAATTTGCGAAAGCCCTTGGGGTAGAGTTTTTGGATTTCCGCGAAGATATTTTCCGCGCTTCTTTCCCGCACGAGCCCCCGGTGAATGGCCTGCTGGGCGCAGAAGATGCACCGATGAGGGCATCCGAAACCGCCGAGTAGGTAGACGAGATCCCCTGCATTCCGGGCAGAATCCTCCAGATCATCCGCAAAAAGGCCAAGGCTCTCGGAGGGAAACGGGTAGTCGTCTAGGGTGAAGAGAAACTTCCTCGGGGGGGTGAGATGAATTCCGCTGGAATATTCCTTATAAGCAATTCCGCTCACCTGGGAAAGAGCTTTCGGACCTTTGGCTAAAATGGTCAGAGCAAGATCGACAAAGGTTTCGATCCCTTCGCCGATGCAGGCTACCTGGTATTCAGTTTCGGCCAAGAAAGAAGAAGGGACGATGGAAACATGAGGGCCACCGATCACCCGCAGTGCCTCCGGAGCCAGAGCCTTGGCCGCAGCGGCCATCTCCGCCGCCTCATCCAGTTGGGTGCTCGTCGCGGTCATCCCGATTAATCGCGGTTCGATTCCTGCTTTCTTCAAGAAGGATTCGAGATGCTCTACAAAGGTTAGCTGCGGCGGTTTCCAATTGAGGTTTAACACATGAACATCAAAAGAAAAATTCTGGAATTCAAGGGCGGAAAAGAGTGGGAGCATACCTGAAAGATGGATAAATTTCTGGACGAAGGCCTGATCGCGCAGCGCACTCGCAAGGGTGCCCAGGCTGAGGTAAGTTCGAAAAAGGTCTTCTCGGGAGTAATTTTCTATTTTCAGTGCGGGGCTGATCAATAATACGGAGAAGCTCTTATTTTTGCCCCGGCCGGGAATTGTTTTCCTTCCTTCCAAAGTTTGTTTTCCCCATGGGAAAATTATGGCTGAATCGAATCTTCGAGCCATACTTATTTTAATGCTTTTCCGTATAGAAGGGGATTAAAATATGAAAACTGGTAACCGGAGGTTGCCCAAATGAAATCTTTCAACCGATTCCTGATCAAGCTGGAAGACGGTCGCAATGAACCGATTCAGGACCTGCAAGGAGCCTCTCGCATCATCCTAATCGATGAAGAAAGAGGGGGAGCGGAGGATATCACCTTTGGGTTCAGCCGGTATGAACCCAAAACTTCAATTCACAAGAAGCACTGCCATACTCACGCGGAAGAAATCATGTATATCCTTGGCGGCCGCGGCAGGGGTGGGGTCAACGACGAAGAATATGAACTGGGGAAAGGGGACACCCTTTGGGTTCCCCGGGGAGCCATCCATTGGTTCTTTAACCCCTATGAAGAGCCCTGTGATTTCGTCTTCATTTATACCCGCCCGACGTTAAAAAGTGCAGGGTATGAGGTTAAAAAACCTTCTTCTTAACTTTCCTCCGGGCCATTCGGCTCGATCACGACTTTAATCGCTCCGTCTTTTCGAGTTACAAAGGCATCCAGGGCTTGGTTAAATTCGGTCAGCGGAAAGACGTGGGTAACCAAATCCTTCACCTGTAGTCGCCCGGAGGAAACCAAATGAATGACTTTGGCGGAGACATTGGGATTGGCCCGCGAGCCGAAAATGGCAATCTCATTATGGACGATATATTTGAAGGGCAATGGCTCCATTAAGCTTCCTGGCGGTACGCCCAGGAGGGAGACTCGCCCCCCCCTTCGCACCATCCGGACCGCTTGATTGAATGTACCCGGAGCGCCTGAACATTCGAAAGCCTCGTCTACCCCCAAGCCATCTGTATCTTCCCACACCGCATCTACGGGATCTGCCTTTTCGATGTCAACCAATCGATCCGCCCCTAATTTTCTAGAAGCCTCAAGCCTTGAGCCTCGACCCACCATGATAACTCGAGCGGCGCCCATGATCTTTGCCAGTCTCATAGCAACCAGCCCTATGGGGCCGGGACCGATCACGGCCACCGTACCGCCCGTGGTGACTCCGGAGAGCTCCAGGCCATGGAGCGCCACACCTGTCGAATCAACAAGGGATCCCTCACGGAAAGAGACCCCAGCTGGGATTGGGGTGATACTCTTGATGGAATAAACGTTGTATTGAGCATAGGCTCCTGGAGAAATAAAACCATAATGGCGGTGACCCGTTTCGGGTCGGCCGTAATTCTCGCATAGATTGTAGCGTCCGCTTAGGCAGCTTCGGCAGTAGCCGCACCCTTTGTGCGCTTGACCGGAGACACGGTCGCCTGCTTTGAAGTCCAATACTCCCTTTCCTACCTCGACGACCTCTCCCGCCCACTCGTGGCCAGGAATAAAAGGATAGGAGGGAGGCCAGGTTCCCGCCAGCCCGCCGCGAATAATTTCCGGATCACTACCGCAAATGGCCACAGCCCGGATCCGGCACAAAACTTCCTGAGGGCCGGGCACAGGGGTGGGGACATCCCGAATTTCTAATTTTCCGGGTTCCGGTAAGACCAAAGCTTTCATTTCAAGTTCCATTCCCTTTCTTATTCGGGACCTGTTGAGAAATATTCAGGCATCGTAATCAAAAAGAAACCTCATGTCAATTACGAATCTTCCCTTGGCACGACATTCCAAAAAAAGGGCGACCGGCCGGTCGCCCTTACTTTTTTCCTTTTGATTTAATTGCCTCTGCGCTCTCTGCGGCGAAAGGTCTTTAATCCGCCCACCGCGGGGGCCATTCCATAACCATATTGCCCACCCCATCAAAGGGAACATCCTGGAGTCCCGAGACCACTTCCAGGTTCGGGTTCGCCTGGGCTTCTTTGAGCATGGATTCGGTAGCCCAGAGGTATTCCATTTCCAGCGTGTTTTTAATCCAAACCAGCCGCAGATCTTTGGGGTCGAGAACTCCGGAGTTGTCGAAGGCGGCCTGAAGAGCATCGCGGTCCTTATCGAAGGAAATGGGAATGCGCCCGCATTCCGGCCCCATGCCCGTGATCGAATTGATCATCGTGGGGATCGGGTCGATCTTCTTGACCAGGCGGGTAGTCGTGTATTCGGCGAAGCCGATGCCAATCGCATTTCCTTCGGTCTCCGGCGTTAAGTCGCGGACGAAGATGCGGGTGATCTTTGGCTCTTTGAGCGGGGGGCTGCCGATGAAAAAGAGACGGCCGGTCACATTGGGGTCCATTCCGGCCCCGCTGATGTTTTTCCCGATTTCATCCACGACCAAAATATCCATCTGTTTGAAAGGCAGGCGGGGCATGATCTCCCGGGCTCTTTTCAGGAGGGCTTTTTCCCCCTCGTAGAAATCTTTTGTCTCCAGCAGGTGGAGGGAAGCGGTCTGGTCGTATTGATTCTCGATGATGCCCACCCCAAAGAAAAAGGGCAGAGCCTTGCGAACCACCGGCAGAACCTCTTTGAAGATTGCGGGAAACCCGTGTTTAATCGTCAGACGATGGGCCATGAGAGCGCCTTTGTGCTTGCCCATACCAATGATCATCATCTTGCTAAGGCCGCTTTCCACCTCGTGGTCGAAATCGGTGTGCGGCTTGATCCGGTTCACCACGATAATCTTGTCGGCCTGCTCGCAGATATTCTTGTCGATGAGCACGGGCGTACCGAAGCTGGTTCGCCCGATCTCCTTCACCTCCATAGAAGACACGATGGGCGCGCCCACATATTCTTCTGTGATCCCCAGGTGACGCAACATTTTCACCTGGCCTTCGGCCGTCCCCCCCCCGTGGGACCCCATGCAGGGGACGAGGAAAGGTTTGGCGCCGAGTGCTTTCAGGCGGGTGGCGATGACCTTCAATACTTTCGCCTTGTCGCGAATTCCCCGGCTCCCGGCGGTGAGAGCGATACGCTCTCCCGCCTGGACCTTGCCCGACAGTCCAAACTGGTCGAGAAGGGCATTCAGCTCTTTTTCCACATCCGCCAGCCGGGGGGCTTCAATCTTTTGATGTATTTTGAAAATGCGGGGCAGGGCATCCATCCATTTGTCCTCCTTTACAGTGATAGAGGAAGTATATCACATTTGGTTATTTTGCCAAAGTACCCCGAAAGGGTTAGAGGACTCAAGGGAGAGTTTCAAGGTTCGGGTTACAGGTTTCGAGTTCGGGGTCTGGTTGCAGGTTAATATGTCGGATGGTAGAAAGGTTTACCAACTTATAACTTGAGACGCGCAACGCGAAACGTTTTTCGATCAACCCCACAAAATGAGGCCCAAAGAGTAAGGGTTTACGAGAAGTGGATGAGAGGGCAGGACGCGCACCCGGAAGCCAAAGCGGCCCACCTCCTGACAGGGGATCTCTCCCCGGAAAACCATTCCCTTTTCCTCCTGGGTAAAATCTTGAAGCGGGATGGTCTCCCGGTCCAGTAAGTCGGCCTTGGAGTCCACCGGCCCGTAATAAATATCCACCGCAAGGTCCTTCGGGGATAGCACCCCCA
>Ga0315290_10001218_pt1 | contig 17676 bp, 16 predicted proteins | sample YL17G12_0_MG_FD_203627 | JGI IMG/M metagenome (GOLD analysis project Ga0315290, IMG submission 203627) | Sediment microbial communities from Yellowstone Lake, YNP, Wyoming, USA - YL17G12_0 | ecosystem: Environmental > Aquatic > Freshwater > Lake > Sediment | place: USA: Wyoming | collected... | reverse complement strand
ATTGAGACTAGATGTTCAATCTTAAGGCCATTTTGAATTACACCTATGTATTCAACTACCATATCAAACAGCCTAATTCATTGATTTTACATAAGATACAAGAAAAAATGGGCTGTTTTTCTGCACAAATTCGTGAGAGGAACCATAAAAAAATGTCAAAAAACCGGCTTTTTCACAACGCTCTCCGGCCAGTCATTATATTTTACGCCCTGAAGATAATTTGATTGAATACTTATTAAATAGGCAAGTCAAGGTTTTCGGGCAATGCCGATTACAGACACCCCCCAGGGAAAATTGAAGCGGTTAAGGAAATATTTCTCGGAAGAAAAAACCTTTTCAAAAATATAATTGGAAAAAAGTCCTGCTTTCGGAAGGTAATATAGATTCTCTTTGCGCTTGAAAACTTTTTCGTAAGATCGCCTTATCAAAGCGAGCGGAAATAGAAAGAAATTGAAATAACTGGTTTTAAATGGGATAAGACCGCCCCCCGAAATGAGTTTTACAACCTCTTTTTTTCGATAGCGCCGTTTGTGCCAGTTCACTTCGTCGAAAGAACTCCATAAAAACATGAATGCCGGAACTGAGATGAGCGCCGCGCCGTTGTTTTTTAGGACTCTGTTAATCTCGGATACCGCTTCAGTATCGGATTCGATATGCTCAAGGATATCGAAACACAGAACGACGTCGAAACTGGCGGCGGCGAAGGGGAGCTTCCCGGCATCCGCCCTGACAAGGCGGCCGAGCTTTCTTATTCCGCAAAATTTCAGCGCATCTTCCGAATAGTCGAGCGAAACGACCTCGCCGAACTTTGAGAAGATTTCGGTCTGGATGCCTGTACCGCACCCAAGATTGAGAATTTTTGCATTCTTGGGGATCAACCCTTTTTTAAGAAGATTTTCGAAAAAGCTTGTAAAGATATCCAGGCGGGCGGTAAACCACCAATAACGGCTTTCATGGTTGTATGTCATCTCATAGGAGTTTTCATTCATCAGGCGCGCCGTTCAGCATAAAATTCCCTGGCTCTTGCCCGGAGTGCTTCCCTATTCTTTAGATAGAAGCGGAAAAGTGATATGAAATAGCGCCAGCTGTCCATCAAGACCTTTACGGTCGTCTTTTTATCCCGGTTTCTTAAATAAAGGCACGGAACCTGACAAAACGAAAGCCCCTGTAGAAATGCGTGAGCGACGAACTCAGTGCTCCAGAACCAGTGGGTATTTTCACATCTGTCGAGCGCCGGCAATATCCTGCTCTTCCTGAAAAACTTGTAGCCGGATTCGGTATCCTTTAAAAATTTAACTCTGATCAAACTTCTGACCAATTGAAGGTAAACCCAATGCGTAAGGTATCTGAATGCGCCGTTGGTGCGTACCTTATATACACGCGAACCGATGACAATATCAGATCCATCCATAACCTTGCTGATGCAGTAAGGGATATAAAGAGGAGAAACCTCGAGATCGACATCAATATACCCGACGATTTCAGCGGCGGCAGCTCTTATGCCCGAAGTGACCGCCCCTCCCCTGCCGGTGTTTTTATCATGGAAAACCGCTTTTAAAGAATGAGATTTTTTCCCTGCAATTACCTGTTTGATGATTTCTCTAGTGCGGTCGGAACTTTGGTCATCCACAAATATCACTTCATATGTAAATTTCGTATAGTCCAATACGCTTAAAATGTCATCAATGCTGTTTTTCAGATGGCTTTCCTCATTATAACATGCAAGAACAAGGCTGAAATCGGGTTTCTTTTTCCTGTTGTCTAACATAAATTCATTTATCCCTTTTAACAGTTGAATTTAACAAAGAGATACAATACAGTCAATACTGTAAGAAAAAGGTTTTCCTTTAATCGTTGATGGTTTAGAATATACCTATGAAAAAAGTGCTTGAAGAAAGATTGGTCACGGAAATACGAAGCATCGAGAAGGAACTTAAAATAGAACTCCCGAAGGAAATCGCTGCAGCCGTGGCGCTTGGAGACCTGAGCGAAAACGCCGAATACCAATCCGCATTGGAGAGACAGCGCTACCTTCATAACCGGCTTCGCGCTCTGAACACCCAGCTTTCAACGCTGTCGCTTATCAGCGAGAGCTCGATCCCGCGAGACAGGATTGCTATTGGATCGACGGTTTTCCTGAGAAACCTGGAAACGAACGAAGAAAAGGTTTATGACATCGTGCTGGGAGAGCTCGCTGAACCGGAAAGAGGAGAAATATCGCCTTCATCGCCCATTGGAAGAGCGCTGCTAAATAGAGAAGCGGGCGAAGAAGTGGAGGTCGTAACCCCCGCGGGTCTGATCGCTTATGAAGTAGTGAAAATTCTGACAATATATGATAAAGTCAAAAAAGAGTAATTAGCGCATAAAAACAGAAACTGACAAAAGGGCTTTATTTAATTTTATTATTTTTATGTTAAAAGGCAAAAACCGGGAGCTGGCGGATTTACTTGAGCAATATATAAAGAGATATGAGGTTTTACTTGAAAGAATGTACAATGTAGGAGAAACGCTCATCAAAGATGAGATCCAGTGGATGAAGGATTTCAATGATCCCGAACGGCAGGTTCAGGGAATCTATTACAAGCTGCGCAGGACCGATGACCCGTATATTGATATGATACTTAACAGGTTCGAAACGCTTCAAAGAAAAGAACATGGACTGAAGATGATTCAAAAGATTCGTGAAAACGCGAAATCCCGCGCTTTAAAGGGAAAATCCGCAACCCTGACGGAGAGTTTTTTTGAATCCCAGCATAAGGATGCGGACAGGCTTGTCAACGACCTCATCCTCGCCATACATAAAAAAAGCGGCGAGATAAGCCCTGCGATCATGGACAAGTTTGTGACACAAATAAGGAACAAGGTGGAAGGCATTAAACAATCAAATGCAAACGCCATGATTCAAGTAAAGGCTGCCATAAATAGAAATTCAAACCAGATTGAGATTGTGATCGAACCGGTTGATATGACCCGTACGAATGAAAGATAATCCTTTTAACATAAATAACCTAAGAATGCTGTGATAAAAACGATAACAAAAAGCGCTATTTTCAAAATATTCATAATCTGCACTTTTATCGCAATTGCTGCGGTCTGCTGCGGAGGGAAAGAAGATAAAAACGAGCCAAAAACAAATGAAGAATATGCGTTGGTCCGCGAAATTGCAAAAGTCAGAGGAAAAACATTTCATTTAGGGGATTTCAAGAAATATTTGAAATTCGAGACATACGGCAATGATACCCTGATAATGGACGATGAAACCATGTCATTTTATCTGGAGAGATTTTTGGAACAGAATGCGCTGCTCAAAGAAGCGATAGACCATAAAATAACCGTTTCGGACCAGGAGATCAACCAAAAAATTGAAGAACTTAAACGGACTCTTGGAAGCGATCAACCTGGTGAAAAACAATCTGCAGAATTATTTAATAATAAGGACTGGATCGAATATTTCAAAGAAAGCAATATCATAAACAGATATGTGGAAATATCTCTTACATCCGGGGTCGTTATCACGCAAAACGAAGAGAAAGAATACTATAGGAGGACTTACAACAGCCAGAAACCTCAAAGACGCTATTACCTGAGTCAGATATTTATGCAGGATAAAAAGATCGCGCAGAATATAAAAGACCTCCTCGATAAAAACAAGAATAGTTTCGAAGCGCTGGCAAAAAAATATTCCACCACACCGGAAAAGGACAACGGCGGAGCAATCGGCTGGTACACGGCGGAAGAGCTGCCGGAATATATCGAAAGAGCCGTGACGAAACTTCAGCCGGAACAAATCAGCGATATCATCGAATCCGAGAACGGTTTCATAATCCTTCGCCTGGATGATACGGAGATTCAATATCCGCCAAGTTTCCAGGAAGCGCAGGAATTTGTCCGCCATAAGCTTCTCCAGGAGAAAAGAGAAGCCTATCTGAGCGAACATATAAAAAACATCTGGCAGGAGAAAAAAACGGACAAATCCGGTATAATAATATACTTTGAAAACCTTGAATTTACCTACACACCTATTCAGAAATAACGAAAGGGAAAAAATGAATATCAAAGCGTTAAATTACAAGTATTCCTTTGCATTATGCTTTTTCATTGTTGCAATACTACTATTCGGTCATGTTTCAGTTTCTTGCCAGAGCCAGGAAAATGAAAAACTGATCGAGTATGTCGTTGCCAAAGTTAATAATACCGTAATCACATCCACCGAGCTACAGGCTGCTGTAAACAATTTGAAAGCAAGGATAAAAGATACGAAGGTTGACGAGAACGCTTTAAGAAAAGACGCTCTTGAGAATCTCATTATAGAAAAACTTGTGACGACGATAGCTCAAATATACAAAGTCGAAGTTTCTGATGACGATATAAGCAAGAGAATCGAATTGATAAAAAAAGACAACAACATTGAAACGGACGAGGAATTGGATAATACATTAAAGACTCAGGGGATATCGCTTCTTTGGCTGAAAGAACAATTGAAAAGAGGATTTCTATATCAAAGGGTCATTCTATCAAATGTCTATGCCACTATTACCGTAAGCGACCAGGAAGTATTGGATTATTACAACCGTAATATCAGAGAATACAGCAGCGGCGAAGAAGCCCGCATAAGGCAAATTTTCGTCTCAATATCCGACAAGGATGAAGCGGCAGCCCTTTCCAACATAACCGAGGCGCATCAAAAGCTGAAACAAAACGTTGACTTCATTTCTGTGCTTAACCAATATTCTGATGAAAACGCAAAAATAAATGACGGGGACATCGGCTATTTCAAGAAGGGCGAGCTCGTGGGCCCGCTTGAGGAAGCAGCTTCTAAATTGCAGTTGGGCGACTATTCAGATGTAATCAAAACGGATAATGGCTATCACATCATACAAGTAACGGAAAGAAAAATAGCCAAAGAAATCCCGATAGAAAGCGTCCGCCAGGAGATCACGGAAAAAATCCGGACCTCCAAGATGGAAGCGGCGAGCAAGGAATACATCGAGAAGCTGAAAAAAGACTATTTCGTGGAGATACTCGATCCATCCCTCAAACCAAAAGATGAAAAAAATCCGGAAGGAAATTAATGACAAACGAGAATAAGACATTCATCAGGGAAATAAAAGAAGGACAACCTATTGATTCCATATTTCTGGTCATCAACAAGGAATTGAGACCAAGAAAGACGGACGGGCAATACCTGCGCTTGATCCTTGCGGATAAAACGGGCGAGATATATTGCAATATGTGGGACAACTTCCAGAAGACTTTCGCCACCTTCCAGATAGACGATTATGTGCGTATACGCGGCCATGCAAAGATGTACCAACAGAAGCTGCAGCTATCCCTCACGGATCTTCAGAAAGTGGATTCGAGCGAGGTGAACATCAAGGATTTTCAAAAAACATCGAAGCGTAGCGCTGACGAGATGTGGAAGGAGTTGAATGAATTCGCTTCATCCATTGAGAATCGCCATCTGAAGCAGCTCATTAAAAACATCTTCCAGGATGAAGAGGTAAAAAATTTATTCTCAGCCGCTCCCGCCGCAAAAGCCCTGCACCACTCCTTCAACGGCGGATTGTTGGAGCATACACTGTCCGTCGCAAATCTGTGCAATTTCGTCGCCGAGCATTACAAAACGGTAAAGGTCAACAGAGACCTGTTGCTGTCCGGCGCCCTGCTGCATGATTTCGGAAAAATCTTCGAATTATCCTATGACAGGAATTATAATTACACCGACGAAGGCAGGTTGATCGGGCACATTACCATCGAGGCTATCAGGCTCCAGAAAGAAATTGATAAAATACCGGATTTTCCTAAAGAGCTGGCTCTTCAGCTAATGCATATGATTTTGGCGCATCATGGTTCCTACGAATTCGGTTCGCCCAAGAGACCCAAAACCATAGAGGCTATGATTCTTTATTATCTCGACGATATGGACGCCAAGATTGAGGCGATGTTCAAATTCATAACCGAAAACGCCGCTGAAGGAAGGTGGGCGGGTTATGAACAAAAACAATTCGACCGCTTTATATATAAAGGCTCGCTTTTCGAAGGCCAGGATCCGGGCGCTGAAGAGTAGCATTACCTTATGAATATATCCGACAATTTCCAGCTGAAATCTTTTTGTATCGGCGATATAACAATTGATCCGCCTATAATCTTTGCGCCTCTCGCAGAGATTACCGATGTCCATCTCAGACCACTCATCAAGAAGATCGGGGGGCTGGGACTTGTCGAATCAGAGATGATCTCATCGGAAGGTGTAACAAGATTAAATCCCAGATCCCTTCGTACTCTGATGGTTGACCCGGATGAACACCCCATCGCCCTCCAGATTTACGGCGCGAACCCTGAACGAATGGCGGCCGCGGCAAAGCTTGCCGTGGAAGCCGGAGCGGACATAATTGATATCAACTTCGGTTGTCCATCTAAGAATATTATTAAAGGCAAGGTCGGCGTCGCTTTGATGAAGAATCCAACGTTATCGAAAGAGATTATCAAAGCCGTAAGGGAAGCGGTAAATGTGCCGGTGATGGCAAAATTCAGGTTGGGTTGGGACAACAAGACATTGAATTACATTGATTTCGGCCTCTCCGCCGCCGAAGCCGGAGCGGACGCATTGACTCTTCATGCCAGAACGGGAAAAGCGGGCTTCTCCGGGGAAGTTGACCACGAAGCGTGGAAGATGCTCGCTGAAAGCTCGCCTGTTCCTGTAATCGCAAACGGTAACATTAATTCAACCAGCCGGGCGAGAGAAGCATTTGTTGAATATAAGGCGTCGGGAATCATGATAGGCAGAGCTGCGCTCAAAAATCCTTTCATTTTTAAAACCATTTGGAACGAACTTACAGGGGACTCCTTTGAACCTTCGAGAGATGATTACTCCGTTTTCTTTAAAAACTATTATCAAGCGATAAGCAGGAATGATAATCACTTATTCCTCCTTCATAAGTTGAGAATTATGAGCAGTTGGTTGAGTTGCAGCCTTCACAGCGGTTCGGCTTTCCGAAAAAAAATAAATTCATTCGAAGATGAGACTCTGCTGATGAATGAATTCCTGGCTTTCATTGATCATGAAAACGTGTCCGAAGCTGTTTATCAAATTTAAGGTCCCGGAATGTTAAAATTCGAGTTAAACTCCGAAAACCTTCAGAAAATTTTCGGCATACAGGACAAAAACCTCAAGATGCTGGAGAATAAATTCAACGTGGAAATTTCCGCCCGCGGCGGCCAGATACTTGTCGCCGGTGAAGTGGAAAACGCCAGAAAAATTGAAAAGCTGTTGAAGGCATATGCCGGAATGATCGAGAACGGCCACAAAGCCCAGGACGGCGATATGGACACCCTTTTCCAGCTCATACAAAACGACCCAGAGGTTGATCTGGTAAAACACTTCGCATCAAACGGGGTACGCCTGCCGAGTGGACGGACAATCCGGCCGAAAAGCAAAAACCAGGCGATTTACCTCGATGCCATCAGAAAGAACGATATTGTCATCGCTATAGGGCCGGCCGGGACAGGCAAAACTTATCTTGCGATGGTTATGGCGTTGGAGCGATTTCTTCACGGGGCGGTGAAAAAAATCGTGCTTTGCCGTCCCGCCCTCGAAGCGGGAGAGAAACTCGGCTTTCTGCCGGGGGATCTTGTGGAAAAAGTGAATCCATATCTAAGGCCTCTCTATGACGCCCTGTATGATCTGACATCATTCGATCAAGCGCAGAGGTTCATCGAGGAACAGGTGATAGAGATTGCTCCCCTGGCATTCATGCGCGGAAGGACGCTTGCGAATGCTTTTATAATCCTTGACGAGGCGCAAAACACGACCTCGGAGCAGATGAAAATGTTCCTGACACGCATCGGAGTTGGCTCGCAGGTGGTAGTAACCGGAGATATAACGCAGATTGACCTTCCGAACGACACTGTTTCGGGGCTTGTGGAAGCCCAGGAACTCTTCGCGAGGATAGAAGAGATAGAGTTTGCATATTTCGACGAAACCGACGTTGTGCGTCATCCGCTCGTAAAAAAAATTATTACCGCCTATTCACAAGCAAGGGCAAAAAATCGAAATTCCACGGAAAAACCCAGGAGATAAATCAACGGAAAAATAAAACATGACGGATAAAACAAGAAACAAAACCGATTCCTTTTTAAAAAAGAAAAACATCTTTGAAAAATTCAGAGATTTCTTCGTGAAAAAGATACTGTTCAATAACCTGGTATGGGGCATATTCACATTTTTCATTTTATTGGTCCTTCTCGGTCCTGAGATAAAGATAACCGAAAGTGAATATAAAATCGGCGACATCGCGCGCTCAGCAATCAGAGCCAAAGCTGACATTACGGTGGAGGATAGGTCCAGCCTCGAGGACCGCCGCAAACTGGCAATCGAAAACCTCCCGCCCGTATATGATTATTTCATAGGCAGAGGAGCGGAGGATATAGATACCGTCATCAGATATTTCGGAAGAGGCAGGACGGTTTTAAATAATTTCCTGACGGAGAAAAACTTCCCTGATATTAGAGCATTCATGCAGCATGAATCATTCAAAACTTTACGCTCTCAGCTTATCTCCAACCTAAGAAAGGAACTCCCCTTAAAAACTAATAATGAGCTGCTCGCATATCATGTGGAAAAAAGCTTTGATAAAGCTCTGCAGGACTCTTCTATCGAGCTCATTAAAAGGATCACAAGGTTCTCTCTTGTTCCGACCGAAGATGATGTGGCCAGGATCGGAAAAAACGGATTTCTTAAAAGCATCGGCGAAGGTGAATTTGAACAATACAAACCGGTAACGGACACCTCCGACGTCAAGTCCATTCAAAAAAGCTCGTCGGTGATCTATCTGCAATCTCAGGATATGACAATGCCGGCGTTGGATAAAATGTACCTTCGCAAATTCGTGGCGATTGTCGTAAGGCCCAACCTTGAGCTCAATCCCCGGAGAACGAAAGACGAAGAGATTAAAACCGCATCGGAAATCGAGCCGGTATATTACAGGATAAAGAAAGGCGAAATTATTGTCAGAGAAGGGGATATCATTGACAACATAACCCTTTTCAAAATAAACGGAATCAGGCAGGAAAGCAGCAAATTCAGCGCATTTCTCAATATCGCAGGCCTTGCCATCTTTCTGATATGTTTCCTCATTGCCATTAAAACTTATACAGTCTTTTTCGTATATCGTTACGTTAAAATCGAAAACCTTTTTATCCTCTTCAATTCGATACTTGTCTTCCAGCTGATTCTTCTGAAAATCAGCTTTTTTATTGCGGAAACAGTAGGAACTCATTTCCTCCTAAATCCATTTAACAAGATAGAATCTTATTTTTATGCTATGCCTTTCGCAGCCGGTCCGGTTTTGCTCACCTCTCTTTCCAACCAGTTGATCGCGATAATGCTCGCCTTGTCTATCGGAGGCTTCACGGGAATTCTAACCGACGGAAATTTTTATGTGGCGCTTTTCTCGATAATCAGCAGCCTTGCGGGCATCTATGGAATCCGCCACTATCGCGAACGCTCGGCATTCATGAAAGCCGCTATGATTGTCTCGCTTGTCAACGTAATCTCTGTAATCGCGATAAATCTTATTACCGGCGAATTCGAGCTCGTTGTGTTCTTTTTCGAGATTTTCCTCGGTTTCATAGGCGGTTTTCTCATCGCATTCTTCGCTTCGTTCCTGGCGCCTGTCCTCGAATCCGCTTTCGGAATCGCAACGGATATAAAACTGCTGGAGTTGTCCAGCGCGGATAGGGATCTTCTCCGGCAGCTGACGATCGAGGCGCCTGGGACATATCAGCACTCAGTGATGGTTGGAATACTTGCGGAAGCGGCTGCCGCTGAAATAAGGGCAAATGCTCTGTTCTGCCGCGTTGCAGCTCTCTATCACGACATCGGAAAACTTGCCAAACCGGATTATTTCGTCGAAAACAATACCAACGCTCCGAAGCTCCACCGAAAACAGAAACCGCATATGAGTGCATTAATAATTGTCAATCATGTAAAGAAGGGCATTCAGCTGGCGAAAGAGAACAAGCTTCCGCAGACAATTATCGACATCATACCGCAGCATCACGGAACCAGGCTGATCGGTTCTTTTTATCAGCTGGCGAAAGAGCAGTCCGACCCGACGATAGAGGTGATAAACGAAGAGGATTTCAGGTATCCGGGGCCCAAACCGCAAACCAAAGAAGCGGCAATGATAATGATTGCCGATACTGTGGAAGCGGCATCGAGGAGCCTCGAGAATCCTACGCCTCACAAAATAAGCTCCGTCGTTGAGGACCTGGTAAATCATATCTTCCTTGACGGTCAGCTGGATGAATGCCAGCTAACATTCATCGAGCTGAGGAGAAGCACCGAGGCGATCATTAAAAAGATTACCGCTATCTTTCATGGCAGGATCGAATATCCTCAGTTCCAGTTCAACAAGCCGGCTGAAGAAACGAAAGGAGCGCCCGCTCAGAATGGCAAATCATCCTGAATGCAATGTCACGGTTCGTCTTTTTCATCCGCATAAGGACCTGAATGAAAAACAGATATCGTCCAGAATCAATAAGATTATGCGTCTTGCCGATATCAGGGCGGATGAACTATCTGTTATTTTTGTGGATGACAGCCAGATGACCGAGTATAATAAATCCTATCTCGGCAGGGACGATACGACGGATGTCCTCGCTTTTCCTTACAACGAGACGAATGAAGAAGGAAAATTTAATCTCGGAGATATAATCATTTCGGCAGAAACAGCTGAAAGGCAGGCGAAGGAATTCGGTCATGATTTCAATTATGAAACAGATATACTTATGACCCATGCGATGCTTCATCTCGCTGGCTACGATCACACGCGCGACAAAGGCCAGATGATGAAGGAACAGAAAAGAATCGTTAAACTTTTATATGGAAATTAGGCTCACAATATGGAGGTTAACAGTTATTTTTTAGCAGCATCCTTTTTGATTTACCTTGTGTATTTATTTATTACGGCAGCAGAACATTTTCTTGCTATCTCGGACAGCTTGATCCTGCGGCAATACCTCGAAGGCACAAGGTGGAATAAAATATCGAGGGTTTATGACCTTGAAAACCTCCAAAGGCTCGCCCGCACAACCGCCTTCATTCAGATCGCGGCATTCATCGGTTGTCCGTTAATGGCGGCTGCCGCTTTCCATTTGGATGGGATGGGTTTTCATAGTCTCGGTATTTGGACGCTCGCGGAACTTTTTCTCTACATTTACATTGGAGGTTATTTCCTGCCACATTTGTTAACCAAGACCTCGAACAGGAGTTTAATCGTATTTCTGCTCAGATTCTCTGCCCGGTTTTACTATTTGGTGCGGCCTTTGCTCCTCCCTGCGGATTACATTACGCACGTTCTGAGGAAAAGCTCATCGGCTTCGGAAAATCCCGATCCGGGATATCGCTCGGAAAGCGCAAGAAAATACATCGAGCACGGAAAAGCGAAGGGTTTCTTCGAAAGCGACGAGGAGGAACTGCTTCACTCTGTTGTTGAATTCGGGGACACGATCGCAAAAGAAGTGATGATCCCCCGCGTGGATATGATCTATGTTCCCAAAGATATTACGTTCGAGGAAATGGTGAAAACCGTCGAGGAGCACAATCATTCCCGATATCCGGTTTACGACAAGAATATAGACGATATAGTGGGAATCATTAATATCCAGGATCTTTTCAAATATTGGGGAAAAGAAAATAAGATTAAAACCATAAGTGAACTCATCAGGGAACCTTATTTCGTTCCCGAGAGCAAAAAAGTGGACGAGCTCTTTAGGGAAATGCAACAGAGACATATCCATATGTCCATCGTTGTTGACGAGTACGGCGGAACCGCAGGGCTGGTCACCCTTGAAGACCTTCTTGAAGAGATTGTTGGAGAGATTCAGGATGAATATGAAACCGAAGGGGCGGATATCGAAAAAACCCCGGATGGAGAATTCATAGCCCTCGGAAAAGCGGATATAGACGAACTCGAGGAAATGCTCGGCATGAAATTGTCCGGTGAAGGATTTGAATCAATCGGCGGGATGATCTTGAGCGTACTCGGAAAAGTCCCCAGGAAAGGTGATATAATCAAAGTCAAAGGACTGGCTATTACCGTTCTCGAAGTTGAAGGCAGAAAGATAGAAAAAGTAAAAATCAGGAAAATAAAGTGACGTTCAAATCGGGCTTCATATCCATAGTCGGGCGGCCGAATGTAGGCAAATCCACGCTTTTAAATAAGATCATCGGAAGCAAAATCGCAATTGTGTCGGACAAGCCCCAAACTACCAGAAACCGCATCCAGGCGATTAAAAACTACCCCGATGCACAGGCGATTTTTATTGATACTCCTGGCATTCACAAGCCTCTTTATAAAATGAACCAATATATGTTGAAAACCGCGATGAGCGCCCTTGCCGGCATGGATATCATTCTTGCTATGATGGATGCCACAGAAGAACCGGGGAAGGGAGATCAATTCGTGATTGAAGCGTTGCCGAACGGAAATGAGAAGAAATATCTTGTTTTGAATAAAACCGACCTGCTGAAAAAGCATGATATTATGCTCGCCATCTCTCGATATGGGGAAATAGGCAAATTCGCGGAGATATTTCCCGTCTCAGCGCTTGATGGCTATAATGTGGATGAACTCGAGAGGACAATTCTCGAAAACCTGCCAGAGGGTCCGAAATACTTCGAATCCGACCGAACCACCAATATCAGCGATTCATTTCTGGCCGCGGAAATCATAAGGGAGAAGGTTCTCATGGCAACGCGGGAGGAACTCCCTTATGCCACCGCCGTTGCAATCGAGATGTGGGAGGAGGCGGCAAACCACCAGAGGATACATGCCATAATTTATGTCGAAAAAAATTCTCAGAAGGGGATTATCATAGGAGCCCAGGGCGAACGTCTGAAAAAAATCGGAACCGAGGCGCGCCTGGAGCTTGAAAAAATCTTCGCATCCAAAATCTATTTGAACCTTTGGGTGAAGGTCAGGCCCGGGTGGAGGGATGACGACCGGCTGCTGCGGGAAATGGGGATCTCGACGGAGGAATGAGAGCATTATTTCCATTTCAAATCGTATCGAAATAAGACAGTATTATGTCAAGCTACGGAAAGGAGAGGTTGGTCATAATCGGCGGCGGAACTGTCGCGATAATCGCTGCTGGCAGCAGCTCCTACAAGACGTTCTCTGTTGAAGCAGGTCCTACCGCCTATCGTATAGCATTGCATAAACCAGGATCTGTCATACCGGTCGAAGAGCTGCAAATCCGAAGGATTCTGTTATCTATAAATATGCTTATTATCAATGAGATTCCATCTCCCTTCGGCAAGCTCATGGCAGGCAAGTTCGGCATGACAAGCCTCGAAACAATGGGTTTGCAACATCCTCAATATCAAAACCATTAGCACCGTTTGGGCAGCATATCAACGAATTTAAAATTATATCGGAGGTTTACTGCCCTCTTAATTCCAATACTGAAAAAGAATAAAAGATTGAAGAATTGATATTTTATATTAGAATTTAAGAATCCTTACGGGATATATTTGGAGACATCTTATGTCAGACGAAGAACGAAACGGAAAGAATGACGACGAAAAAACGGGAAGAGAGGAATTCCAGTTTGATACGATAGAGGACGCGGTGGAATCTTACCGCCGCGGAGAAATGATAATAATAGCTGACGATGAAGACCGCGAAAACGAGGGCGATCTCGCCATTGCCGCAGAATTCATTACGCCGGAAGCCATAAATTTCATGTCGAAATTCGGCAGGGGGTTGATCTGCCTTTCAATGACGGACAAGCGTCTCGATGAACTCCAGATCCCGCTTATGGTCGAAAAAAATACAGCCAGTTTTGGAACCGCTTTCTGCGTTTCGATTGAAGCAAAGAAGGGAACGACCACGGGCATTTCCGCTGCTGACAGAGCTACAACCGTTCTCGCGGCGATAGATCCTTCCACTCAGCCCTCGGACCTGAACCGCCCGGGCCATATGTTCCCTCTGCGCGCGCAGGATGGAGGAGTCCTGAAGAGAACCGGTCAGACCGAGGCGTCAGTGGATATTGCTAAAGCCGCTGGTCTCTATCCGGCCGCCGTCATCTGCGAGATAATGAAAGATGATGGGGCTATGGCGCGTATCCCGGACCTGATCGAATTTAGAAAGAAGCATAATCTGAAGCTGATCACTGTCGCGGATATCGTAAGATACAGGTTGCGAAAAGAACGGTTGGTGGAAAAAATTGCGGCTCCTGAGCTTCCAACCAGGTTCGGTAAATTCATCGCTCATACATATCGTTCTTTGCTTGATGATACTACCCATATCGCTCTCGTTATGGGAGAGATCAGGCCTGAAAACCAGATTTTGGTTCGCGTTCATTCGGAATGCCTGACAGGGGATGTCTTCGGTTCGCTCCGCTGCGATTGCGGCGATCAACTTGAAAAGGCGCTTGAAATGATAGCAACGGAAGAAAAAGGGATACTCGTTTACCTGAGACAAGAGGGAAGAGGCATAGGGCTTCATAATAAAATGCGTGCTTATGAACTTCAGCAGTTGGGATGCGACACCGTCGAGGCGAACGAAAGGCTTGGATTCAAAGCCGATCAGAGGGACTTCGGAATCGGGGCACAGATACTGGTTGATCTCGGAGCAAAGCTGATAAAAGTGATGAGCAATAACCCCAGGAAATTCATCGCTCTGAAAGGTTATGGGCTCAATATCGTGGAGAGAATACCGATCGAGATAGAGCCCAACGAAACGAGCAAGCGTTACTTGAAAACGAAAAAAGAAAAACTTGGCCACATGTTGACTAAGGTATAAAAAGTGCCGTTCAGCAAGACGAATTCCATCCTTCACAATCTCTTTCATTACATCCTGATATTCCTCACAATTTTCTCCGCGGACGTCCTTATAAACATTATCCTCGCGCCGGAATCAAACAAGGGACTTCTGCTTCTTGGTTATCCGCTCTATTTTTTGATTATTGCCCCGATGTTTCTCCTGCTATTGCATATTATCAAGCTTGTGAGCCAGTTCTCGCCTTCTGACGATAGTTCATTTTTCGCATTCTGGTCTTTCCTGTTGATCTTTGCCCAGGTTTTTCCTCTTTTATATGAATACCTGCCGAAAAAGGTTTCGGGATTTTCGCTCCTTGGGGCTCTTTTAATTTCGATTTCATATGGCATTTTCTGGACATTTTATGCCAAAAAAACATCGGAAGCGGAAAGAAAGGTACTGTTCCTTTTAAATCAAATTCTAATCCTTTCACTGGTTCAATTCGGAACATATCTTAATGTAAAATACGTTCGTGAACTATTCACAAAAAACGGCTTAATCCTGAACCTTACTCTTGTAACTATTTTTATAATCTCGATATTGTTTGGAAGAAAAGTATCCGCCTATATTATCGGGAAGAATTCGAAAGATGAACGTCTCGATACCGATGATTTTACCGATATCGTGAACAAGATTAAAAGCGGAACTCTTCCTGCCCGCGATTGGAGAGAAGATAAAAGGGCACACACAAAGGCTAGCAAGAGAGCGTGGGTTTTCACGATCTTCCTGTTTGTCTTCAATCTGGCAATCTTTATTTTCGTATTGATATTTCCGGAGAAACCGGTTGTTTCCCTTGTCCAACCTAACGGCTTTTCAAAAAAACAGGGAGAGCTGAAGCTGAATGACAAGCCGAACATTGTGCTAATCGTCCTCGATTCAGTCAGAGCGAAAAGTATGGACCTCTATGGATTTGAAAAAGCTACAATGCCGAAACTGACGAAATGGGCATCTAAAACGACGAATTATAGCCGGGCATACTCGAACTCTTCATGGTCGCTCGCCACCCATGCTTCGATTTTTACCGGTCTTTATCCTTCAAGGCACAAGGCTCAATATCACTATTCGAAGGTCTTCGATGAGCTCGATCGCCCGATTACGGCCGAAGACATCTTTCAACCTCTTGCAGAAAGCAACAAGACCCTTGCGGAAAGACTTTCGAAGGACGGTTACTATACAGCAGCTTTTTCCGCCAACAGCTCCGAACTCGATCCTGAATTCGGACTATCTCAAGGTTTTCACCTCTACGATGCGCGTGGAATCAATACCCCTGAACTTCTGCCTTACAGGCTGCTCAGACCCGCCGGACGATTCTTCGCGCCGCTGACCAGATTGTATAAAGGTTACAGGACAGCGGACACAATAACGGACGAAGCGGCAAAATGGTGCTCGGAGAATCAGGATAAAAAATTCTTCCTCTTTTTAAACTATATGGAAGGAAATCTGCCCCTTCTGTCGATTCCGAAATACAAAAAAATGTATTATGATGATGAAAAGGTTCGGGATGCGCGTTACCCAGAACAATTGAAGCAAATAATGTGCTACTATGCTGAACTTCGATATATAGATGACCAGCTGGGCAACTTTCTTAAGAGCATCGAAAAATATAAATGGTATGATAATGCCCTGATCATTATAACATCAGCTCACGGCATTTCACTCGGTGAATGGGGCCATTGGGGGCATTCTATAACAGTCAACGAGCAGGAGGTTAAAATCCCTATGCTCGTGAAATATCCCGGGCAGAAATCCGGCGCCGTTATCGAATACCCGGTTCAAACAGCCGACATTTTCCCAACAGTATTGGAGGCAACGGGCTTCGCTGCCCCAAAGGGAATAGATGGTATAAATTTGAAAAATGACGATCAAAACCGCTTTATAGCGATTGTCCAAAAACCTTCCGCCTGGGTTGTTGATGAATATGACAATCAATATATAAGAACCCTGCGCGCATTCATCATCGGAGACGAGAAAATCATCCTTTCTTCCAACGGACCAGCGCAGGTTTATAACCTGAAAGAGGACCCTGAGGAGAAGCATAATATCGCTACGTCAAGAATGCAAATAGTGCGAAAAGCGTCCGCCGAGTTCAACAAGCGTTCAGCTGTAAAACTGCCTTAGTAAGATCCATTGGAAAATCTTTTTCCCGCCGGCCTGTATCCGTTTATAAACGCAGTCGCGGTTAACGCGCATTTGCTCTCCGGTTTAATCTCTTGAATTTCGATCAGCTTTCCGTCACCCGCGGCAACAAGAAGTTTTCCGCCTACGGCGAAAATCGATCCAGGATCTTTATCGGATTCCGATACTTCGTCCGACAGTTGAAGCCTGTTGAAAATAAAACGCTTCGACTCCAAAAACGAATAAACCCCGGGTTTCGGGGTAAAACCCCTCCAGCGGTTGAATATTTGGCTTGCTGAATCATTCCAATCAATCAATCCCTCTTCCTTTTCAATTGCCGGCGCAAATGTAACGCGGTTATGATCCTGGGGTTCCTGAACAACTGCGCCGTTTTCCAAATCCGTTAACAGCTTCGGCAGCAGCCTTCCGCCGAGCTCTGCCGCTTTCGCCAACAGCTCGCCCGCGGTTTCTTCCGGTAGTACATCAAGGTCCTCCTGCAGAAGTATATCCCCAGCGTCCATTTCTCTCGACATTCGGATAAATGTAACAGCTGTTTTCGTGCATCCATCCATCAATGCCCTTTGAACAGGGGCTGCGCCGCGATAAAGAGGTAGTTTTGAAGGATGTAAATTTATAGCGCCGAAGGGCATCACAGCGAGAATCCTCTCGGGAAGATACTTCCCGTAGGCTGCGCAAAAAATGACATCCGCTTTCATCTCTGATAACAGATCATAAA
>Ga0315290_10001214_pt1 | contig 17710 bp, 16 predicted proteins | sample YL17G12_0_MG_FD_203627 | JGI IMG/M metagenome (GOLD analysis project Ga0315290, IMG submission 203627) | Sediment microbial communities from Yellowstone Lake, YNP, Wyoming, USA - YL17G12_0 | ecosystem: Environmental > Aquatic > Freshwater > Lake > Sediment | place: USA: Wyoming | collected... | reverse complement strand
TGGCGGGAATCCTGACGGATAATCCGATTGAAGGAATCGCTTCCATCATCTCCAGCCTGCCGTCGTTGATAGACGGGCTCACCGAATCCACGCAGGAGGGATACGCGAAGCAGCTCTCGAAGCAGGGGTTCGACGATACTTATTCGGAAGGGTTGTTGGATAAAATGTCCGCCGTCTCGGATCAAAAGGGCGATAAGTCCTTCGGTATCAAGGCATACATCGAGGACTTCTTCAAGGAGACGGATATAGATACCAAGGATGAATTCGGCCGGATGAGCGACCTGCTGAGCGAATCCATCGGCGAATACGTCGCCCAGGGGCACACGATGGACGAAGCGTACGGCAAGTTCGGCGACGAACTGGAGCAACTCACGTCAGCGCAGGAAAAGTACGGCTTCGAGACAGTCTCGAGCCTTTCGAATATGCTGGACATCCAGAAATCCCAGACGAAAGAAGGGCGAATCGAAGGGCTTCAGGGCGCCCTCGGCGGATACGACAAGATCATCTCCGGCATCGAAAAACAGATGAAGCTCACCCCCGATTTCAAGCTGAGCGAGACGTCCATCTCCGGCATCGCCGGATCGCTGACGAACACATATCAGGAGTTGCTGAACCAGGGTATGGGTGCGGGCGAGGCGGTGGACGCGGTCAAGCCGCTGCTGACCGAGTATGCCGGTATGGCGGAGAAGCAGGGCTGGGACCTCTCGAAGGTCCCCGGCTTCAGCCAGCTGTCGTCCTACTTCGACAGCCTCGACAAATCTTCCGGCGCGCTCGATATGATCTCGGGCTCGGCGGGCGTGGTGAAGGCGCTGTCCGGCTCCGGCCTGATGGACCAGGCGACACTCGAAAGCCAGGGCTCGCTCGGCCTGGACGTTATGAACCAGCTCGAGGCGTCCGGCCTGAACGATACGCAGGTGCTGCAGCAGATGGGCGGCTGGCTGCAATCGATGCAAGCGGCGGCCGAGAAATCGGGCCTGTCTTTGAGCCCCGAGATTCAGGCGCTGATCGCGCAGGCGGAGGAGAAGGGGGTTATGCCGGAGGAGGTGAAACCGGTGGGCGAGGTGATCGCCGAAGGGATCGAGACCGGATTCACGAAGGCGATAGACTGCATTGACAAATACTTCGGCGGACTGGCGGAGTTCGGCGAAGGGGGGACGGTTCCAGGTTCTGAGGGACAGAAGAAGCTCATCTGGGCGCACGCTGGCGAGGCTGTCGGCTATCCGGCGGAGCTGAACAAGCTTGCCTCTAATCCGGACCTGGCGCAGGGGCTTTCCGGCGTTGCCGGGATGCTCGCGACGGCGATGCAGAACACGGGCGCGATGCTCGCCGCGGCGGGCGGCGGGACGGAATCCATCGCTGCAACCCTTCAGAACCTCGCCGACAGCGGCAAGCTTGATCTCGAAGAACTGCAATCCAAAAGCATGAATGATTCACCAACCATTGATTACTCGATCGCGATGGACAGGATAACCCGGCAGACGAGCACCGAGATCGAGCAGAGAGCGGCGGCGGAACGCCAGGCGGCGGCCGAAAGCAACAAACTGGAGATCGCCCAGACGATTGAAAACAAGATGTCGATTGTCGTCAATGACAGGGAATTTGTTCAGACCCTCAAAAACGAGCTTTATAACCAAATAAAGGAGGACAGTAAGCGAGGAATGATTAAGATTCATTCGAAAGCTATTGACGACTACTAACAGATTTTTGGGAGGGCGGGTGGGTGATTATTAAAATTCTGTTCAGTTGATTATTACTGTTCTTTGAAAACAATCCTCATTTTAGAAAAGAAAGAATATGGATTATTTATGGATATGAAATCTGTTTCGTGGTTGACAAAATGTCGTCTACGGCATTTACTGATCAAGTCGCGGCGGGGAACCAGCAATCTTCCCGCTTATTAACGAGGAGAAAAAATGAAATACAAGGTGACAGGCATTCAGCAGCCTCAATACAGCCGCGTCGGGCTTCTCAAACCCGGCGAGGTTTTGGAACTAAACGGTACCGATGAGAACGAGAAAGCATCCCGAATAAGGTACCTTGAACCTATGAATGAAGACAAGGAGAATATATGCCAGAAAAACGAGAAACAATCGCAGCCTATAAGAAAAACGTCGTATGGGGGACGGAAGCTACTCTCAACGAAGCCGAAAGAGAACTTCTGATAACCAATCCGGTCGAATGCATAGCTAAAAGCATCGAATTCACCGATATCGAAACCAGCGGATCCGTTTTCCACCTGGAAAGCGAACCCGGCAAGGTGAAATGCGATCTCAGCCCGACGGTTTATCTCAGATATAACGACCCGGCCGCTCACACGATGCTTGCCCAGGTCGTAGGCAGCCAGACCACGCCCGCGACGGTGAGCACGCTTACTTATACAAGCGATTACATACCGGCTGACAACATCGAAGGGCTGTTCGGAACGTTTGCGGTGGACAAGGTAACGAAGGTTCATGTCGTGCCATCCGCCAAGTGGAACAGCTTTTCGCTGACAGCTAAACCGGGCGTACCGGTTGAGGTTCAGTTCAAGGGGATCGGAAAAGACGAGATAACCAATTCGACGATCAACACAACCCTTGCATCCGTGACCTCCGTGGACAGGGCTAACCGTATGCAGCTCAAGGACGCAGTAATACGAGTCAACGACCAGACCGGGGCTACGCTGAGCGATAACGACAAAATAACCGTCACATCCCTCACCTTCGATTTCGAAAGACCCCAAACCTCGGACTACGAGAACACTGGGTCCAACACGGTTTCCGAGCCGCTTGGCGACGGATATCCGAAGGCGAAGGTTAGTCTCGAATTCCGCAAATACGGCTCCGGCGAAGCACAATACTATTCGGACTGGATAACAGGGACTACAAAGAAAATGGACATCCTTTTCGAAGGCGCAACGATCGAAGGGAGCGAGAAATACCAGTTCCAGATGTTGTTCCCAAGAATGAGGATAAAGGAAGTGAAGACATCCGGCAGCAACAACATCGTCACTTCCGTTTCGATGGACTGTGAGGCTCCGGCAAGCGCACCCTCAGGTATGAGCGGGCTTTTAAAACCGTTCAAGATTACCGTCAAGAATAAAATTGCAGACAAGTTGGTGCCTTAACGGTCGAAAAACCAGGCGGCTGCGTCTTTTAAAGACCGGCCGCCTGAATTTATAAAAACAAGGTTCATTAAATGAGCGCAGAAGCAATCAAAATAAATGGGAGGAAAATAATGGCTTTCTATGTGGACTACGATTATTCGGGGGGGAAGTGGTTCAAATATCCCGACCAACCCGATCTGGAGTTTAAACTGAGATTTCTTTCTCCAATGAAATTCATCTCTTTACGGTCTGATCATGCAGGTTCTGAAAGTGGCACGGATGATAAGGAACTAAGCAAGGCTGTCCTGCTTTATGTCATTATGGAATGGAAAGGGTTTTATACCGGGGAAAGAGAGAATTCGAAACCTGCGGCCCTTACATTGGAAAACCTCGACAAGGTTTACTCAGTCGATCCAAGAATCATCCATTGGGTCGTTAAAACCGCATCCGAAAGGAGTAATTTCCAACCGGAGGAGAGGGAAGACAAACTTCAAAAAAACTTGAAGAGCTCTTCGGGTTCCTAATCGATTACCCTGATGTGCATTGCGGTCATTGTAGTGAAAAAGACTGCAATAGGGAACACGAAGAGATAAACGGTATGCACTATACAAAGTGCGTACATGCCGGCCGGATACCGGGAATTATGGCTCAAAACATAAAGATATGGAATATGCTCAAATTGATAAAAGACAATCTGTTGTTTAAGCATTACCCATTTATGCTCCGCGCCTATCTGGAAGGCTTAGGGCTTACACTTTCGGAAAACGAGATCGTGAGATTGAGCTATGTTTATACGCTCTACATTCAGGAAAAAATGAGCAAGCATCCAGCCCAACTGCTGTCGGCATTGCTGAATACATGAGGTCAAGAAATGGAAATAATGAAAATATTTAATGAATCTTATGAAAGTATTTCGTCTCTTCTTCAATCCTGCAAATGCAAGCTGCAGGAATTGAAAGAGCAAAGGTTCGACTCCTTGAAAGAAAAAACGGTCAAGGATGCAATCATGAAAGAAACGAATAAAGAGCTGAGAATGGCTTTAACAAGTTTTTTTGACGCCTACAAAAACGTTGAAAGTACATTGAACGAAACAGACTCCATCTCCGCACGGATTGATTCTCTGCCTATGCAGGATTCGCTACAGGCGGAGGAAAAGTCGGATGAGGAAACACAGGCGCTGCGAAGGATTGAAAATATTCTCGAGCGACAGGATTTTAGTCGCAAGCTCGAACGGTTATCAGATGAAGAGATTATCAGTCTATACCAAAAAACAGCTGAAAAAGCGGACAGATTGAGAAAATCCCTTGCAGAGAAGATTAACGCCGGGGAATTCTGCATCGAGGAGGCTCAAAGAGTGCTACGAACCGATGCCAATGTGAGGCTGACGGCAATGCTTGAGGACCAGGAATACCCGTTGATCGGCAAAAAACCGCTCCTGGAAACATTAAACCGTATGGTTTCCGCAGCCAGGACGAGAAGAATATCTGATAATCCCAATCTTGATCTGAGACATAAATCTGAGATGCTTCACTCTTCAATTTGCTTCCTGCTGCGGGACCTGAGCGAGAGCAACCTTTCCATTAAGGATTGGGAAAAATCTGAAAATATTATAGACGATCCCGATGATAAGCAGGTTGAGTTCTTCCTAGCTCAATCTGAAAAATATCTTGCTGCAAAACCGGTGGATGATAAAAACGCAAGCACGAACGACATAATGTCGCATTAGGAAGATTGCTTTTTAAAGGAGATTCCAAAAATGAAAAAAATAGACCTTGTGCTGAACATTGATCCGGGTAACTCTGGATTAAACAATCTGAAAAAAGTCACGACCGCATTCGAAGCCCTTGCGGTGGTTCTCGATACTATCGAAATTTTAATTAAAGACCTTTCATCGAGTCTCGGCGAGTTCACAAAGAAATTCAGCGAGATTCAGAAGAATGTCGAAAAATTCGCTGACACGATGAAAAGTATTGAGAGCGGGGGAAGCCGGATATCCGATATCATCAAATCACTTACAGAGAAGATTGATGATCTCACGAAGAAACTGGAAAAATTGCAGTAATCAATAAAAGGAACACAAAAATGACCACCAACATCAGATTTTTATATGCCAACCTGCTCGATATAAGCAGCGTGGATATTACAGCATCCTCAGAGGCAACAACCTTGCCGGTCGAAAATCTGTTCAATCCTCTCATGTGCATACCCTGGAGAACCACAGGTTCGGATTTCGAATATGTTGACATTGATCTCGGACAAGCCTGCATGGCTCAGGCATTTGCAGCAACCGGGCACAACTACACCGATCAAGCAAGATTGATCCTGTGCGGAGACGACAGCAATACATTCTACCAGCCGATAGATACGGAATATATCGGATTCTGGAAATTCAACGGGGACGGACTGGACAGCTCGAGTTCTGGGAATGATCTTACGGCTGTCAGCATTGCAACATCGGATTACTTCGCTGCCCGCCAGGACAGAGCCATCGCTCTCGACGGGGAAAATGATTATTTCCATATACCTGCGGTTAACGCGGACGATTTCAATTTCACGCAGACGCAGGATTTCAGCATCGAGATCTGGTTCAAACCCGAATCAATCTCGAACGCCGGACTGCTTTCAAAATGGGATGGAACGAAAGGTTATTTTCTCGAGATAAAATCCGATGGAATGCTCTACTTCAAGGCTTCCGACGGTACCATCTACGACGAAATTCAAGGTTCGACAATTCTATCGGCGGATACATGGCACTTCGCAGCAGTGTCCGCAGACCGCGACGGACAGCTCAACCTTTATCTCGACGGAGAAGCCGATTCGCTTCCGGTCACAATGTCGGCAGGCAACCTCTCGAACACCGCGGATTTCATCATCGGAAAACATACCGCTGCTTTTTTCAGCGGCGCCCTGGCTTCGGCAGCAGTCTCGAATTCGGCAAGATCCGCAAGCTATGTAGCGGACTCCTTCGATACGCCGAAAATTGTCCTCCCTGTGACTTTTGCTGGTGACTGCTTATTCGAATGTTTTGATTCATCCTACATCCGTTACTGGCGGTTTATCATCTCCGACCCGGACAATACCGACGCATTCCTCAATACCGGAAGGCTTTATCTCGGAGAATGGTTTGAACCATCCAGGACTTTCCATGGAAACTGGTCAAAACGGATCGTGGATCCGTCGAGTATCTCGGCAACGCTCAATAATATCGAATTCAGCGATGTTCGCAGAAAATACACCGAGATAGACTTGAGCTTCCCAAAAGAGGTGCAGATTCCACAAAGCGATGCTGAAAAATATGAGGAGATGTTTTCATACGTCGGAGCTCACAAAAGACTATTCATCGCACTCGATTATGAAAATCAACCACGCAGGTGGACCTATTACGGCACTTTAACCGGCGACAGATCTCTCTCGCACCTGCCCGGCACTTCACACACAGACGGACGCTGGACAATCAGCAATCTCAAATTCAAAGAAAGCAGGTAAGACTATGGATTTCAACGAGTTTCAAGAGAAGATCGAGAGCTCCAAAGTCATCCTGGCGGAATTGAAGCCCGCGGTGGATTTATCTGTGATGACGCTCTCGACCGGCAGTAATACCTGGCATATGGATATGGAACGGATCGGGCCGAAAGACAGCGGTTTTTATTTTTACCCACAGTTCATCGAAGTCCGAGAGGATAGCGCTGCGTTGACCCATGTAACAGGCAAAGCATCCGTAGAGCAAACCGCAGGCAGCTGGTATTTTAGCGATTCCGAAGGAAAAATGTATCTCCACACTTCGGACGGAGCAACGCCTTCCACCCACTCCATTCTGGGAGTTTTTCCCTTGCTTTTCAGCAACCAGCCTGTCGAATCACAACCGCTCTATTACAATCCGAGAATATCCGATGTTCCGATTTCGGTGTCAAACAACGCGGACGATATCTACTTCTCTTCCACAACCGTCGGGGGCGGGAGTATAAGCTTTGAAAACAACGACTCGCTATTCGACAAGTGGTCCTGCAGATACATTTGGAAAAACCGGGATATCTCCATCGCCCTCGGCGAAAAAGAGATGACGGCAACCAGCTACGCCACTATATTCTCCGGAAGACTCCGGGACAGGAAAATGACCGATCAGCGTGTGACCTTTTCCATACAGGATAAAAGAGAATACTTACATAAAAACCTGCCCGAAAAGGTCTTTACCGTCAAGGAATACCCAAATCTCGCAACCGGTAACGAAGGCAAGCCGATACCGGCGGCTTACGGTTATATCGAGAATGCTCCGGCATACAAGATAGATACAACGGCAAAAGGAGTTTACAAGTTTACAGATCATCCCGTTCTTGAAATTCTTTATGTTTACAACAACGGTTACCCGATATCCACAGCATATTACACTGCTGATCTGAACAAAAGTGAAATAACGATTCTCAAAACATACAATCCTGCTATCGGGCAAATAACCGTGACCTTCTATGGGATGCCCGGTCAATCTGTCCTCTTCAATGATGATTTCAATGACGGCAACACTGAAGGTTGGACATCCCTGGCAACCGGTGGAACTTATTCCTGGACTCCATTGAACCAGAAAGTGAGAGCTTCATGCCAGGATAATTATAAAACTTTTCTGTTGGCTCCCAAGAAATTCAGCAGAGGCAAGATCGAAGTGAAAGTTACCCCGCAGCAAGGAACCACGAACAGTTATTCACAGGGGATTGTGTGGGACTATGAAGATGTGAATAACTTCAAATTTTTTATCCTGATGCCTGTGATAGACAAAGTTAGGATATATGAATACATCGGTGGCACATTATACGCACGAGTGAATGCAGATGTCGCCATTAATCACGGCGTGGAGTATTCGTTGAAGCTCGACGTACAATCTCTCGGAAATGTTAAAGGGTACTTGAATGGGGTTGAAGTTGTGTCCTATAACTTTGCTGTCCATCCAACGTTCAGGAATTGCGGTTTGATACAGTGGAACGGCAGCACATCGGACTTCGATGATTTTACCATTACGCTAGACTATCTCTCCACGGGTTCAGCTATTGTCAAAGATATATGCACCAGATGGCTCGGCATATCGGAAAACGACTTGAACACTGCTTCCTTCGATAATGCTGAGGACAAGGCAAAAGAAAGATTGCGTCTCTATCTCGGTTCATCCCAGGAAAGATCAGAACAGGTTATCAGCAGGATCGGGATATCCAATCTTTGCCGCTTTCTTGTCGGCGCGGACGGAAAAGTGCATTACTCCTTCTGGGACGAAAACGATAACGTCTCTTTTTCGTTGACCGATGAGATGCTGTTGGATTCCTTCGAGAGCTTCGATCAAACCGACGATATATTCTACAAGATAAAAGTGAACTACGGCGCTACACTGGCAAACCCGTCAGGGACAGACGAGGAATACAGTGAAGAAAACGTGAAATATACGTTTGAAAGACCTTATGAAAAAAGATTCATCACAGCTCTCGTGGACAAGGACGATGCCGAGAAAATAACCCTGAAGCTGTTCCAGCTGGTAAAAGCCCCCTCTCTTCGAGTGAAGATTCAAACCAAGGTCCCGGGAATAAATATGAAGGTCGGCGACATCGTGGAACTAAAAAGAAACAGAGGTTTTTCCCTGACAGGGAAGATAAATGAAAAGTATCGAATTATAGGCATCACCAAAGAAATAGACCTCTCACGGACATCTCTGACCCTTATCAGCGAAAACGACGCGCTTGGTATTGACATATGCGAACAGACCTGTCAGTTCGGCTGCGAACTTGCATGTCTCGGCAATTGCGAAATCATATGCCAGACAACCTGCCAGCTTAGCTGTCAGGCATACTGCCAGATTCATTGTCAGACTACATGTCAATTGTATTGCCAGGCCACATGTGAACTTTCATGCCAAGATACCTGCGAATCAACATGCCAAGATACCTGCGAACTCGCTTGCCAGGATACCTGTGAAACCTCCTGCCAGACCGCATGCCAGCTTGTTTGCCAGACCTGCCAGGCTGCCTGCACCACTTTCTGCGAGAGCCATTGCATGATCCAAGGAGAATAATTTGGAAAACTTGAAAAAGACATACTGGGTATATCCAACCCGGGCTTGCAACCTGAACTGTACCTATTGTTATCAACAGGACAAAAAAGGATTCGATCCCGATAAAGGTAGCTCGGATCCTTCGCTTTTCATGGATAAAGAGACTGCGGAGAGAACTGCAGATTTCATTATCCGTGATGATCAGCTGTGCCAGAAACACCTTCAGTTTTTCGGTGGAGAACCACTGCTTGCCTGGGATACGATTAAATTCTTCGTTGCAAGGCTTGGAAGCAAGGCAAGTTTCTCCATCACTACAAACGGAACGCTCTTGAACCGGGAGAGATTGGGCTTCCTGAAGGCAAACGGATTCGGTTTCGCGCTCAGCATTGACGGTCCCCCCGGTGTAACAAGGAAAACCCGGCCTGGAAGTGAAAAAACGCCGCTCGATCTCGTGGCCGAGTTTTATCCCCGTGCGCAGATAATCATCACGCTTTCGCCGCAAAACATCGACGACGGCTTCCGGAGCACGAGTTGGTTTATGGAAAAGGGATTCATGAACATCGCTCATAACCTGGCGCTGGAAAAGCCCTGGTCGTTAACTGCAATCCGCACCCATCATCGAATCTTCACGCAGCTTGCTGATATGTATATCGAAAAAAAGGGCGAAGCAGGATTTATGTTCGTCAGCTTTGCGCAAAAAGCGGTCAGAAACAGCAATTTCACGCAAACGCGAAACATTTGCGGTTCGAATCCCTGCCTGCTCGCGATAGATATAAACGGAGATATATATCCATGTCAGGATATGGTCACCTGCGACAGTGAAAAGAAATTCCGGCTTGGCAATGTTCGCGATGGATATGAAAAACCTCAAAGCTTGCCCCTTTCGTTGATGAAGTTCCCCGAAAGGGATTCCTGCCTCAAGTGCTGGTTCTTTCACCAGTGCGTTGGAGGCTGCGGACCCAAGAACCTGCTCGTTTGTGGAGATCGCTTTCAACCGAATATGAACGGTTGCCAGCTCTACGCATGGCAGGTTTTGGAAGGGATGAGAGCGCTTCTGAACACAGGACGCCTTGCGCTTTTCAGAGAAAAACGGATTGAAATATGAGCACGGATAATTGCAGTGACAAACTCAGGAACGGCCTGATCCTGAACCTCGAATCCAGCATCAACGAGATACTTGAAGGGATCGGCGAAATAAGGAGCGAACTGAAAGGGCTTCGGCTGGAAAACGAACAACATACATATGAATTGAAAAAAACCGAAACCAGGTTCTCTACCACAGTAAAAAGAACCAACGACAGGATTGACCTTCACCTGAAAGACCACTCGGAAAACACGGAATTTATGGGTATCTCTCCCTTCATACGAAAATTCGGCAAAAAGCACTGGAAGGTTCTGTTTAGCGGATTACTCATCGCCCAGGTTGCCCTGGCAACGCTTCTTATGAAGTACGGCATAGAAAAAATTATAGGTTTTTTCGCGAGGTAAGATGAATGTCGGGGTCATCGAAGAATTTTAGCATCGGGGAATTCATAACGGACGAGGATATGCAGCTCTGCCGGCGGATATGCCCGGATTATAAAACACGCATCAGGAAAAAACTGGTTGACCCAATCCTTCAACCGTTGAGAACGAGCCTCGGTTTGCCGATACGGATAACTTCGGGATTCAGATCTCCGGAGCATAACAACCGGATAGGAGGCAAACCGCATTCCCATCACCTGTTCAATGCCGACAGGTGCGCCGCCGATTTTACCATCGAAGATACGTTCTCCGCCTGGCGTTGGCTCGAACTGCATCGGGAGCGCTTCTGCTATGCCTATTGGGATAAGGAGCGGAACTTCATCCACCTGTCCGGCCTTACGAAGACTGACGACCGGGTGGGGATTATGTGGATTATCGAAAAAAAACAATCAGATGACAAGGAGGTGTCCAATGGCTGACACTGTGAATTCGAGTATAACCGTCGAAACGATCACCAAAACGATCTCCGACATCGCGCTCGAAAAACTGAAAAACGATATGACGGGATTTTACAGCATCAACTTTCTTCTCCCTTCGCTGGACAGGCCGACGCTCAAAGCTGAAGCCGGGATCAACCTCGGAGAGTGGATGAAATTGACCCTTTGGGGCCAATATGACATTAACGCCAAATCAGCCGCAGCCGGCGCGCGAATAGGCGGGGAGTTCAAGATATGAAGAGATTTTTCATACTCATTATGATCATGGCCGTTTTTGTAGCCTGCCCTTCGAAGAAGACAAGCGAGGATATCAAGCCGGCTCCGGAACCGACACCAGCTCCCATTCCGGAGCCCAAACCGGCGCCGGATCCGAACTCGACGAATCCATACGTCTATGTCCAGGGCAACCGGTTTTACTTCCAAGGAAAGGAATTCACTTTTAAGGGCGTGAATTATTACCCCTCCCGCAATAGCTGGCGGCGGATGTGGGAAGTATGGGACAGTGTTCCGATAGATAAGGAATTGGGACTATTGGAAGCTGTCGGTGTGAACACGGTGCGGATTTTCCTGGATTACCACCTGTTCGAAAAGAACAGGGTTTCAGGCAATCACAGTATTATGCTTGCAAGATTGGACGAACTCCTGTCCCTCCTCGGCAAACACAAGATGCGGGCGCTTATAACCCCGTTTGTCTGGGGACGCGGGGACATAGTTACGGACAGGCTGCATATTCAACATATTGCTTCACGTTATAAAGACGATGTACGGGTTTTCGGATGGGATATCTCGAATGAATTGGATCATTGCTGGATAGACGATCCCTCGAAGAAGCGCGCCGTCATTCAGCAATGGGCAGTGGAAATAATGAAGGCGCTCCGGGAGACTGACAAGAATCATCTGGCCACAGTCGGGGATTACGGCTGGTATCTGGGAAGCCGGGACGACCCTTATGGTTCCGGGATATCGCTCGATCTATCAAAGATGTCCGTTCCGGCGGTATCGCAGGATTTCATCTGCTTCCACTGGTATTCGCATTACTATGCACTGGATGTCGCTCTCACAAAGCTTTCCCTAGCTGTCTCGAAACCCATCGTGATCGAGGAGATCGGCCTGCCGACGGGAGGTTACGATAAAGATTCAGGCAAGCCCTGGCATCTGAGCGAAGAGCAGGTTGCTGGTTATTACCGCGCCTGGCTGGAAGTCGCTTCCAAACACGGGGCTTACCTGATGCCCTGGTGCGGATTCGATTACGAGCCTGGCCTCGCCCCCTTCGCATCGAACTCGAACCAATTATTTTTCGGGCTTTATGCGACCGACTACCGGCTGAAAGCAAACGGAGAAGCTTTCCGGGACGGTGCATTGGCGGCTATAAAACTAAAAATATCGAACCTGCCGATCATAAAGGAATGCAGGAGAAAGGATAAATAATGGAAAACTTTATTAAGACCATTCTCGATTTCTTTCTTCTTATCGGAGGAATCATTCTGTCCATCATCGCTCTGGTTCTGATCTGCCTGATGCTCTTCGGAAACCAGGACACCAGCCCGGCAATCCACTGGACGATCGCGCTTGGCCTCGGCGGAGGCGGACTGATCTATCTTTCCATCCGATCACTCAAAAGAAACACCGAAGACGAGGACTAATAGGATGACGGCAAAATACACGATCAAAATCCCGGCATTCAACATAGAGGTTATAGAAGGCACGGATTCGCCGGTTGCACCTGTTGATCCTTACGCGACGGCGCCGGATATGACCGACAACCGAAACTCGAACGGCGATGTTGTCCTGCCTTATAGGTATCAGAAGAACAACTGGGATGTCGAGTTTGACCTCGATATTTCAGAGCGTGTTCAGAAAGGCCTGTTTTTGCTAAAAATCACACCCTATGCCACACCGACCGGGACAATGCCGGAGACCAAGCTTGCATTACAGAAGGGAGTCGGCGGTAAATCCGTGATCAACGTTTACGATTTAAACAAGAAAACTTATCTGACACTTAGAGCCGCGACGAAACTCGATCTGAAATTCAATTTCACAGAGCGGAAGTTACAGTATTCCATCGGCGACTGGGGCGACAGCAGCTATATCTACTTGTTTGTAGCAGGGCGCTATTCAGGCGTGTTTTACCTCTTCCCGGCAGACTCCGGCGCAAATTACATCAGAACATAACAAAGCTTTTATCCAAATTCCAATGAAAGGAGTAAATATGGAAACAAAGAAAAAGACAACGATCCTCGGCATCATTGCCACTGTCGTTGCCGTCATCGCCTTATACATTACAGGCAAAATGCTGGACATCAACGTTGCGGAGCAATTCGCTCCCTACATTGCAACCTTCTTGATCGGTTGGGTGCTCTATGCCGTTCAGAAATGGTTCGGCGTAAAGCTGGATTTCCTCAACAACGAATTTACCAAGCAGAAGGCTGTCGAGGCGATAATCTGGGCGGAAGGAAAGGCGATCGAAAAATTCAAGTTGGATGATGCAATCACCGAGGGAAAGAAAAAAGCGCAGTGGGCGGCAGCTCAGGTCATCGGATCGCTTCCGAATATTGATGAAGAACGGGCCTCCCAGTTGATCGCTTATTACTTCCCGCAGGTTCGCCCCGTGGCGGAAAAGATGTGGTTTGAACTTGCTGAAGAGATAAAATCCAAAAGCGCTTTAAAAGAATAACTCCAACCAACCACCACAGACCGGCAGGAAAAAACATCGAACAACCACTCTGATCAATCAATTCTCTGTGAAAATCCTGCCGAAAATACCCCGCGGACTTACCTCCCCCGCGGGGTTTTTTACCTGATTACGAACAAATCAATAATGAACAAACAGTTCCTCTTATAAATTCCTGTATCGCCCCGCAACTTTATAATCCTGAAGAAAGAGCTTCAAAAACCCAGAGTTTTGACCATGTCACACAGGACTTGCCTGCCCCCACTGGATGAGGGATTACGGCGTCTATTTGAATTAAGCCTGACCGAATGGATTTATTCAAAAAAATTGTCTGATGGCAACCATCTATCATATTGACTTATATAGTTACTTATGCTATCATTATTACAATAGAACATATGAGTTCAACCATTGATATGTAAGAAAGTAAACAGAGGATTGGTTTTTCCGTAAACACACTTAAAAGGAGGACCTATGAAAAAAGCTATTGCATCATCATTAGCTATTGCGGCTATGTGCTTTCTGCTGACAATCGCTCTATCTGACAGCACAAACGCTCAGCAAACCGCTTCTACGGCGCAATGCTATTGCTGTTTCAACGGCACTGTCGTTCAGCTCACCCCTGAGCAGCGCAAAGAAAAGGGCGGACAGTGCTTCCCGACGATGGATGAAGCCAAGAAGTTCTGCGATAATCAGCCGAATCTCTGTTGGTGCTGTGTCAACGGTACCGTCGTCCAGCTCACACTTGAGCAATGTAAAGAAAAAGGCGGACAGTGTTTCCCGACGATGGAGGAAGCCAAGAAGTTCTGCGATAATCAACCCAATCTCTGCTGGTGTTGTGTGAACGGCGTTGTTATGCAACTGACCCCGGATCAATGCAAAGAAAAGGGCGGACAGTGTTTCCCGACGATGGATGAAGCCAAGAAGTTTTGTGATAATCAACCCAATCTCTGCTGGTGTTGTGTGAACGGTGTCGTTATGCAGGTGCCGAAAGCCGATTGCGAGAAGAGAAGCGGGCGTTGCTATGCAACCGAAGCAGAAGCCAGGAGATATTGCCGGACGACCGATCTCGTCTGGTGCTGTGTGAACGGTGTCGTTATGCAGATACCTAAGCTTGACTGCGACGCGAAAGGTGGGAGCGGCTATGCCACCGAGGCAGAAGCCAGGAGATATTGCCGGACGACCGATCTCGTCTGGTGCTGCGTGAACGGCGTTGTTATGCAGGTGCCGAAAGCCGATTGCGACGCGAAAGGTGGGAGCGGCTATGCAACCGAAGCAGAAGCCAGGAGATATTGCCGGACGACCGATCTCATCTGGTGCTGTGTGAACGGTGTCGTTATGCAGATACCTAAGCTTGACTGCGACGTGAAAGGCGGGCGCGGCTATGCCACCGAGGCAGAAGCCAGGAGATATTGCCGGACGACCGATCTCGTCTGGTGCTGCGTGAACGGTGTCGTTATGCAGGTGCCGAAAGCCGATTGCGACGCGAAAGGCGGACGCGGTTTCGCTACATCTGAGGAAGCAAAGAAATTCTGCGCCGATCAACAGCCGCCGAGATTCTGCTGGTGCTGTGTAAATGGTCAAGTGCAACAGTTGACTCCTGCGATGTGCAAGGCAAAGGGTGGACGTTGCTACAAGAGTAAAGAGGAAGCTGCTAAGAATTGCAGATGACAATAATTTTCTGATTAAGACTGCCTCAATTGGGAACCCATCGAATTCAGGGGCGGTGAACCAAATCGGTTTGCCGCCCTTCTTTTTTCCGTTGCCAGAAGAATATTACTTTATTGCCGCATTTGGCTTTTTGACAGCAGCCGCTGTGGTTATCCCCGCTCAGGATACCACCCCACCTATCTAAAACTCCAGGACGCCATCCGTTTTGATGAACAAAAAACAGATAATGTTGCTGAGAAGCCCTTCGCCGAACATCTCAGGCGCAGTCCTATAAACAGCGTCATTTTCTATGATTATTCAAATGCAGCTTACTGAGGCAATAGTATTTTAAGAAACAGTTTTATCTGGAGTCTGAAGCGGACAACGTGGCAGAAAGTATCTTCGAATTTCTTGCTTATCCCAAAAACATCATCTTTTGCGTTAATATATCCCAGCTCGAGCAATCCTCTTTTCATAGCTTTCAGGTCTTTTTCGGACGGAACCGCTTGGTTTTTGGAAGCTGACAACTGATTTCGGAATTTCAAAGCTGTCGTTTTATAATTTTGTATAGAGGCTTCCATTGATGCAGCCCGTTGAGTTTCTGACCATGCAAGATTGTTTGTTTCTTCCGGATCTTTAGCCGTGTCGAAGAGAACGTTTGCAGATCCGCACATGCTCTCACGGCTTATAAGCTTCCATCTTCCGGTGATAGCAGCGACTTGGGTCGTAAAGTAATCCGCGCTAAAAATAACTCGTTCTTCGTCCGCGCTGTCAGGGTCTTCGATCAATGGAAGCAGAGATTTACCTGTAATTTGTTTTTTCATCGCTTCGTCATATGGCGTATTTTCACGAAGCATATCTACAAGGGTTGGAAAGATGTCAATGCTGGCGACATTTGACTTGATCCGTATGCCGTGAGGAAACGCGCGGGGATAGCTGATAATCAGCGGGATATGAATGACCTCGTCATAAAGCGAAAGCGCGTGTGATATGTGGCCGTGTTCCAGAAATTCCTCCCCGTGATCAGCTGTGATGATGAACATCGTATCTTCATACTGGCCGGTTTTTTTCAGATAATTTACTATTCTTGCAACCTGGTCGTCCATATACTTGATTTCCCGGTCGTACATATTTAGCTGGAGGTTTATCTCATCATTCAGCTTTATCCAGGCATCAATCCGTGACCGATGTAATATAAATTTCGGATTGGTAAGATCGAAGAAATCGCCGGCCGATTCGGAAATCAGCTTCGCCGGCTTCATGAAATCTGTAAATAAATGCGTGTATCTGCCTCGGATTTCCTTGGGTTCGTGATGAGGTTCATGCGGATTGATATAATGCAGGTAGAAAAAATATTGTTTGTTTTCCGGCCTCTTGTTCGCTGGCAAAATAAATACATCATCTACAGCAATTTCGAAGTCCTGTGACAGCCTGTCATCTGTAACGATGTTCAAACAAATTTGAGTTTTCTCGGTGTTTTTTAATATTTTGACGGTGAAAGAGTTGATTTCCCATTCTTTTACGGCTTCGATTGTTTGCTGGTCTATTATTTTTATACCGGCGGGAGTGGGTTCGATTAATGTCAGTTTAATTCTGCCTCTGCCTCGAAGGGTTTTCAGCGCGGCGCCCCAATTATATTCTCCGGGCGGAAGCTTCCTGTAGCTGGTGCTCAAGACTTGAGGATCATCGCCATTCCATCTGGCTTTGGATGTTTTATATGCGCTACGGTCGAAACAACCGAAACTGTGCAAATCGCCCCTTGTCTTAAGATTTGGATTTAATCTGGTAAAACTGTAATCAGATAAACAATTGTCCTTCCAAAGCCGATAATAATTGACATTTTGCGGATCCAGATATGACAGAAGAAAATCGGTCAAAGCGGGGTCGCGCATTTCGTCAATCCAATCCCAGAAGCCGCGGGTCATCTGTCTGTTTCTGGATACCAGGAAATTGTTGGATGCACCGCAAGTTTGATATCCGGATTTGAGAACGTATTCGGCGAGAGTTACAAGGTTTTTTGGCAACCGTGATGTCATATCCTCTGTGCCGTGGAAGTCAGTATAGGTTGAAGTGAAAATTGACGCCACGGAAGGGAGGGTCCAGCTTGCCTGGCTGTACGCTCGTTCGAAAAGAATCCCGTCTTTGGCTATCGCGTCCATTGCCGGGGAAGTATTCCGGGCGTATCCGTACGTTCCGAGGTGGTCGGGCCTCATCGCGTCGAAGAGAAGAAAGATAATATTTTTCGGTTTCGGGATTCCGGTTTTCTTAAACGGCTCTATGAAAACCATTAACGATATGATTAAAGCTGCTATGCCGGA
>Ga0315290_10001212_pt1 | contig 17716 bp, 16 predicted proteins | sample YL17G12_0_MG_FD_203627 | JGI IMG/M metagenome (GOLD analysis project Ga0315290, IMG submission 203627) | Sediment microbial communities from Yellowstone Lake, YNP, Wyoming, USA - YL17G12_0 | ecosystem: Environmental > Aquatic > Freshwater > Lake > Sediment | place: USA: Wyoming | collected... | reverse complement strand
CTAACCCCCTGTTCCCTAGCCCCGCTTGTCTGGAGCCCACGACCGGAATCGAACCGGTGACCTCGTCCTTACCAAGGACGTGCTCTACCGACTGAGCTACGTGGGCCGCCTCTTCAAACTCAAGAACCCGTTCCTCGGCATTCCGGTTGGAGCGGGTGATGGGAATCGAACCCACGTACTCAGCTTGGAAGGCTGAGGTTCTACCATTGAACTACACCCGCAAGCGCTCTCCGGTCAGGTCACCCTGTCTGGTCGCAAAGACCCACACCTCTCCGTTACTCTGGTACTGGTGGAGGGGGAAGGATTCGAACCTTCGAAGGCATAAGCCGGCAGATTTACAGTCTGCTCCCGTTGGCCGCTTGGGTACCCCTCCGCGAACAGAGAGCCGCGTATTCTCGGGGGACCGGGCGGCCGTGTCAATCCAAAAACCGTCGCCCATCCCACTGGAGCACCTGATGGAAACCCGCAAGCTTGGCCGACAGGGCCTGGAAGTCACCGCCGTCGGCCTCGGCTGCATGGGGATGACCGGCATTTACAAGACCGGGGCCGACGAGGCCGAGTGCGAGGCGACCCTGATCGAGGCCGTCGAAGCCGGGGTGACGCTGTTCGACACCGCCGAGATCTATGGGCCGTTCACCAACGAAGAACTGCTTGGGCGGGTCCTCAGCGGCGCCCGACGCGACAAGGTCGTACTGGCCACCAAGTTCGGCTTCGACCTGACCCAGACCACCGGCTCCGGCTGGGGGCTGGACAGCCGTCCGGAGCACATCCGCGAGGTCGTCGAGCATTCCCTGCGCCGGCTCAAGACCGACCGGATCGACCTGCTGTACCAGCACCGGGTGGACCCGAAGGTGCCGATCGAGGACGTCGTCGGGACCATGGCGGAGTTCGTCCGGGCCGGCAAGGTGCGCTACCTGGGGCTGTCGGAGGCCAGTGCCACGACCCTGCGGCGGGCCCACGCCGTGCACCCGATCAGCGCCCTCCAGTCCGAATATTCCCTGTTCGAACGAGGGGTTGAGCGCACCGTGCTGCCCGCGTGTCGCGCACTGGGCGTCGGCCTGGTGCCCTATTGCCCGCTCGGCCGCGGCTTCCTGGCCGGCCAGCGGACCCGGGCCGAGGAATATCCCGACGGGGATTACCGGCGCAATCACCCGCGGCTGCAGGAGAGCAATTTCGACGCCAACCTGCGACTGCTGGAGAAGCTGGAAGGGGTGGCGGCCCGCGCCCGGGCGACTCCCGGCCAGGTCGCACTCGCCTGGCTGCTGGCCCAGGGTCCGGACATCGTCCCGATCTTCGGCACCACCCGCCGCACCCGCCTGCGCGAGAACCTGGCGGCGACCGGGGTCCGGTTGGCCTCCTGCGACCAGTTCCTGCTCGACCAGATCTTTGCGCCGGGCAACGTTGCGGGCGCGCGATACCTGCCGGCAGGCATGGCGACCCTCGACCGCGACCCCTGACCGAGGCAGCCGAACGAAGCTTCAGGCGCGCGGCGGCACCGGCGCAAACGCGAGGTCGACGATCTCGACGTCCGCCGGCGCCAGGGGTCGGCCGAGAAACACGGCCCCGACGCGCGCAAAGCGTTCGGGGCCATCGGTTGCGAGCAGCGTGACGCTGCCCGCGGCCTGATCGTGACGCAGCACCCCATGCTGGGCGAGGACGTCCGCCAGCGCGGCCGCCGTCGTCGCCGCCGAATCGACGATCGCGACAGCGGGTCCCAGCACTTTGCGCAGCGTGGGCGCGAGCACCGGGAAATGCGTGCAGCCGAGCACGAGCGTGTCGGGATGTGCAGCCGCCGCAGCCGCGACGAAGATCTCGTCCAGATAGCGGTGGATCACGCCTTCGACGATCGGGCCGTCGGTCCAACCCTCTTCCGCCAACGCGACGAACAAGGGACAGGCGCGCGCAGTGACGATGGCATCGGGCCGCCTGCGCGTGATCGCCGCCTGGTAGGCGCCACCGCGCACCGTGCTCTCCGTCGCCAGCACCGCAATACGCCCGGTGCGCGTCGCCCGACACGCGGCCGCAGCGCCCGGCTCGAGCACGCCGATGACCGGCACGGGGTCGAATTCACGTGTGAGCGCATCAAGCGCGATGGCCGACGCGGTGTTGCATGCGACGACCAGACATTTCACGCCGCGCTCGTGCAGCAGGCGCGCAGCCTGCAGGGAATACTGCCGGATCGAATTGGGGCTCTTGGTGCCGTACGGCAGCCGTGCGGTGTCGCCGAGATAGACGAAGTCTTCGCCGGGCAGCCGGTCGAGCAATTCGCGCAACACGGTCAACCCGCCGACGCCGGAGTCGAACACGCCGATCGGCGAGGAGTTCGAATTCGCCTGGTCGCCTTGCGGTTTGCTGCGCATTGGTGTCTTTATGTTCCGACGGTTCGCAGCATAGCTGACGCTGCAATAGACATAACGCCAAGGCACGCGCCAGGGCCTCTTCCCTCCTGACGCGGGCTGTGCATAATGGTGCGGCGAGAGCTCGACGCAGCGCATACAAGAAGAGAAGACGCGGAGCCGTGGAGAGAAGACTGACAACGCGCCACCGAGCGCGCACCACCGTGTACGTGCTCCTGCCGGGCAGTCACCGCCGTCTCTGCCGCGCGCGCAACCTGAGCGCCACGGGCGTCTTCGTCGAGACCGGCGACATGGGCCTGCGCAAGGGCCAGACCGTCGAACTCGCATTCGCCATCAGCCTCGGCACCATCACCAAGCTGCATCGCCGCACCGCGGTCGTCGCGCACGTTTCGCGCGGCGGCACCGGCCTGATGATGCAGAACCACGGCAGCTGAACACACCCCGGCCGGCGCGCCAGGGGCTGTCTTTTCCGCGGTTACGCAACGCGCAGTGCCGGTAGGCACTACCCCCGATTCATCGTTCCGGCACCGGGCCTAATGTCAGGGCTCGGACCTGTTTCGCTCGGACGAGCGTGAGGCTCACCCGCGCCGCCGCTGCGATGCGTTCCTGCGGCGATGACAATAACCACACCCGACCGGACCGTTGCCGATGCGATCGATCGTGTGCTCGAGGCCGAGCACGCTGCCGCGCTGACGATCGTCGCAGCCGAGACCGCCGCCCGCGCGAGCATCGACGCCGCACGTGAAAAGCGGCGCGTCATTCTCGAAACGGCACGCCAGCGCGTGATGCGACTGCACGAGCGCGCACAGGCGCGCCTCGCAGGGCGACTCGCGCAACTGGATGCGAATGTATCCAGCGAGACCCTCGACGCGGCCGCACTGGATGCGGTGGCGGCCGATGCGCTCGCGGCCGTTGCCGAACGGCTGACCACGGACGAGTCGGCGTGAGCGCGGACAGCGGCCACTTCGCGTATTCACAGGCCCGTCTGCAGGCGCGTTTCGGCCAAGCCGCCGATCCCGCCGACCTGCAGCGCGCGCACGCTGCCCGCGACCTGGCGGGTTTCCTCAGCGCCGTGCGCACTACTGCGCAGCGACGCTACACGACACGCCTGGCACCCGGCATGGATCCGCACGAACTGGAGCGGCACCTGCGCTACGAGTGGAGAGCGCTCGTCGACGAAGTGGCGCGCTGGCAACCCACGCCATGGCAGGAAGCCATCCGCTGGATGCGCTGGCTGCCCTACCTGCCGGCGTTGCAGAAACTCACCCGCGGCGGCCGGCCTCCCGCATGGGCCAGGGCGGATCCGGTGCTCGGCCGCATCGTTGCACTCGATCCTGCGCTGCGCGGCGCGGCACTCGCCGCTTCGCCGTTGCAACCGTTCCGACTGGCACTCGAAGCAGACGCTGGCGACGTCACGGCAGCCTGGCTCGCCCACTGGCGGGCGCTGTGGCCCGCGGGCAATCGTCACGCACGCGCCCTGGACCTCATCGCGCGCGACGTCGCATTGCTCGACGCGAAGCTGCGGGAAGCGGTTGGCGGAGACAGCAGAGACCTCCACAGGGCGCTGTCGCTGCGGTTGCTGCGCACCTTCCGCCGTCACCCGCTCTCACCCGCGGCGGCCGTCGCATACCTCGGCCTCGAAGCGCTCGGACTGCTCGGCCTGCGCGGTGGAGTGATGCGTCGCGCCGTCGTCGCACCGGGGCCCGCATGAGCCTGCGCTCCGCCACCGCCCGCTGGTTCGAACTGCTCACCTCGCGCGAGGAACTCGGCGCAGCCCTCGATTGCCTGGCGCGGACGCGGTCGGTCGAACTGCAAGCCTACAGTCGCGCCGAATCGCGCCTGCCGCTCGGCGACCTGAAACGCGTGCTCGACGATTTCGAAGCGCTCGCGCGCCGCTTCCGGCCGTGGTGGCCGGCGGCGTTGCCCTGCACGATGGATGCCGAACACGCGCTTCTCGATGCCCCGCAGGCCGCGCTCGGCAAGCTGCGCACGTGGGCGACGGCGGCGGAGCCGGTTGTCGCCGAACTCGAGGCGCTCGCGCTCGAGCGGACGGAAATCGCAACGCTCGAAAGCTTGTCTGCAATCGCTGGCTCGGCACTGCCGCGGCTCGATCGCATGGCGTCGGCCGGACCCGTGCTCGCGAGCCGCATCTACGTGCTCCCGCCCGGCACGCCGGCGCTGTCGTTGCCGCCGGCATTGATCAACCAGTTGTGGACACCGGAACCCGGCCGCGAAACCTACCTGCTCGCCGTCGGCCCCGGCGAGGACATGGGTGAACTCGACACCGCACTGGCGGCACGCAAGGTTCATTGCGTCGCGATCCCAGCGGACCTGCCGCAGGACCCGGGCGACTTGCGCGCGAACCTGCAGCAGCGACGCACGGCACTCGACACGCGGGAATCCTCGGCACGCGCCGCGCTGGCCAGGCTCGACGCGGAGCACGACGTGCCTGCAGCCCTTGGCGAAGTCGCGCTGGCCGCATGGGTCGTGACGCACGTGCCGGAACTCCCGGTGACGGAACACTTCGCCTGGATCACCGGTTGGTGCTCGGCGCGCGACGATTGCGGACTGCGCGCAGCACTCGACCGGCAAGACCTGCACTACCTGTTGCGAATGACGGACGCGCCGGCCGGGACGGTGGCTCCCTCCGTCCTGCGCAACCCGCGCTGGGCGCGTCCGTTCGAGACCATGACTGGAATGATGGGCGTCCCCGCCGCGGGGGACGCGGACCCGAGCCTGCTGATCGCCATCCTCGCGCCGTTGATGTTCGGATTCATGTTCGGCGACGTGGCACAGGGCGCCATCGTCGCTCTGGCAGGGTTGTTCCTCAGCAAGCGAATGCCTGCGTTGCGCCTGCTGCTGCCGGGCGGACTGGTCGCGATCGTGTTCGGCTTTGCGTTCGGCAGCGTGTTCGCACGCGAAGACGTGGTGCCAGCGCTCTGGCTGCATCCACTGTCACAGCCGCTACCGGTCCTGGCCGTGGCGCTGTGGTTTGGCGTCGTGACGCTCGTGCTCGGCCTCGCGCTCGATGCGCTGCAGTTCTACTGGCGCGGACAGTTGCGGCACTGGTTGCTCTGCGACGCCGGCTTGCTGGTCGCCTACCTCGGACTGGTCGGCGCAGCGCTCGACATGACTGCCCTGTGGCTGCTGCCGCTCGGCATCGCCTGGTCGCTCGCGGGCGCGGCATTCGCCAATCCGGCGACACGCGCGGCGGCCGTGGGTAAAGCGGCGGGTGAATGCGTGGAGCGACTGCTGCAGCTCGGCGTCAACACGGTATCGTTCGTGCGCGTCGGCGCGTTTGCGCTGGCGCACGCGGGACTGTGCTCGGCCATCGTCGGCATGGCCGAAGCGGCGGGACCGGGTTACTGGCCGGTCCTGATCATCGGCAATGCCGCCATCATTGCGCTCGAGGGCCTCGTCGTCAGCATCCAGACGACACGCCTCGTGCTGTTCGAATTCTTCATCCGCTTCCTGACGGCGCGCGGCCGACCCTTCGAGCCGCTCACGCCGCCGCCGGCTTCGCTTCCCGGAGGCACGCCATGAAACTGCCCGCACGCTGGATCCTTGCCCTCGCCACCATGACGACGGCAACCGTCGCGGTCGCTACGTTCACACTGATTGCCGCCTGGCCCGCCCTCGCGGCCGAGTCCGCTGCCGTGCCACCCGATCCCGACGTGCTGCGCTGGGGCTTTGCGTCCGCGGCGCTCGCAGCGGGGCTCGCAGCGCTTGGCGCAGGCTACGCCGTGGCCCAGGTCGGCACCGCCGCCCTCGGCGCACTCGCCGAAAAGCCCGACCTCTTCGGCCGTGTGCTGGTGATCGTCGGGCTCGCGGAAGGCATCGCGATCTACGGCCTGATCGTCTCGATCCTGATCCTCAACCGGCTGGGCTGACGTGGCGCAAGTCGTCTACATCGGCGGTGAGGCCACGGCGGCGGGCTTCCGGCTCGCCGGCGTCGATACTCGCGTCGCGGCGGCGGGCGACGTCGCCGCAATGCTGCGCCAGGCATTCACCGAGCGCCCCGACTGCGTGCTGCTCGATGGCGCGCTGGTCGACTACGTGCCTGCCGTGGAACTCGAGCACGCCCTCGTCGCGCTCGCGCCGCTGTTCGCCGTCATTCCGGATGTCCGCGGACGAGGCGCGCCTCCCAATCTCTCGCGCACCGTGCGCAATGCGCTGGGAATCGACTGATGAACGACGTCGAAAGCCTGCTCGAAGCACAAACCACCGCGCTGCTGCGTCGGCTGGGACGCGAGCAGGAGTCGCGCACCCGGCACATCCGCGACGAAGCCGAGACGCAGGCGGCAGACATCGTGCGCAGGGCGAGAGCCGAGGCCAGGACGCGTGTCCACCAGGCCGTGGTCGACACCCGGCGTAAAGACGAAATGGCGCTGGCAAGGCGGCGCGCGGCACTCGACACGCAGGCGCGACGCATCCGGCAAGCCACGTTGCGCGAACTCCTCGACCGCGCCTGGCAGGCCCTGCCCGCTGCATTGCAGTCGCGCTGGCTGGACCCGGCTGCGCGTGAGCGCTGGTGCGACGCCGCCTGCTTGTCGGCGAGTCGCAGCCTGCGTCATCTGGATCGGTTGCAAGTGGCAGTCGATCCGCAGTGGCTGGCCCATGTCGGCCCGCTCGTGCGGAGCCGACTCGAGGGCCCGTCGAAGGTCGACGTCACGGCAACGGACTGCGTGGGCGCCGGACTGCGGATCCGGGCGGGCGACGCCTGCATCGATGCCACGGTCGCGGGTCTGCTGGCCGCCCGTGAGCGCATTGCCTCCGAGTTGCTCGCCGAGTTCGAGCATCAAGCCGTGGCACGACGGGTGGAGCGCACCCCATGAGCGAAGCACGGATCACGTGGATCGGCGGCCCGGTGCTCAAAGCTTGTGCCACGGGGCCCTTCAGCATCTTCGAGGCACTGGCCGTGGGCGAGCGCCGCCTGCTCGGCGAAGTCATCCATCTGCGTGGCGACGAACTGGTCGCGCAGGTGTACGAAGACACGACCGGACTGGAGCCCGGCGTGACAGTCGTCGGGCTCGAACGACCGCTCTCCGTGACGCTCGGCCCGAACCTGCTGGGCGGCATCTTCGACGGCTTGCTGCGGCCGTTGTCGCTGGCCACGGACTATCAGATCCATCCGGGTGCCGGCGAACGCGTCTTCGCGCGGCATCGCCTCGAATTCACCGTGCAGAACGGTGACGCAGTGAGCGCCGGTGCGGTATTCGCCAGGACGGTTGCGCCGCGACCGCAGTCGTTGCTGGTGCCACCGTGGGCCAGCGGGCGCGTGGAAGCGCTGGTCGAACCAGGGGAGCATCGCGACGACGAAACGCTGCTCGTGCTGGTCGACGACAGCGGCAGCAGGCACGAACTGACGATGCAGCATGACTGGCCCGTGCGCCGGTCACGACCGGTGCGTGAACGGCTCGGCGTGAACGCGCCGATGATCACGGGCCAGCGCATTCTCGACACGCTTTTCCCCGTCGCGCGCGGCGGACGCGCCGCCCTGCCCGGCGGCTTCGGCACCGGCAAGACGGTGCTGCAGGAAGCGCTCGCCAAGTGGTGTGACGCGGACGTCATCGTGTATGTCGGCTGCGGCGAACGCGGCAACGAGATGGCCGAGGTGCTCGACGAGTTTCCGCAGCTCGAGGATCCGCGCACCGGACGGCCGCTCGCCGAACGCACGGTGATCATCGCGAACACCTCGAACATGCCGGTCGCGGCGCGTGAGGCGAGCATCTATACCGCGATCACGGTCGCGGAATACTTCCGCGACCAGGGCCTCAACGTCGCGCTGATGGCGGACTCGACCAGCCGCTGGGCCGAAGCGCTGCGCGAAGTGTCCGGTCGCCTCGGCGAGTTGCCTGGCGAAGCCGGCTATCCCGCGTACCTGAGCTCGCGCCTCGCCGAATTTTACGAACGCGCAGCGCGTGTCACCTCGCTGGCCGGGACCGAGGGCTCGGTCACGATCATCGGCGCGATCAGCCCGCCATCCGGCGACTTCTCGGAGCCCGTCACGCTGCACACCAAGCGCTACGTGCGCTGCTTCTGGGCCCTCGACCGTCAGCGCGCGCAGGCCCGCTTCTACCCCGCCATTCACCCCCTGCAGTCCTATGGCTCGGACGTGCAGGAACTCGCCGACTGGTGGAAACGCTCGGGCAACCCGGACTGGCTCGGGCAACGGCAGCGCGTACTCGAACTGCTCGAGGCGCAGGCGCACCTCGAGCGCATGGCCCGCATCGTCGGCCGCGATGCGCTGCCGGCACAGCAGCAGGTGCGACTGCTCTGCGCGGACCTGATCAACGAAGGGTTCCTGCGGCAGTCGTCGTTCTCGAAGCTCGACCGTTTCTGCTCGCCGCCGCGGCAGGTGGCCATGCTCTCGGTGCTGCTGCACTTCGCGGATCGCGCCGACGCAGCCGTGGCGGCAGGCGTGCCACCGGCCCGGCTCGCGGCCCTGCCGATGCTGCGGCAGCTGCAGCGGCTCGGTGAAGAGTTCGGCGAGGAAGACCTGTTGCGACTGCGACAACTGCCGCGCCAGATCGATTACGAATTCGACCAGCTGCAGACGGTGGCCAGTCATGCAAGCTGACCTGCTGCTCGAAAATGCAGTGACCCGCATCGAGGGCCCCTTGCTCTTTGCGCGGCGCGAAGCCCGCGTCGGCCTGAACGCCGCGGTCGAAGTGCTGGCCGGGAATGGCCCGCCACGGCTGGGGCGCGTGGCCGCGCTCGACGAGACTTCGATGGTGATCGAGGTACTGGAGGCGACGTCGGGACTCGCGCTGCGCGGAACGCGCATTCGCCTGCATCCGGAGCCGTTGCTGTTCGGGGTCGGTCCAAATCTGCTCGGCCGCGTGTTCGACAGCGTGGGCCGTCCGCTCGACGGTGGACCGCCCGTGGCCGCACGCACGCGACGTCGCATCGAAGGTCTCGCGATCAATCCTGCCTGGCGCGCGCTGCCGCGGGATTTCATCGAAACCGGCATCGCGACCATCGACGTGATGAACAGTCTCGTGCGCGGACAGAAGCTGCCGCTCTTCTCGGCGGGCGGCTTGCCGCACGACAGGCTGGCCGCGGAGATCGCACAACGGGCGCGACTGCGCGGAACGAAGGGTGAGGAAAGTTTCGCGGTCGTCTTTGCCGGCATCGGCGTGCCGCACGACACGGCCGATCAGTTCCGGCTCGCGATGGAATCGAGCGGCGCGCTTGGCCACACGACCATGTTCCTGAATCTCGCGGACGAACCGGGCATGCAGCGCCTGCTCGCGCCGCGCTACGCGCTGACGGCAGCCGAGTACCTCGCGTTCGAGGAGGGGCGGCACGTGCTGGTCATCCTCACCGACATGACCAACTACTGCGAGGCCCTGCGCGAGGTGTCCGCGAGCCACGGTGAAATCCCGGGGCGCAAGGGCTATCCGGGCTACATGTATTCGGACCTCGCCTCGCTCTACGAACGAGCGGGTTGCATCCGCGGCCGGCCAGGCACCTTGACGCAATTGCCGATCCTGACGATGCCCGGCGACGACATCGGTCACCCGATCCCGGACCTCACGGGGTACATCACCGAAGGCCAGATCGTGCTCGACCGCGAACTCGACCGTCGCGGCATCTACCCGCCGGTGCGTGTGCTGCCGAGCCTGTCGCGGCTGATGGATGCCGGCATCGGCGAAGGGTTCACGGACCCGGACCATCCGGCGCTCGCACACCAGCTGTTCGCCGCCTACGCGCGCGCGCTGCGCGTTCGCGTGCTCGCGAGCGTGATGGGCGAGCAGGGCCTGCCCGAATCCGACCGCCGCTTCCTTGCATTCGGCGAGCGCTTCGAGCGCCAGTTCGTCCACCAGGCCAACGCGCGCACGCTCGAAGAAAGCCTCGAGGCCGGTTGGGCCGTCCTGCAGGGCCTGCCGCATGGCGAGCTCACGCGACTGTCGAATGCGCAGATTGGCCGCCACCTGGGCGAAGAAGCGCATGCCTGACGTTGGTGAAGTTGCGGCAACGCGGGTCGCGTTGCTCGAACTGCGCGACGAGCGCCGGCAGGTGCAGGAAGGGTACGAGCTGCTCGACGAAAAGCGCGTAATGCTCGCCACCGAAATCCTGCGTGAACTGCGGGCACACGACATTGCACAGACGGCGCTCGATCGGCTTTGGCCCGAGGCCCGCGAGGCACTGGCGGGCGCTGTCGAAATCCACGGCTTCGAGGACCTTACGGTCGAGCCCCCGTGCCTGCTCGACACCGTGCTGCTGCGACAGGCGGAGCGCAGCTTCCTCGGCCTGCGCCTGGCCGAGGCCTCGCTCGACGCGGCGCCTTGCATACCTGCCTCCCTGCCCGTGCGCGGCACGCCGGAACTCAAGCGCTGCGCCAGTGCTTTTCGCCAGCTGACAGGCGAACTGGTCGCACAGGCGGCCCGGGCCGCAAGCCTGCGCCGGCTGATCGAGGAGTTCCGCCGGACAGAGCGGCGCGCCCGTGCGCTCGAGAACGTGCTGCTGCCGGAAATCGACCATTCCCTGAAGTTCATCGAGGAGCAACTCGACGCCGTGGACCAGGAGGAGGCCGTCCGCGTCCGCAACGCCGCGCGCGGGCGTTGAACCCGCCCGTAGGCATCCGGGCTTGACCTGTGGGGCAGCGGGTCGCTAGCTTGCAGCCTGACCCCGGGAGGACACGCATGATCAAGGACGCCGTTTCACCGCTCGAACCTCGTTACGAGGACCTGGCTGGCGACGGGCTCGGCCGCAAGGCGCGCCGGCACTTCCTGGCCACGCGACCCAAGTTCCTGACGGCCTCCGTCCTGCCCGTACTGGTCGGCACAGCCTGGGGTGCCACGGTCGCCGGTGGACTCGAAGCGGGGGTCGCCCTCCTCGCCGTGCTGGCCACAGCCCTGGTCCATTGCGCCAGCAACGTCATCAACGACGTCGGCGACGACATCACCGGCACGGACCGCGACAACGTCGAATACATCCATCCCTACACGGGCGGCTCGCGGTTCATCACCAACGGCATCATGTCCGTCCAGGAAATGCACCGTTGGGGCTGGATCCTGATCGGCATGGCTGCGGTGCTCGGCCTCGCCCTCGCACTGCTCAAAGGCCCGATCGTCATCGCGCTGGGGCTCGCGGGCATCGCCATCGCGTGGCTGTATTCTGCGCCCGCGGTGCAGCTTAGCGGCAAGGGCGTCGGCGAGTTCTTCCTGATGATCGCGTTCGGCGTGCTGCCTGTCTGCGGCGCGGCGTGGCTGCAGAGCGGAGTGTTCGACCTGGGCAGCCTGCTGATCGCGATTCCGATCGGCGTCTGGGTGATGCTGATCCTGTGGATCAACGAAGTGCCGGATCGCAAGGCCGACGCGGCGAACGGCAAGCGCACGCTCGTGGTCCGTCTCGGACTCGACCACGCGCGCCTCGGCTACCGGCTGCTGCACGTCACCGCCTTCGCCTCGATCGTCACCCTGGTCGCGATGGGTTCGCTGCCTTGGTGGACCGCGGTCGGTGCAGTCGCCATCCTGGCAGGAGGCCTCAAAGCCGCTGCGGGCATTGGCGAGCAGATCACGCGCCCCGTGCTGACCAAGAGCATCGAAATGACCATCGGCCTGCAGGCCGTGGGCTCGATCCTGCTGTTCGTCGCCGCGATCTTCTCGCGCTGACCGGGGGATGCCCGCCGCCGGGACCGGCTCACTGCAGCTCGTCTTCGGCGCGAGTGGCTACATCGGCACCCACCTGGTGCCACGCCTGCTGGCCGCAGGCAAGCATGTCCGCGCGTCCGCCCGCAATGCAGAGGTGCTGGAGGCCCGCGGCTGGCCGGCCGTGGCGTGCGTAGCTGCAGACGCCCTGCAGCCAGCGACGCTGGCCGCTGCGCTGCAAGGCGTCGACGTCGCGTACTACCTCGTGCATTCGATGGCTGCAGGTCGCGGCTTCGGCGCATTGGACCGCGCAGCGGCGCGCAATTTCGGCACCGCGGCCGCCGCGGCTGGCGTCCGGCGCATCGTCTATCTCGGCGGGTTGATCCCTGCGAATGCCCGCTCGGAACATTTGCGCTCCCGCGCCGAAACCGGCGAGGTGCTGCGCGCGAGCGGAGTCCCCGTCACGGAACTGCGGGCCGGCATGATCATCGGGCCCGGCTCCGCCGCGTACGAAGTGATCCGTGATCTCGTCAATCACCTGCCCGTCATGGTGACGCCGCGCTGGGTGAAGTCGATCTCGACGCCGATCGCGCTCGACGACCTGCTCGCCTACCTGGTCGCGGTCGCCGACATCGACGACGCGGCGGGCAGGATCCTCGATGCCGGTGGCCCCGACACCGTGACCTACGAAGCGATCATGCGCTGCTACGGCGACCTGGTCGGGCACCACCCCTTGATCGTGCCGGTGCCGGTGCTGACCCCGCGTTTGTCGTCCTACTGGCTGCGACTGGTGACGACGGTCCCCGTCGGCATCGCGCAGGCGCTGGTCGAAGGTCTCGAGCACGATTTCGTCGCTCACGATGACGAGCTGCAGCGCCTGGTGCCGCGGGCGCGACTGGGGCTCGACGACGCGATCCGCGCCGCGATCGAGGCGGACCGGCAGCACGCAGTGATCGTGCGCTGGGTCGAAGGCTCGATCGCGTGCCGCAATTTCCGGCCCGAGTACGCGTTCTATGCCAAGCGCGAAGGTGCGACCGCACGCGGTGAAGTCGACGCCGAGCGGGTGTTCGCGGCGGTCTGCTCCGTCGGTGGCGAAGACGGCTGGTTCTGCGCCAATGCCCTGTGGTGGATCCGTGGCGCGATCGACTGGCTGCTGGGCGGCCCGAGCTTCCGCCGCAAGCGCCGTCACCCGACCGAGTTGCGCGTCGGTGACGTCGTCGACTCGTGGCGCGTAATCGCGCTCGAACCGGGACGACGGCTCACGCTGCTGATGGAGATGAAGGCGCCGGGCGCGGGCGTACTGGAGTTCGTGGTGCAGCCGCAGGGCACGGGGGCAAGCGTTTCGGCGACGGCCTACTGGCATCCCGCCGGCGTGTGGGGACTGGTCTACTGGTACGCGCTGATTCCCGCGCACGCATTCATCTTCCGCGGCCTGACGCGGGCGATCATCAGGCGCGCGAGCCGCTGAATCGGCCGGCCGCCCCGCGCGGGAGCGGCGACCTTGAATCACTCTGCCGCTGCCGCGGTCGTCTTCGGGCCGCCAAACCGGTAACTCATCGAGAGCGTCACGTAGTTCACGTCGTAGTTGTAGGGGTCGACGCCCAGGCCCAGTACCGTCGGCATGGCTGCCGGCTGCGCGTTGTACGACCAGTCGCTCGTCTTGAGCGTTTCGTACCACCACGTGAGCCTGATGTCCGTGCGTTCGCTGAACCCGTACGTCACGCCCGCCTTGAACGAGCTGAGCTCGCTCTTTACGGTGGGGAAGATGCCTTCGCCGGCGCCCGTGATGCGCGTGCGCGAATTGCCCGCGCCGTAGGTGTAATCGAGGTTGACGCCGATCTTGTCGGTGAACTGCGCGTTGACGCCCGCGCCGTAAGTCTCGAAGTCGTCCTGCACCTGTCCCACCCAATCGGCCGTCGTGAAGGTGCTGCTGCCCCTGCTCGTCGAGTCGATCTTCTCGCGCCCCAGCGTGGCGTAGGCGGCGATTTTCTCGTTGACGGTCCAGTTGAGGTCGACGCCGTAGCGGCGATCGAGACCCGAATCGAGGCCGAGGTCCGACTGCAGGTAACTGTCGTCGCCGTAGTGCACGCTCGCGCCGAGCGACAACGGCAGCGATCCGACCGCGACGTTCGCCAGCAACTCGCCGTAGGAGCGGTAGCGGTAAGCCATGTTGTACTTGCGCATGAGCGGGTTCTGGCCAAACCCGGCGGCAACATTCACGTCGTACTTGTCGGGGTCGCGCTCTTCGACACCACCCTTCGCGACAATACCGAGGTACCCGCTCGGGCGGAATTGCACGCGGCCCCAGCCGTCGAGCACTTGCTCGCTCGACACTTCGAGCGCCGAACCGGTGCGATCGGTGTTGCGGTATTCGCCGCCGACGCCGATCGCGAGGTCGTCGTACACGTCGAAGTCGGCCGAGCCGTTCAGGCGCGTGCGCTCGTAGCCGTAGACCGCGTTCACCCGGTCCTCCGCGAGCGGGAACAGGTCGGTGTGCACGATCGAGGTGAAATCGCCCTGCCGGCTGTCGTTCTTGCGCTCGTCGTACGCAGCCGAGCCGCGCAGGCGCAGCCGGTCCATCGGGCGAGCGCTGACCGTGAGGTCCGCGCGCGTCACGCTCACGTCGCCGTTCAGGTTCGCGAACGGCAACGCATCGACCGCGATGGTCGGGTTGATCGTGTACGGGTTGAAGCCGGTCTCCTGCGAGCCCTGCCCCAGCGCTGCGGACAGCGTGACGGCCGTGTTCCCGGGCAGGCCGTACCAGCCGAGCGAGACGGCCAGTTCGCTGTAAAGGTTGTCGGGCTCCAGCGACATTCGCCCAGCGTCACCGCCGGGGGCAGCCGCGTTGAACGGATTGTCGAACGCGAAGCTGGCGGCCTTCGTGTCGTAGATCGATGCGAAATAGCCGAGCTGCGCGAACCAGTGCTTGCCCTGGTAACGCACGTCCGCATTGATGCGATCGGTCGTGTCGTCGACTGGCCGCAGCATCTCGGTCGAGACGCTGCCGAACGAGCCGTAGCGTGGGCGCGTGCCGCTGCGCTCATCGCGCTTGTAGTCGAGCCCGAACGTCCACTTGTCGCCGAGAAAGAAGCGGCCGTTCGCGCCATAGCGGTCGCGATCGTAACCGACGTCCACTGAACGCAGGCTCGTGCCAAGCGCCGTCATGCCCGCCGTGCTGCCTGCACGAACCCAGCCGCCGGGGAGCGACAGGTCATTGCTGCCCGAGAAAATCGTCTCGCCGGTGTCCGAGATCCGATGCGGGATGCGGTCGTAAGACAGGCCGAACTCGTAGGCGCCTTGCTTGCCGCCTTTAATCGCGGCCGCACGCGAGTCGAGACCGAGGTCGAGCAACTCGTAGTCGAGGTGATAACCGGACTCGAGTGCTACTCCGCCCTCGGCGTTCGCGACCACGTAGCCGCCGTCCTGGTCGAGACCGGTGTAGTCACCGAACTTGGCGCTCGATTCGTCGAGCCAGCCGGCGCCGATCTCGGCCTCCGAGCGGTAGCCCTGGTCGAACGTGCACTTCTTGCAGGCCCAGGCCGAGGTGTCCGGGGCGGCCGTTTCTTCGGCCTGCACGCCCGAGACCGCCGCGAGCAGGATGGTGGCGATCGCGATCGAAAGTTTGTGGCTGCGTTGTTCCATGTCGGTCACCGTGTCAGCGACGAACCCGAGGGGTGGTTCGATCCGTGCACTTGCGAGTGGCAGTTCATGCAGCTGCCCAGCGCGAGCGCGGTGGACGGCGAAGCGTTGCCCGGTAGCCCCGACGGCCCGTAGCCGAAGCTCGGGTGACCCTGTTGCGAGTGGCACGACTGGCACAGCAGCGGGGGGCGCATCTTGACCATGCCCGGGTTGCTCGAGCCGTGGGCCGCGTGGCAGGTCGAGCAGTCCTCGGTGACCGGCTGGTGTTCCCACAGCATCGGGCCGCGCTTCTCGGCGTGGCATTCGTAGCAGGTGTCGTTGATCGTGGCGCGCACGAGCTGCTTCTGCGCAGTGGTGCCGTGCGGCGCATGGCAGTCGCTGCAGGCGAGCTTGCCCTGGCGCACCGGGTGCGCGTAGGGCTTCAGGAACTGGCTGCGTTCGGCGACGTGGCAGGTGTAGCAGACGTCCGGCTGCGTGGCCCTCGACAACACGGCGTCCTTCGACTTGTGAATGTCGTGACACGCAGCGCACGAGACGTTGTTCACGTCGTGCGGTCCGACGTGCCACTGCGCGGCCTGGGTCTTTTCATGACAGCCGAGGCACATCGCATTCTGCACCGGTACTGGCGTATCCGCCGTGCGGCCGAACTTGATCATCGACGGCCGCGTCTCGCCCTTCTTCACCTTCTTGGTGTGATTGCCGCCGGGGCCGTGACACGCTTCGCACTGCAACCCGCCCTTGCCGAACGGCGTGCGCGCGTCGTTCGGCTGCGCATGCGCGGTGTGAAAGATGTCGTTGACCTCGGGGCCTTCGTGGCACGTGAGGCAGGTGTCGGCACCTTTCGCGCTGTACGGTGCGCCGGCGTTCGGCGCCTTCTCCGGCACCCCGGCGAACGCGAGCACAGGTCCCAGACCCAAGCCGATGAGCAGCAGTCCTCGCGGCAACGCTTGCGGTAACTTCATGTCGGTGCGTCCGTCTGTATTGGGGTTGCGCGTCAGTTGTTGTACTGGAACTGGCCGACGCCGTGCGTGACCTTCACGTCAACCGGCTTGCCGGGACCGTGACAGTTGGCGCAGGCCTCCACCGGTGCCGCAGGCGTCGCACTGCCGGCGTCCTTCACCGCACTGAACGAACCGCCGTTCAATTCCATGTGCTGCTTTGCCGTGACGCTGCTGTGGCACGCAGAGCACGCCGCGCTGGCGGGCGTGATCGCGACGTCCCCGGTCGGTGTCGAGCGGTCAGGCCCGGCGTCGATTGTCGTCGCAATGGCCGTCGCGGAACTCGGCGGGTAGTAGGTGTCGGGCAGATGACAGCCTTCGCAGTTGTTGAGCTTGCCGGGATACCTGACCGAACTGAAGTCGTATCCCGTGTTGTTGTAGCCGCAGACTTTGTAATTGGCGGCGTGGATCGCGTGGACCATGTACTTCAGGTCAATCGACTGATCATCCAGCGTGCCAGTGACGATTTCGCAACTGGTACCCGCGACGCGACGGTTGATGTCCGTCGCGTTCGGGTTGTGGCAGGTTGCGCAGAGTCCGACGTTGCCGGTACGGCTGTTGCCGTGCAGCGTGAGCTCCTGGTGGCAGTCGTTGCACTTGGCGATGTCCACGATCTTGCGGTACGCAACAGGCGTCGTGTCCGTGATCGAGAACGTCTTGCCGGCCGAGGTGACGGCGAGGCGCTCGAGCGTGCCGTCGCCGTTGACGTCGACGGCCGGACGGCCTTCGATGAGCGCCTCGCCCGATCCTTTCGCGTCCGCAGGAATCGCCACGGTCGCCGTTGCGGTGAAACCGCCCGCGAACGCGGGGTCGGCCACGCCGTTCACCTTGAAGTCGATGCGGATGGGCTGGGCCGGGGTACCGGTCGTCGCCGTAGCCGACTTGCTGCCCGTGTTGGTGAAGTCCGGCTGGGTCGAGTAAGCGACGTCGACAGCCAGCGAGGCCGATGAATTCTGGAACGGACCGTTGGCAGCCTTGATGTCGTACGGTGCGTTGCCGTTGGTCGGATCGACGACGCGGATGGTCACCGTGGGCTTCTGGCCCGGCGCGGTGTTGGTCACGTTGAGGACTTCGTACTGGAACTTCGCCGCGGCCACCTGCTCGGGAATCACGTGCACGCTCTGCA
>Ga0315290_10001210_pt1 | contig 17724 bp, 15 predicted proteins | sample YL17G12_0_MG_FD_203627 | JGI IMG/M metagenome (GOLD analysis project Ga0315290, IMG submission 203627) | Sediment microbial communities from Yellowstone Lake, YNP, Wyoming, USA - YL17G12_0 | ecosystem: Environmental > Aquatic > Freshwater > Lake > Sediment | place: USA: Wyoming | collected... | reverse complement strand
ATGAGATGGGGAAAAGATTCCATCAGGAAGGAAAATATCAGGAGGCACTCGAACAATTCAACCATGTGGATTCTGGTTACCGCGATAGCAAAGAATTAATCGCCTCGACAAAAAAACAGCTCGCCGAGGTCCACTATATCAGTGGGATCAAATATTTTACGGAAGAGAATCTGGATAAAGCCGTTGAAGAATGGCAAGAGACATTGAAGCTCAATCCCCAACATCCAAAGGCCAAAGGGGACATAGAGAATGCCGCTAAATTGCTGCAGAAGCTCAAGGAGATCAAATAATCGGTGATGGAGAAACCATGAAGATCAACGTGCTTGGTTGTTCGGGTGCTGAGTTTCCAGGGCACTATCCGCCCGGATTTCTTCTGGATAGGAAAATCCTCTTTGACGCAGGAACGCTGAATAATGTCCTCGTTGAAAAGGATCAACTCAAGGTGGAAGACCTCTTCATTACCCATGCCCACATGGATCATATCCGGGAGATCCCGTTCCTTGCAGATAATATTATCATTGGGGGGTGGAAGCACCGGATGAACATTTTCAGCATTTCCCCTGTGATCAAGGCCATCAAGAACAATCTTTTAAACAGCAAGCTGTGGCCGGATATGACGGTCCTCCCCAACATCCACGATGCGGTTGTGCGTCTGATCCCCATCCAGGCTGAAAAACCCCTTCCGGTGAGGGGATATACCATTACTCCTTGCCGGGTAAACCATTCTGTCCCTGCCGTGGGGTATCTTGTGGAAAATCAAAAGAAAAGACGATTCTTTTATACAGGAGATACGGGGCCTACAGATGGGACCTGGAGAAGACTAGGGGAAAAGCATCTCAATTGCCTGATAATCGAGGTCTCTTTCCCCAACCACATGGGCGATATTGCCATCACCACAGGACATTTGACACCCCACTTATTAAAGAGGGAGCTTTCAAAAATTAAGATCATGCCCGAACGGATCTATATCACTCACCTGAAGCCTCAATTTTATAAAACGATCAAAAAAGAGCTCCAGAGTCTTAAAGTCACCAACCTCACCTTGCTGAAAGAAGGAGACATGATTCAAGTGTAATCAGCATGATCGCGCGAGGTAACAGTAACAATTGGTTGGGACTGTAAGGCCGAGAGGTCGTTTGTATTTTCATGAACCATCGTATACTATATTAACACAAGAGTCGGGAGGTATTCCGACAGACTCCCGTTGACTGTTAAATCGGTATTGACAAAGTGCAATAGGACATTGACAATAATAAGACGAAAGGAGAAATAATTATGAAAAAACTTTTTACCTCCGAATCTGTCACCGAAGGCCATCCCGACAAACTTGCGGACCAAATTTCCGATGCTATTTTAGACGCCATTTTAGCCCAAGACCCACGCGGCCGAGTGGCCTGCGAGACTTTGCTGACCAACGGCATTTGTTTTGTCGCCGGCGAAATCACCACCAAAACCTACGTTGATATTCCCAAAATTGCCCGTGAGGTCATCAAAGATGTTGGCTATTTGGATGCCGAATGCGGTTTCCAATGGGAAACTTCCGGCGTGGCGGTGGCTATCAAAGAACAGTCGTCGGACATTGCTCGGGGAGTTGATGCCTTCAAAGAAAATAAATCAACCGGGGAAATTATCGCTGAAGATTTAGAAAAGTTAGGCGCTGGCGATCAGGGTTTAATGTTTGGCTATGCCTGCAATGAGACAGCAGAACTGATGCCCTTGCCAATAGTTTTGGCCCATCGTTTATGCCAGCGACTGGCGGAAGTCCGCAAAAAGAAAATCATCAAAGGCCTTCGGCCCGACGGGAAGTCGCAGGTGACGGTTGAATATGAGGGCGATAAACCCATACGAGTTCACACGGTATTAATCGCTGCCCAACACGAGCCAGATGTTTCTTTAAACAAGCTTAAAAAAGAAATTATTGATAAAGTCATCAAACAAGTTATCCCTCATAAATTCCTAGATTCAAAAACAAAATATTTTGTCAATACTACCGGCCGGTTCTGTGTCGGCGGTCCCCAGGGCGACACTGGACTTACGGGCCGCAAAATTATTGTTGATACTTACGGCGGTTATGCCCGTCACGGCGGCGGATGTTTTTCCGGAAAAGATCCAACAAAAGTTGACCGTTCCGGTTCTTATGCGGCCCGCTGGGTTGCAAAAAACATTGTTGCTGCAGAACTAGCGGAAAGATGTGAAGTTCAGATTGCTTATGCTATCGGCCGGCCCGAGCCGATGTCGGTAAGGGTGGATACTTTCGAGACCGGCAAATATCCAGACGATAAAATCGCCGAAGCGGTTAGCAAGGTTTTTGATTTGCGTCCGGGGATTATTATTAAAGAACTCGATTTACGCCGTCCAATTTATCGTCAGGTGGCCTGTTATGGACACTTTGGGCGCGAAGAATTAAACCTATCGTGGGAGAGAACAAATAAGGTTGCTGCACTAAAATCCAAAATGCAAATATCAAATGACAAAAGAAATCCAAATGCTTAACTGTTTAAAGATTTGGACTTTGGGTCTATTTTCTTACTCTAATGAGCCCTGAGATTGGTATAATCTTTATTCCTTTGGCAGCTAAACGATCTAAGAACAAATTGTTAGATGGGCCGCTCCGGTTTGATCAACTCCGGTGGCGCTTCCGGTTCAAACGATCTGGCGGAAGCAGTGCGGACAGCAGGGATCAATAAACGCGCAGGTGGTATGGGTCTGATATCTGGCCGGAAAGCATTTCAAAATCCCATGGCCGATGGCGTTAAGTTATTGAATGCCATCCAGGATGTCTATCTATCCAAAGAAATAGCCGTATCGTAAGCAAAACCGGCGGGCGGGCTTTTGTGCCCGTCCTCCAGATTGAATGGAGAGCACGCCCCAACATATGAACGCACCTCCTTCCTTAAAAACTTCACCCGGAGAGCCTTATCCGTTAGGTGCATCCACTGTAAAAGGCGGAGTCAATTTCTCCTTGTTTTCTCAGCATGCCACCTCGGTCGATCTGCTTTTGTTCCAACTTTTTTCTGATCCAGAACCGTTTCAGGTAATCCATTTTCATCCCGTGTTGAATAAAACATTCCACTACTGGCATGTGTTTGTGGAAGGAATCGGGCATGGCCAGATCTATGGATACCGCGTAGATGGATCTTACGATCCGGGCCGGGGATTGCGTTTCAATCACAACAAAGGCTTAATCGATCCATACTCACGCGGTGTCGTATACGGCCGCAACTGGTCGCGCGAACGTGCCTGCGATGCCGATGATAACTGCAAAAGTTCAATGAAGAGCCTTGTGGTAAATACGGATGTTTATGATTGGGAAGGTGTTCAGGCTCCTAATTATCATCTTTCCGACTGCATCATATATGAAATGCATGTTCGTGGCTTCACACGGCATACTTCCTCCGGGGTGGTAAATCCCGGCACGTTTGACGGGCTGGTGGAAAAAATTCCTTACTTAAAGGAACTGGGAATTACCACAGTGGAATTGATGCCGATCCATCAGTTCGATTCTGCAGAAAGCGCAGGCGTGAATCCGGAAACCGGGGAAAAGTTGACGAACTTCTGGGGATACAACTCGATTTGCTTTTTTGCCCCTCACCGCGGTTACTACATCGCTGACTGGGAAAAAATGCAATACCTCACCGGTTTTCGGGATTTGGTAAAAGCTCTGCACAAAGCGGGAATCGAAGTAATTCTCGATGTTGTGTTCAACCATACCAGTGAGAGAGATGCTAACGGTCCGACACTTTGTTTGAAAGGAATTGATAATCCCGTTTATTACATCCTCGATCCTGTGGATAAGTCCCGTTATATGAACTACTCCGGATGCGGGAACACAGTCAACTGTAATCATCCTGTGGTGCGCCGAATGATTCTCGAATGCCTTCGCTACTGGGTGACTGTGATGCATGTGGACGGGTTCCGCTTTGATCTTGCTTCGATTCTTTCGCGCGATGGATTGGGTCATCCGATGGAGAATCCACCTTTGCTGTGGGAGATTGAATCCGATCCGGTTTTGCAGAAAACAAAAATTCTTGCGGAGGCATGGGACGCAGCGGGACTCTATCAAGTCGGAGCGTTCCCGGGAGAGAGATGGGCGGAATGGAATGGACATTACCGCGATGATGTTCGGCGCTTCGTGAGAGGGGATGCAGGACTGACCGGTATACTGGCTTCCCGAATTTCCGGAAGCGCAGACCTGTATCAGCATCTGCAGCGTACGCCCTATCAGAGTATCAACTTCATTACCTGTCACGACGGCTTTACTTTGAATGACCTTGTTTCCTATAACCACAAACACAATCTCGCGAATGGGGAAGAAAACCGGGATGGCAGCAACGAGAACCTTAGCTCGAATTATGGCATCGAAGGACCCAGTACGGATCCGCATCTGGAATCTCTTCGATTGCGTCAGATCAAGAATTTCATCGCGATCCTCCTCCTGTCCCAGGGAACCCCCATGCTGCTTTCGGGTGATGAGATGCGGCGGACGCAGAAAGGAAACAACAATGCCTATTGCCAGGATAACGAAATCAGCTGGATCAACTGGAGCCTGTTAGAAAAAGAAAAAGAGTTGTTCCGTTTTTTCAAACAGATGATTCATTTCCGCAAATCTCATCCTGCACTTAGAAGGAAGGAATATTACTGGGGAGAAACAGACAGGCATGGCCGTTCGGAAATTACGTGGCATGGAGTCTGCCTATTGCAACCGGACTGGAGTCATGAATCCCATTCACTCGCTTTTTCACTTTCCGGATTTGACCATGACACTGATATTCATGTGATGATCAGTGCGTACTCTCAGCCGCTTCAGTTTGGATTGCCTCCGGTGCGGACCGGACAGGCATGGTTCCGCAGTATCGACACATCGCTTGTGCCTCCGGATGACATTGCCGAAGAAGGAAACGAAACGCAGATTCAGGAAAGTAACTATACTCTTTCTTCACGATCCGTTGCCGTTTTGATCGCAAAACCTTGGTAGGGGCGCCTCGCGAAGCGCTCCTACAGCCATTCGCAGTATAATCTTTCCGATCCCCATATTTCCAACTATCCCCCGTTCTCCTTAATCTTATTTACGCCATCAGACATGCCGTGTCAATGATCCCGGCACCCGGGGCAGCAGTCGAAATGACCGGGTGGTTTAAGCTAGACCGGGTTCCCATAGAGGTTTCTCTAACGCACAGACAGTCATCCCTATGGCTCAATGTATTGACCCTTCTCTCTGGCTCCAAACGTCGAAGAACCTCTTCCTGCTTTGGCTAACGAATCTGTTAAGTACTTCCTGTAATCAACAGACAGGCGTTTTAGTGAATTATCCTTCCTCACTTTTTCTAACCTAACTTAACCCATTTTAGAATTTATCTTTTTATCTTCATCCAATTCACCCTTGAAGCTCCATTCGTTGACTCCAGACAGAAGATGAGAAGGCTCTGTTTTTAGGTAGCGCCTCGTTTTGGCTCGGAGAGTTTGAAAACCATTTTCGAGCACAGGGTGTTCCGGACGCTTCTTTCCACGGGGAAGATCGCCTCGGATATTATCGGCCTGCTTCGTTCCTGGTGACATTCGGCGTTTCAGATCTGTAGGTCCGAGGATTTAACCTGGAGAAGAAGAGGGAATGGAAAACTTAGCGCGTTACATCATTCGGGCCTCTTTTTCCCAGGAGAGGATGACCTACCTTTCCGAGGAATCCAAGGTGACCTATTGTTCCAAAGATGGGAAACAGGAAAAGGTCTTTGATGCCCTTGAATGGCTTGCACCCATGGGTTCGCATGTCCCAAACAAGGCTGAACAGACGGTCCGTTACTACGGCTACTACAGTAACGTCTCCCGGAGAAAAAGGGGCAAGCTGAACGTGGATGAAGCCGTACCCTGTATCCTTGAGCCTGAGGAGGGGACTAAGAAGTACAGGAAAAACTGGGCCAGATTGATCCAGAAGATCGGAGCCTGTCCCCGACTTGATCGGGGACAGTGGACCCCCTGAGTTGCCCCAAATGTCAGGGGGGGATGAAAATCATCAGTTTCATCGAGGATGAGGAGGTGATCGAAAAGATCCTCAAGCATCTTGGGTTGTGGGAGATGAAGGCGCGACCTCCTCCTAACCCAAAGGCATCATTCGTAACGATGCACTTGGACTACTCAGATTCTCAGATTTCATTCGGTGACTCCTTCTACGCCGATCCTGATTACCCGATCGATTCCTACATAAGCTGAACGGGCAGTGGATAGCATGGGGAGGATGAGCTAAGGGATTGGTCTGTCCGCAGGAGGGGTTGACAATCCAATTTTACTCGTTCCTGATGGCGAAAGCCCTTCCTGCGATGGTTGACTTCGCTTCTAAATTTTTTTGCCGGGTTGGCGCTCAAACGTATGAAGAGGACATTGCCATATCTTGTGGTCGATTTTCCTTGACATACTACTCCCTTTTTCGTTATATTCAACTCATCCCAAAGCAAGTTCTTACCATTTATCATTCATTTTTTTCGCTGTCCCCATATTGCATTTTAATATAGGAGAAATTTTTGATATACTTCACTATCGCTCTACTGTATGACTTTTTTGACCATACAGTAAAGTTCGTTGGTAGGTACTGAAATGAATTTTCGGTTTCTACTTTTGTTGCATTTTTCTAAAAGGTCACACAATAAAAAATAATACCGAAGCTATTGAGGGCAGAAATATCTTTGATATGGATTTAAATCACGGCTATCTTCACTTCAGAAGGACCAAGATTATTGCTACCATCGGTCCCGCTTCATCATCCCCCGAAAAGATCAGGGAGTTGATCCTGAAAGACCTCAATGTGGCGCGTATCAATTTTCCGCATGGTAAACCAGAAGATCACCTCCGCACGATAGAGGAAAGGCGAAAATGAAAAGGAAGCGTAACCAGGCAAGTCTCAGCGCAGGAAGGGAGATGCAGGAGGGCACCCGGACTTCCCTCTGTTCCTCAGCGTTCAAACGTGCCCTCATGGATAACCTCTGCTACATTCAGGGGAGACTCCCCAGGGTGGCAACCCTCAACGACTGGTATATGGCCCTCGCCTATACCGTACGCGACCGTGTGCTGCAGCGCTGGATGAAGACAATGGAATTCTATATGGACAAGAGCGTTAAGTCCTTGAGCTACTTTTCGTCCGAGTTTCTGATGGGGCCTCATCTCGCAAACAACGTGATGAACCTCGGCATCAGCGATGAGGTCCGCTGTGCCCTCGATGAGTTGGGACTCAGCTTTGATGAGCTTGCAGACAAAGAACCCGAGCCCGGTCTCGGGAACGGTGGTCTAGGCCGCCTTGCCGCTTGCTTTCTTGATTCGCTGGCAACGCTGGAGTGCCTTGCCGTGGGATACGGCATCCGCTATGAATTCGGCATCTTCGAACAAACCATCCGTGACGGATGGCAGGTTGAGGCCACCGATAAATGGCTTCGTTTGGGGAATCCGTGGGAGATAGGACGGCCTGAACTCGCCTTTGACGTGAAATTCGGCGGTCACACGGAATACTCATTCGATGAAAAGGGCCATTACATAGTCCGCTGGGTTCCCGGTTATGTGGTGAAAGGCGTCGCGTATGACACCCTCATTACAGGATACCGCGTGAATACTGTCAATCTCCTTCGCCTCTGGAAGGCCGAAGCTTGTGAGTCCTTTAACTTCAGGGCCTTTAACGTGGGGGACTATTATGGTGCCGTCAACGAGAAGGTGGCCTCGGAAAACATCACCAAAGTGCTCTATCCCAACGACGAAGTGTTTCAGGGCAGGCAGCTCCGCCTGAACCAGCAATATTTTTTCGTATCCTGTTCTCTCCAGGACTTGATCAGAGTCCATCTGCTCCGTGGCAATCCGATTCAAAAGTTCCACGAACTGAACGCCATCCAGCTCAATGACACCCACCCGGCCATTGCTGTCGCTGAACTGATGCGGCTCCTCGTGGATGAGCACCATCTGGATTGGGAAAAGGCATGGGATATCACCCGGAACACCTTTGCTTACACCAATCACACACTGCTGGCGGAAGCTCTTGAAAAATGGCCCGTTCCGCTCTTGGGAAGTCTGCTTCCAAGGCACCTGGAAATAATCTATGAGATCAATCGCCGGTTTCTCGACGAAGTGAGGAAGACATTTCCCGCCGATGACCCGCATATCTCCCGGCTCTCTCTGATTGACGAATACGGTGAGCGGTACGTCCGGATGGCCAACCTGGCGTGTGTGGGCAGTCATACAGTCAACGGCGTATCGGTGCTGCATACGAGACTATTAAAACAAACAGTCCTCGGTGATTTCTATGAATTGTGGCCTGAGAAATTCACGAACGTAACCAACGGCGTCACGCCAAGGCGCTGGGTCGTAATCAGCAACCCGAGGCTGACAGGTCTTATCACACAGCGAATCGGGGCTGGGTGGATAAGAAACATGGAGGAACTCAAGCGCCTCGAGGCGTTTGCGGATGATCCAGGATTCCAAGAAGAATGGAGGCAGGTGAAGTTCGAGAATAAGAAGGACCTTGCTGCAATCATCAAAGAGCGTACGGGGATCACTGTGGATCCCGGTTCACTGTTCGATATTCAGGTGAAACGGTTTCACGAATACAAGCGCCAGCATCTGAATGCCCTCCATATCATCACGCTCTATAACCGCATCAAGCATAATCCCGAAACCGATATCACACCACGGACCTTTGTCTTTGGTGGCAAGGCTGCGCCTGGGTACTTCATGGCAAAACTGATCATCAAGCTGATAAATTCCCTGGGGAATATAATCAATAAGGACCCAGAGGTCCGGGACCGTATCAAAGTTGTCTTTTTCCCTGATTTTAATGTCAAGAATGGTCAGATGATATACCCTGCGGCCGATCTTTCCGAACAGATTTCAACTGCCGGTAAGGAGGCCTCGGGGACGGGGAATATGAAATTTTCGATGAACGGAGCGCTCACGATCGGGACCCTTGACGGAGCAAACGTGGAGATCAGGGAAGAGGTAGGGGCTGACAATTTCTTTCTCTTTGGCCTGACAGCAGAGCAGGTGCATCAATATAAGTCCGGAGGGTACCATCCTGCCGAATATTATACATCGAATGATGATTTGCGCAGTGTCATAAATCTCATCGCCTCTGGCCAACTTTCGCCGGGCACGCCGGAGCTCTTCAAACCGCTAACAGATTCACTCCTGGGGGCTGACGAATACATGCTTATGGCGGATTATCAGTCATATGTAGAAGCTCAGGAGAAGGTGAGTAGCCTATACCTGAACCAGGAGCAGTGGACCCGTATGTCCATCCTGAATGTGGCCCGCATAGGCAAGTTTTCGTCCGACAGGGCAGTCAGAGAATATTGTGACAAGATCTGGAATATAAAGCCCGTCCATGTCAAAACAGATTAGTTCATCTTCCTAATTTCCCTGAAAGGTTAGAGTCACGTATTGAGGGTTTGGATAGAATGGGTGACTTTGGAAACTATTTGAAAAATAATAGGACATTTTTTTCTTGACAAAAAATTTTATAAATGATAAAAATTTTATCAACTCCGGACGATATTAAATAATGGATATTCAAGAACAAATTTGTAAATCAAGCCTTTAGTATGGTGGATTCCACACAGCTGAACGTTCTAAACAAATTTTCTTTTTCCAAAGACTATGATGACCAGCGCCTTACTGATTTGTTGCCCTATCTTGATAAAGAATCCTTTCGAAAGAATGACCTTATAATCAGGACTGGCTCTCAAGGCAATAAAGTCTGCTTTGTATGCTCATTTTAAAGCTCTCTGACAATAAGGTAATATCCCTTGCTTCCGCAGAGATATTCCATCTCTCCGCTGACTGACAACACAGAAAAGGGTATCGGCATGATAGATTCCACACAACTGAAGGTTCTGAACAAATTATCCTTTTTTAAGGACTATGATGGCGAGAGACTGATTTCTTTATTGCCCTATATTGATAGAGAATTCTTTCGAAAGAGTGAGTTTATCCTACGGACGGGCTCACAAGGCGACAAGGTCTATTTTCTGGTATCCGGGAAAGTCAGGGTGAGAAAGGTGTTGTTGATGAACCTGGATTACTTGGGGTACAAGCCCATGGAAATCATTGAGGACCTTGGGTCCTTTGATCCGGGCTATCATTTTGGCGAGATGGCGTTAGTGGGTAATCGTGAACGGTCGGCCGATGTGATTGCCGAAGCGGACTGTGAACTGTTCAGTATATCAAAGGAATCCTTTGATCATATCATCAGTGAGATGCCGGAGATAGGCCAGAAAATGCTGCTGGCATTTTGTAATACGCTGGCTTCCTGGATCAGGACCTATGACAAGAAGTTGATCGAAAATGTCCAGAACAGGACATTGATAAAGATGTTAACAGCGGAGAAGAAAAAGAGTGAAGCCATGCACAAGATCACACGCAGCACGGTCTTCAGTACAGTAGGGCAGGTGCTTGATACTATTCTGGAGGCCTGTATGGATTGCCTTGGTGTTGAGAAGGGATCTTTAATGATCTTCAAAGAGGGCGATTTGCGAGTAGAAGCAGCCTTCGGGCTGGACAAGTTTGAGATATCGGACAGGGTGCAGGAAATAAAAGAGAGCAGTGTATCAGGCCGGTGTTTTATGAGAGGCCAGCCACTGCTGGTGGATGACATCAGTAAGGTTGAGGGGTTGGAGGGGTCGGGTGACGGAACGAAGTATTTTAATAACTCCCTGCTGAGCGTGCCGCTCATTAGTCTTAAGGGGGAGACCCTTGGCGTCATCAACGTGAATAACAAGACCTCACGGAAACTACTTAATGAAGAAGATAAAATAATGCTTCAGGAACTTGCCCAGGAAGCGGGCGCCGTCCTCGGCTATGAAATAGATCGTCTGAAAAAGAACACGAAAACAACGGTTTTGTCCAGCAACAATATCTTGTCAGCTGAAAAAAAATCCCTTCCTGATGACCTCATCTCCCTTGCTGACTTTATCGGCGAAACGAGTGATTATAAAATTATTTATGAAGATATCGTACGCTCTACAAATGACATGGCAGGAGAACTGATAAAAAAGGGATATTCTCACGGAACGGTGGTTATCGCAAACGGCCAGAGTCATGGTAAAGGCAGATCAGGGAAAGTGTGGTTTTCCCCTCCCGGGCTTAACATTTACATGACGATCGTTGTCACGGCAAACCAGCAAAACCTTGTAGAAAAAATTCCTTTAATCAATCTGGTGGCGTCCCTGTCGGTTGCCAAAGCAGTAAGAAATCAGACAGGTCTTGAAGTGTGGCTCAAATGGCCAAACGATATTTATTATTCCAATAAAACACTCGGCGGTATCCTATCAGAATCTCTCATTACAGGAAACACTCTTTACGGTTTATCGACGGGTATCGGCGTAAACGTAAATCAGGAAGTGTTCCCTGATGATCTGAAAGAGGTATCGACAAGCCTCTATCTTGAAACGGGGAAAAGGTATGATCGGGGTGCTCTAGTCATAGAAATACTGAAACTGTTTAATAAATATTACAGACTTTTTCTTACCAACAGTAAAGCGATCATAGACGAGTGGATGCAGCTAAGTAAAACAATCAATTCTAACGTAAAGGCAATCACTGAAAGAGGAGAACTTCACGGCAAGGCAGTCGGTCTGAATGATCAGGGCATGCTCATTTTAGAGCTCTCTGACAATAAGGTAATATCCCTTGCTTCCGCAGAGATATTCCATCTCTCCGCTGACTGACAACACAGAAAAGGGTATCGGCATGATAGATTCCACACAGCTGAACGTTCTGAACAAATTATCTTTTTTCAAAGACTATGATGACGAGCGACTTACTGATGTGTTGCCCTATCTTGATAAAGAATCCTTTCGAAAGGATGATTTTATCATCAGGACGGGCTCTCAAGGCAATAAAGTTTACTTTTTGGTGTCCGGGAAGGTCAGAGTTAGAAAGGTGTTGTTGATGAACCTGGATTATTTGGGGTACAGGCCCATGGAAATCATTGAGGAGCTTGGGACCTTTGATCCTGGCTATCATTTTGGTGAGATGGCCTTATTGGGTAATTTTGAACGTTCAGCAGATGTGATCGCAGACGGGGACTGTGAACTGTTCAGTATATCAAAGGAATCCTTTGATCATATTATCAGTGAGATGCCGGAGATAGGCCAGAAAATGCTGCTGGAATTTTGTAATACACTGTCTGCCTGGATCAGGACCTATGACAAGAAGTTGATCGAAAATGTCCAGAACAGGACATTGATAAAGATGTTAACAGCGGAGAAGAAAAAGAGTGAAGCCATGCACAAGATCACACGCAGCACGGTCTTCAGTACAGTAGGGCAGGTGCTTGATACTATTCTGGAGGCCTGTATGGATTGCCTTGGTGTTGAGAAGGGATCTTTAATGATCTTCAAAGAGGGCGATTTGCGAGTAGAAGCAGCCTTCGGGCTGGACAAGTTTGAGATATCGGACAGGGTGCAGGAAATAAAAGAGAGCAGTGTATCAGGCCGGTGTTTTATGAGAGGCCAGCCACTGCTGGTGGATGACATCAGTAAGGTTGAGGGGTTGGAGGGGTCGGGTGACGGAACGAAGTATTTTAATAACTCCCTGCTGAGCGTGCCGCTCATTAGTCTTAAGGGGGAGACCCTGGGCGTCATCAACGTGAATAACAAGACCTCACGGAAACTATTTAATGAAGAAGATAAAATAATGCTTCAGGAACTTGCCCAGGAAGCGGGCGCCGTCCTCGGCTATGAAATAGATCTTTCCCGGCTTTTTTATGAATTTCAGGATACCTATGTAAAACTCAGACAGACGCGTGAACCTTTAACCATGCTTGAAGAAAAGATAAGTCATGTACTAAGAGGTTCATGGCCGTCCGGTGTTACCACACAAGATTGGAGGCGTGCCCGTGAGTGAGAAGAGCTCTTTCTTGGAATTAACGGCAAAAAATGAGGCTGCCATGGCTGAGGGTGGCGAGGAGAGAGTAAGAAAGCTTCACGAGGAAGGTAAACTGACTGCACGCGAGCGGCTTAATCTGCTCTTCGATGAGGGGACCTTTCAGGAGATGGACAGGTATGTCACGCACCGGTGCACAGATTTCGGAATGGGCAATAAGCAGTTTTTAGGAGATGGGGTCATTACCGGCACCGGAATGATTAATGGGAGATTAACGCATGCATTTGCCCATGATTTTACGGTCTTTGGGGGTTCAGCCTCTGAGGCTAATTCAAAAAAGATTTGTAAGGTGATGGACGCAGCCATGAAGCTTGGCACGCCGATGGTAGGTTTAAACGATTCCGGAGGCGCACGGATTCAGGAGGGAGTGCGCAGCCTTGCCGGGTTGTCCGATATATTTTATCGAAACACGAAGGCCTCTGGTGTGATCCCTCAGATTTCCGCTATCATGGGTCCCTGTGCCGGCGGCGCTGTTTATTCCCCTGCGCTGACAGATTTTATTGTCATGGTGAAGGATAAGAGCCATATGTTTGTCACAGGTCCTGATGTCATTCGAGCCGTGACCCATGAGGAAGTCACCAAAGAGGAGTTGGGAGGCGCTGAAACCCATAACTCAATAAGTGGAGTGGCTCACTTTATGGTAGGTGATGACAGTGAATGCATTGCCCTGATCAGGGAACTCCTTACCTTTCTGCCTCAAAACAACATTGTCGACAGTCCTACCCTAGGAAGTATGGATGACCCCAACAGGAAAGATAAGAAACTGAATGACCTGATTCCTGAGGACCCCAGGACCCCCTATCCTATGACAGAGCTTATCCAGACAGTCGTTGATAACCATTACTTTTTAGAGGTCCAGTCACAGTACGCTCAAAACATCGTCATCGGCTTTGCACGGTTGAACGGAAAATCGGTCGGAATCATTGCAAACCAGCCCATGGTTCTGGCAGGCGCTATTGATATCAATGCATCACGCAAGGCCGCACGCTTTATACGCTTTTGTGATGCCTTCAACATCCCGATCATCACGTTTGAGGACGTCCCGGGCTTTTTGCCGGGTAAAGAGCAGGAACTCAGTGGAATCATTCGCGATGGAGCGAAGCTGCTCTACGCATACTGTGAAGCCACTGTGCCCAAGATTTGCGTCATTACCCGGAAGGCTTACGGAGGCGCTTACATTGTCATGTCAAGTAAAAATATCGGAAGTGATTACAACTTTTCCTATCCGGGCGCCGAAATAGCCGTGATGGGCCCTGATGGAGCTGTGAATATCCTCTTCAGGAAAGAAGTTGCCGCTGCTGCGGATCCCGATGCAGTCAAACAGGAAAAGGTAAATGAATACAGGGAGAAATTTGCAAATCCTTATGTTGCGGCCGGTCTTGGTTTTATCGATGAGGTCATATTGCCTGAGGAGACACGCCAAAAATTGATCATGGCTCTGGACAGGACGATGACAAAGGCCGAGAAAAACCCTCCCAAGAAACACGGTAGCATACCCCTGTAAGAAGCAACTTTAAGGAGGTTTTTGGTGTTCAAGAAGATTCTGATTGCAAACCGGGGTGAAATCGTCATAAGAATTATCCGCACCTGCCGAGAGTTGGGTGTGAAGACCGTCGCTATCTATTCCGAGGCAGACCGTGATTCCATGCATGTACGATTTGCTGATGAAGCCTATTGTGTGGGTCCCCCGCCCTCTACCGAGAGCTATCTGAATATCCCGGCCATACTGGACGTTTGCCGCAAATCAGGGGCCGAGGCTGTCCACCCCGGTTATGGTTTCTTGTCCGAGAATGCCCATTTTGCTAAATGTTGCGAAGAAGCGAAGCTCGTCTTTATTGGCCCGGGTATCGATGCCATCGAAAAAATGGGTAACAAATCGGTTTCCCGGGCAACGGTGATAAAAAATAACGTTCCGGTCATCCCCGGGACTGAAAAACCCATATCTGCCGATGCGGATATATTATCCATCTGTCAGGACATTGGCTTTCCTGTAATGTTAAAAGCTGCTGCAGGCGGCGGCGGCAAAGGGATGCGGGTCGTTAAAAGCGGACAGGAATTGGAAGACGCGCTCCGTACTGTTAAAAGAGAGGCTTTTGCTGCGTTTGCGAATTCAGATATCCTGCTGGAAAGGTACTTTGAAGGGGCCCGTCACATCGAGATCCAGATTATGGCTGATCATCATGGAAATTATGTGCATCTCTTTGAGAGGGAGTGCTCGCTTCAGCGTCGTTATCAGAAGGTGATCGAAGAATGCCCGTCGCCTATCATGGATGAAGCGTTACGGTCCCGAATGACCACGGCTGCGATTAAAGCCGCTCAATCTGTTGGCTATGCAGGAGCCGGTACGGTTGAGTTTCTGGTAGATCATGACAGAAACTTTTATTTTCTGGAGATGAATACCCGTATTCAGGTTGAGCACTCTGTCACGGAGATGGTGACCGGAGTGGATATAGTGAAGGAGCAGCTGCTTGTGGCTTCAGGACATCCGTTAAGTTTCAGGCAGGCTGATCTGAAGATTAATGGAGCTGCAGTGGAGTGCCGCATCTATGCAGAGGACCCTGAAAACAACTTTCTTCCAGCCCCGGGACATATCAAGGAATTGACCTTGCCGACCGGTCCATACGTCCGAGTGGACAGCGGGGTTTATTCCGAAGGAGATGTGTCCACTTATTATGATCCAATGATTGCCAAGATCGCCACCTGGGGTAAAACAAGGAATGAGGCCAGGCTCAGGATGCTCCGGGCACTGGAGGAGTGTAAAATATACGGTATAAAGACTAATATTCAATTTCATAAAATGCTTCTTAAAAATGAATCTTTTATTCAAGGGGATATTCATACAAAATTCATTGACGGTTTGGGCCCCTTTAAGGTCACTGTCGAAAAGGAAAACCATGATATAGCCATCATAGCTGCAATCTGCTCTCGTATTCAGACAGCAGGCAGCAGTAAAATAGCTGAGGAAGTTCATGCAACAGATCAGCGTGATGCCTGGCGAATGGCAAGCAAATACCAATACTGGGCGACAAGGTTTTAGCTATGAATAATCCTATCAAGATGAAAGTCAGGGCTGGCAACTCCGTTTACGAGGTAGGGTATGTCCGGAACGGGGACCTTATTGATGTCCAAATAGACGATCGGAAATACAGGGTCAATGCCCACTCAATCCAAGAGGCGTTATACTCTATCTTGATTGAGGGCAAATCATTCGAAGCCATGGTGAGCCATAAGGACAATCATTTCACGGTGGGTTTTAAAGGATATGAATTTGACCTAGAATTTTTTGACCCAAGGGCTCGTAAACCTGCCGCTGATACGGGGAAGAGAATCGCAGAGGGCATCCAGCGTATCAAAGCGCCCATGGCCGGCAGGATTATCAGTATCCTTGTCAAAAAAGGAGATGAGGTTCAGGAAGGTGCGGGGCTGATCATTCTGGAAGCGATGAAGATGGAAAATAAACTGGTGTCGCAGGGGACTGGAATCGTGCTGGATGTCCTTGTATCCCATAAAGATACGGTCGAGTCCGGCCGGGACCTCATGATTGTAGAAATGGGTAAATAGCCAGGCCGAGGGTCAGGAATGTAAAGAACGTGTTCGTCAAACCGAAGCCATTCAGCGATGAAAACCCCCGATATCAACTTAATCACAAATTGTCAATTGGTTCAGGGATTGACAAAAGATGAACTGGATCGGTTGATTGCAGTCTGTGAAATGAAGCAATTTACAAAAGGAAACATATTATTTAAGGAAGGAGATACGTCAAAAAATATATATGTTGTTGCAGAAGGCCGTCTGGGAGTCCGTAAGCGTATCATCGATAAAAAGGATGATAATATCCCTTTGGCACCTGTCATTGCAGAACATGGTGTGGGAGAAATCGTCGGAGAATTTTCATTCTTTGATGGGAATCCAAGATCAGCGGAAGTATTTGCAATGATCGATACCTGGGTGTTGATTCTTGATTCCGAAATGTTTCATCATTTTACGGATAACTTTCCTCAAGTATCTCAAAAGATTACAGTCAATATCATAAAAATATTAATAGGCAGGATGCGAAAAGCAAATCAACGACTTTCAATCGCTCTTGAGTGGGGTTGGGAAGTTCACGGCTTCGTGAATAGATGACTTTATCAAAATGTGAGGGGGAAATGATCTTATGATCACCCCCACCTTAATCCTCCCCCATCAAGGGGGAGGAAAGTTTTTTAGAGAATTGGATGTCCCGCAGCTCTGCTGCGGGGTACTTCACTAAAACATCTGAAAAAAACAAAAAAGGCCCATCAGTATTTGATCATCCTAAATAGGCAGTGAAAATAGATGTATATCATCGCCGGCCCCAACGGCAGCGGCAAATCGACCTTTGCGCAAGAATTTATACAAGAGAAAAATCTAACCTTTGTCAATGCGGATATCATTGCCCAGGAATTAGAGCCGAATAATTTAAACCGAAGGGTTATGTTTGACGCCGGGAAGATTTTTTTTCAAAGAATCGATCAATTGGTCAATGAAAAGGTCTCTTTTGTCATTGAAACCACTTTATCCGGAAGATATACCACGAAACTGATCGACAAATTAAGAAAAGAAAACTATAATGTTAAAATGGTGTATATCTTTGTCGAAACTCCCCTCTTGTCGATTGAAAGGATTAAAATAAGAGTGCTGAATGGCGGCCATCATGTGCCGGATGATGATGTCATACGGAGATATATGAGAAGTAAAATAAACTTCTGGAACACCTATCGAACTCTGGTGGATAGCTGGGAGATATATGACAACAGTGGAAAAGTATTCTTGCCCGTTTGCATAGGCAAAGGA
>Ga0315290_10001205_pt1 | contig 17742 bp, 16 predicted proteins | sample YL17G12_0_MG_FD_203627 | JGI IMG/M metagenome (GOLD analysis project Ga0315290, IMG submission 203627) | Sediment microbial communities from Yellowstone Lake, YNP, Wyoming, USA - YL17G12_0 | ecosystem: Environmental > Aquatic > Freshwater > Lake > Sediment | place: USA: Wyoming | collected... | reverse complement strand
AACCCCGCAAGGGTTCTCTTCCGTTGTCTCGTGTCTCTTCTCATTGATGGCTCCCTCCTGTTATGAACCGTGGAATATCCCACGGCGGAGCCACTCGTCAAATTTCAACGGACTTCAGTATAACCTCTCTAGAACAGCTACATCATTTTAGGCTGTGCGATGAGAAAGAGATTCATTGCGCAAAGCAAATTATCGAACCGACGCTCAACCAGCTCATCAACTTCTTCGCCCTAGAAGTTCCCGCCGTGATGGCCGCCCGTGTTCTCTCGATTTGCCGGTATAGTGCCGAACGTGTCGGGCAGGTGGTCCGTCACCACCTGGCATAGGAATGTGAACATCAATCGCCTTGGGCGGGGAGGTCGAAGCTGATGACTCTTATTTGAGGGGCAACGGAACCGAGGTGCTCCAGGCAAAGTGGCCGTCTTTGGAGCTCCTGAAGCGGCGTGGCCAGGTCTACACCCGTCCTGTGTACAAGGTGATTCGGGCAGACGATCTAAGCCGTAATCCGTCAGAAGGTTTCTACTGGCGGCACCATCTACTCGGATCTATGCTCCAGCTACGACGGGCTGATCAGCGAGAGCTACCGGCATTACCGCATCAAGCATGGGAAGACGCTTGCGACCAGACGACGCTAGCACGTCAACGACATCGAGAACTTTTCAGGCATGCCAAGACCAAGTTAAACCGCTACTTATGGTATTTAGCGGTATTCCGCCCCGGAAGTTCTTGTTGTACATGAAAGAATTGAAATTCCGTTTCGACCATCGACATGATGATTTGCCGACCCTATTATTAGACAAATCTTATCAAAGACGAAACCGGGGCTTGACTAGCTCCAAATCTAATCACTCGGCAAACTTACACTTTTAATATATTGGCTGTCCAACTTTATGCCCTTACAACACACTTTAGGTCACTACCGTAGACTTACGCTGACTTGGAGCAGTAGTCGCAAATAGAACAAACAGGAACCACAAGCTGTGCGTTGCTTTAAGCAAACTCGATTCTGTGGCGTTATTTAGTAGGATAATAGCTAAAAATGTCAGAGACAGTCTTCCATATTCAAAATCAGTGTGAAGCATTTGCCCAATTTTCCTGAAGGCCGTTGCGATGACGCCGCCGATTAGAAGTACTCCTACTAACCCTAGCTCAACGTAGATGTCAATGTATCCATTGTGCCCTTGGTTCGGGCGCCATCTAGGAGTTACCTTGGACCAGTTAGGCAACGGATATAAATCATAGCCTTTCGGCCCAACCCAGAAAGCACCATATCCTACACCCAGAATTGGACTTTTTGAAGCTATTGCAAAAATATCGCCCCATAGGCCTGTTCTCCCCGTCAAAGTTGCGTCACGACCCATGCTTTCCAAGGCCGCAGAAGGTGCAATCTCTCCCTCAGAATCGTTTATGCCGAAACTCACAAGTCCGGCAGACACTACAAGTATTAAGAGCCAGACAAAGGGATGCCTCAACAGCTTTTCAGTGAAACCCTTAACGTATTGCAAGCCAAACAAAATACAAATTCCTATCCCTAACCCAAGAATTGATGATCCACTGCGCCAAGGAGATCCGTTCAACAGCCAAAGCGACATGAGTAGCAATCCTACATCGCGCAAAATTTTCGCCCCCCGGGTCTTACTCATATTCCACATCCAAAATAGTCCACTACACATGGCAACCTGCCCCATATTATTTTTGTGCGATGTCAATCCTGCCCACCCCTCTTTGCTACCATCCCAGGTGAAATGCACTGCGAAATCTCTGAAATATCTTACTGTAATTAGTGAGACTGGAATGTGGATATAGTAGCAGCGTCTTAATACCGCGGTAATAGCACCGAGAGTCTTTGCCTCCGTTAGTACGATGAGAACCATGACAAATGTGCCAACAGACCTCACCCATCTTGTTGCTGTCTCTTCCGGAAAATTGGACCAGACGACGCTCAGTCCCATATACACGAACAGAGCAATGAACCATTTATTGCATCTCATAATTTCGGACCAGCTCACTGTTCTCATCATCAAAATGGCGAATCCTAGGCACAATAGACCGCCAAACACAGCTGTTTCATAATGAGAACTGGCAGGACGAGTAATGGGCGACCACGATATCAACGTATCGAATTGCCGAACGCTCATGAGGAAGTACCAAATACAAGGAATCCAGAGACCAAGTGACAGTTTCACTTTCTCGCTCGCGCCCACAACTTCACCCTGATTAAATTAATATGCCCCTACCGTAACGTCAGGTTGTACAAGACACTTTTTGCGAACACATCGCCGCGTTCGTTTCATCGAACATATTTCACATGGTCTCGACTCAGACACACCGTGCCACATGTCGGCATTAGAACACTGATGCATAGGATGCAGGATTTCGGCGCTGCGTGCAAATCCACCAGAGGATGGGCCATGACTGGAACCTCCGCTGTAACGAAGCCACCAGCCATGGACCCGATACTCGGGATGGGTGACTAGCTACACCAACCCTTCAGTCAGTATGACGCTAAGCTTCTACCCCCTTGTCCAAGATCTCTGGGCACTATCTGCCCGGGCGGGTTCAGCCGTCTATTTTCTGACACAGGGTCGAGCATATAACCACCAGACCAATGGTTTTACACATGGCGTGGTCCACCACAGCGAGGGAGGTCTCTACTCGTCGCTGCGAAAACCCCTAGGTTTTGAAAATTCTGGGGATACCTCAGGCGGTGAACCTCTTGTTCTGCAGCAGCCTTCCTCGGCAAAGTAAGTGGGCTATGCAATATCCGAAGCTCCGGGCGACAGGGCGCGCTTTTACAATTCTAATCCTCATCCTAATCTTGGGAGAACGACGCCATTGCCGTTTGTTTTCCCCTTCTGAAATATAACACCGAAAGAATGCCGAGACAGCCAAGTACAACAATGATCTCTCCCAACATTGTCATACCGAGCCTCCGCTATCCTTTTTTGTAAAACATATCAATAAACATGCGCCCCAAAGCTGTTCTTGAAATAGTTAGGTCACGAAAGTCAGACAACAATCTAAGTGCCCTAATTCGCAGGTCATACTTGGCTATGCTCGTGGTTTCTAGCTCAAAGTCGTTCACATGCTCAATATTGATATCTGCAGCCTCTCCTGATAAGAGATTCACGATTATCAATATTTCACTGCCTTGTCTCTCAAATGGATAGGATTTATTGGCCACCACTACTTTTATTATCGGCGGGTAAGATGACTCGTTCTTCCGAACATAAAAGGTCGCTTTTTTCTTATGCAGGTTTTCGAGCACTATATTGTTTGTAAATGCATAAATTTCATAGTTGCCATCTTCTCGCTGTCTTTCCAAGTATATATGCCTGGCAATATCGCCCAGGCTTCGCCATTTGAGGTCTGGCTGGATTTCCTTGATACTAGCAACTGTATTGTTAAAGCGATTGACGCCAGTTAAAAAATAATCATGATGTGTATAAAGCATTAAAGGATTATCCAAAAATAGCTCTCTTGCTATATCGCTACTCTCTAATGCGTTAGCTGAAAACCTTCTAATGCTTGGGAAATTAGAGAATTGAAGAGTGACGGACCTAATAAAAAACCCAAAATCTTGGGCTTGTTCTGCTCCTATCGGAATGTTGTTGGCATTAACAGTAGCCAGAAAATCGTAGTCCTTCAGTAAACTAATAGTCATTTCTCCTGCAATCGAGTGAGGAAATACCATTACTCTGTCATATGGAACCTTTTCAATCTTGCTGAATTCCTCCATACGAGCAATGGCTTGCTTGATATTTGCTGTCTGCTTTAACAAAGCGTCATCTGGCCACATACCGTTCGGTAGTCGGTCGTATGGATAGAATTCACGGTGGTCATGATTGTTGCCATGGACAGAGATTGACAATCTTTGAGGATATTTACGGAATAACGACAATACCTGTGGTTCGCTCCGATCGAAGTTCCACGGTATGAATGCGATCGTTGTATGAAAATCAGCTCTGATCATCTCTGTTATCAAGGCATTGTAACTCAGAAATCCGTATGGCTCTCTTAGCCATGGATCATCAATGGTAAAGTTCGCGAGGTCAGCAATGGTGTGCCAGGTATAGTCATTTAGAGAGTACCTAAGAAACATCATTAAAGGCGCAATCTCGATAAACCGTTCTCTGTACTCTGACCATTCAATCCTGCCTGCCAAAGGACGGGATGTGCTCTTCGCCTGAAAAAATATCTCATTTTCTGGTAGGGAGACTCGAATGAAGTTAGGAAGGAGTTGACCATTTGTCGAAATCCCCATTATCGTTTGACCTTTTGTTGCCTTACCAAGCACAAAGAAGTGGTTTTCCCGCTCCTGAGTAGTAAACTCTTGGCCTGCCAGCTCCCGCGCAACATCTCTTTGGTTGCCTGACACTTTCAAAACAATATTTTTTTCATTGTTCGGTAGCCTAGCGGCTCTTTCAATAGCTCCGTACGACCAATTGTGAAGTTTATTAGTATCGGACTCATCCGTTAGACCTAAGATCAAAATATTTACCTTGTACTCCTTCCTCTCAGAAATCCTATGTATTATATCTGCAACGTCCAGATTCGCTAACGCGTCAGCTGTGATGACTATCGCTTTTGCCCTTCTCTGACTCAGAGACTTCGAAAGAGGTTCGGACATTCCATTTGGCCCTATGGCCGTTGCATACAGATCCAGCCCGTAGAACTCACACGCTAGTTCTAGTCTTTGTTTTTCGATCGATCCATCAACTGCGCCATGAATAAAAAGTACGGTTTCTGCGGATAAACCGTTGGTCGCCTGAAGAACGTATATTGCACTAAGTACAATGACCATGTATACGCGTACGAACAGCACTTTCGCACACAAGATATTGTCGAGCCTACGACCCGCTGAACCAGGATTAAGAACAAACATTAGTCCTTGTCTCCCCAGATATCAGCGTTAGATATTCCTTTCCCTGAATCTTCCAACTATGCTTGTCATAGAACCTTGCAGATTGCTTGATGAGCGACTCTCTCCTTTTTGGCTCTCTATAGAGTCTAACGATGCACTCAGCTAACGCATCCACATTTTCTGGATCATAGTATTCGATCATGTCTTCGTCAAAATATGACTGAATATTTCTGAGTCTCGGGGCTACTACAGGAATTCCTAGGTATACATATTCTAGTAGTTTAACGGGCAGCATAAATCTATCGGTTGCTAATGTTTTTCTATTTGCTATTATGCCTATATCCATGCCACTTACCATCTCGGGCACTTTTTCCACTGGGAAAAACGCCTTGTTGAAGTATGCACTCTCACCCAAATTCAACTTCTCCGCAAGCCTTAGCGCTTCGGGTAAATAATCCCCAGAACCATAAATCGAAAGCTGAACCGGGATCTCCTTTTTTATTTTAGACACCGCTTCCAACATTATGTCGATACCCAGCCTTTTAGCAATGGTGCCGTGGTATATGAGGCGAAAAATGTTACTGGAATGCGTCGGTTCCCTTCTACAAAAAATCCGTTCATCTGGTAAATTTAACACTGCTGTTAATTTTTCTTTCGGAACATTGCATTCATTCTCAAGATAAGCCTTCTGCATGTGGTCTGCACAAAGTACGTGAGACGCAAACATGGCTGCGATTTTCTGCTCAAACATTAAGCACTGCACCATTAAACTGGGCTTAGACCCCGTGAACTTCGCGATGTAATTAGCTGTCATCAGATCGTGGACATCCAGAATGACTTTTGCCCCTAGCAATCTCGGGACGATTGCCGCAAAAACAATAAAGTTCGGCATATTATGTACATGCACAGCCGAGTATCTATTTTTCATGTACAACGACGTAAGTTTAAAAAATGCTTTAAGGAAAAAATTGAGATATGACCACACATAAAGCAATCTGTTCGATCCCTGGTACTTCTCAGTCAAATAGAATACCCTGCAATTCCCAATTTGTTCATGATGTTTCGTGCCGTCTTCCTGGAGGGCCAATACATCTATAATTCCACCCTTGCCTTCAATACTTCCAACGTACCTCTTGATCCGCGCGTCGCGAAAATATTGCGAGTATGCCACCATACATACATTCATCAATTACTTACCTCCCTCATCCAATTTATCTGGGCTAATCTTGACCTTCCGCCGATTGTTACGCCAAGGCAATGAAGTTGACTCTTTTGCGGCCTGGGACCTGTCTCGGTGGTTATGAATGAACTCCATGGGAGTTACATCCCCAAAGGTGATGTGCGTCCGTTCCTTTTTATGTTCGGGGCGTCAGGCTTCAATGACGATCTGAGCCTCCGCAACGCTACAACCCAATGTTTGTTCAGGCACGCATCCCGAACCTTACCGATAAAGCTCTCGACAAAGGCAATTTTGACCGGCTTGCCGAGTTGGATGAAGTGGAGGGTTACCCTATGCTGAGAGCCCACGCATCCAATGCGTGCCCGGAAAATTCTGGCCCGTTATCGAGCACGAAGACTTCTGGCAACGAGCGCTCGGCAAAGAGCCGATCAAGAGTGCGGCACAACAAGTCCGCGCCGAATCGAGCCGTCCACCTCGATCACCTGTACCTCTTTCGAGCAAGGATCTATCATCGTGAAGCACTTGAACCGCCAGCCATTGGCCAGCCGGCAATGCACAAAGTCCATCGCATAACAGAGTCCAGACCGGGCAGGTATCAGCAGCGCGACGCGCGGGATCGCTGTGGCTTTCTTCCGCGCCCTGCGGCGCAACGAGAGCCCTTCCTCTCTATAGAGACGCTCGATCTTGGGTGGATGACAAATCACAAGAATCCGTCGCAGCCGCGCGTAGATGCGATGGCACCCGCTCCGTCGCTTCGTCTCCGCAATTGCTCGAATCCTCTTCCACAACACATGGTCGTCCAGTGTTGACTGCGGTAGCGCTGCGTATTCCGATCCAAGTCCACTAGCCGGCACGCCCGCCGCTGACTCAGCCCAAGCGGGCGTCGACACCCTGGGCCGCCGCTCTCTTCGCTTTGGGCGTTACCAGTTTTTGCGGTGATTGCCTTCAGGGAGGGAGACGTCGGACATCAAACGGCTCAAGGAGCTGGAGCACGAGAACAGCGAGCTGAAGCATCTCTATGCCGACATGGCGCTGGAGAATGCGGCGCTGAAGGATGTCCTCGCAAAAAAAATACTCTCACTTTCGCCGAGCGACGGGAGGTCGTGACCCACATGGTCACTCAGGCAGCCTTCCGGTTCAGCGGGCCTGTCAGGCGGTCGGGCTGAGTCGGACCACGTACGATCGGCCGGTGGTCATTTGGGCCCGGCTCGATGCTCCAGTGATAGAGGAGCTGACCACCCTGGGAGTCACCTGACCACGCTGGGGGTTCTGGAAATACGCGGACCAGCTGCGGCGCACCAAGCAGCGTCGGCTTACCAGACCGGCGTAGCCCCTCGTCGTGCTCCCACACCCGAACGCCATCTCGGCATTGGACTTCATGCGCAATACCCTGTACGGGACGGGCAACGATTTCGAACATTCAACATTCTGGATGAAGGCGTGCGGGAAGTCTTGGCGATTGAGGTCGATACATCGCTCCCCGCCGAACGGGTGATCCACGTGCTGCAGCAGGTGGTGGCCTGGCGAGGCCAGCCGCAGGCGATTCGGCTCGACAATGGCCCGGGATTTCTCGCCGAGCGCTTCATGTCGTGGTGTGCGGAGCGGGCGATTGAGCTGTGGTACATCATACCGGGGAAGCCGGATCACAGAATGCCTTCATCGAGCGATATAATCGGACCTATCGAACAGAAGTGCTCAATGCCTATGTGTTTGAGTCATTGAATCAGGTGCGGGAAATCAGTGCCGAATGGTTGCAGAGCTACAACGAAGAACGGCCCCATGATGCTTTAGCGGGGCCGCCAACCGCCACGTATCGGGCCAACCTTGAAGCCAGAAGTTGTCCATTGAAACTGTCTCCTTGACGGGGAAGCTTAGGGGGTCACCCCATGCTGACGGCCCACGCGTTCACTACGAATTCCTGTCCCTTGTCCAACATCAAGATCTGGCCAGAAGCCTGCTCCGTTCGGCCCATGACAGCACAGTCGAGCTTCCTAGGAGCCTGTCGGACTTAGGGTGTAACCTATTGATTTATAAGAAATCATGATTTTGCCTGCTGAAAAATAATTATATTAATAACAAATGGTTATGTATTTTATGAACCCTAAGTCCGACAGGCTGCTAGCAAATGGCGTAGTTTTCGGGGAGGGGGGGGACAGTCTGGCTCATCCCAATTGTCCGACCTACCACCACGACGGGTTTTCCAATGTCTGCTAGGTTCGGAGCGCGAATGATTTGCTCCTCCGCAAACCGGCTCTTCTTCATCTCCAGCCCTCCTTTCCCGAGAGCTACATAGTCAAATTTTTCCCTTTCTGGATGGTCTAGTTTATTTGGTACAAGGTCCTAGCATCTCTAGCCACTAGCAAATTGCAAGTCACAAATGACGGGGAAAGACTCAACAAGATTCAATAAACTGCTCTATGTTTTTCCAAATGTGTGTAGTACCCTGTCCCAGTTGCTAAAAAGAACTAATCTCCACTTCCATCGCAACCCTTTTAGTCCTTTGGCCATCTCACATCCCACTATTTTGCTGACAAGCACAAACTTTCTACTTGGGGAAGGAATGGTTAAGTCCCCCCCCAGTTCTTGAGCCAAAATGCTTCCATTTTTAAGTATCGTGGTGTTGTTCTGATCGAATTCGGAAAGGCGATTCTGCAGAAATATTAAACATGCTCGTCTAGTGCGACTACTGTCCTCTAATGAGCGTAGGTGGGCAATACATTGACAAGTTGATAGATACAATGCCTCTGGAGCCTTCTCAGCTTTTCTCCAGCTCAAGCCAAAATTTCCTTGCCTGTAATAGGATTTCGCCTTTGGTACAAACTTGACTACTTGGCTATTAGTGATAACTCTACAAATATATTCTCCGTCATCGTCTCCGGAAAGAGATAATCTTTTGTCCCAGGGACCTGAAAGTTCAACTAAGCGACGACTCACAAGCCATGCAGACGGATTCATCCAAACACCATCCATGAATTTTGTTACCATCCAGTCCACTGGACTTAAATCTTGCCACAAAGAATTCGGCACGAACTTTGTCCTATCACGACAGTAGAAGAACCTGCCCCATGCACAGGTGAGCAAAGTAAGTGAGTCCCGCCCCCCAACCCTACGACTGAGTTGCAGAGATATTTTTTCGGGGTGGAGAAGATCATCTGCGTCAAGCCATTGGATGTAGTCTCCCTGTGCGAGGCTCAGCGCCGCATTCCGCGCGCCGCATGCACCTTTGTTCGGCTGCGTTATAACCTTGACTGTTTTTGACTCCAGCGCCTTCGCTACCTTGAATGTGTTATCTGAGGATCCGTCGTCAACGACAATGATTTCCTTATTCGGCCAAGTTTGGTTTATGGAAGAAAGCATCGCATCTCGAACCCATTGTTCTGCATTGTATGCCGGTATCAAGATAGAAACTAATTCAGCCATGTTCAATACCCCGTTTCGGAACGTGTCAATGAGTTTGGGACACTTGCCGTTGGCATTTAGTGTAGAACCTCGTCTGTCGACATCGTGATCGCGTCAGGCGAGACGACTACGGACTTCGATACCACCCCGATTCCCTCACCATTCCGTGCGACCCGTGGGTCGTCTGCGAGCGAGATCGTGGCTCCTGCGCGATTCTGCGAGGTCGATTCTCCCTTCGGCGGGTTGATCCAGACCGCGTGAGGCAGGAGGGGTGGCTGGGGTGGCTTCCTGACGAAGCGCTCCGGGTGTGCGGCGTAGGCAGTGCTGAGCACCTGTTGCCGGGCGTCACGCATCGTCGCGGCTCGCCCCTCATGCACGGCGGCCGGCGTCATCAGCCCAATGCCGGCGTGGCGATGCTCGCCGTTGTACCAGGTGAAGAAGGCCTGGCAGAAGACGCGGGCGTCTTCGAGGCAGCCGAAGCGTTCCGGGAAGTCCGGGCGATACTTCAGCGTTTTGAACTGGGCCTCGGAGAAGGGGTTATCGTCGCTGGTATAGGGTCGGCTGTGCGTCTTGGTGATCCCCAGGTCGACGAGCAACCCCGCGACGGGCCTCGATTTCATAGGGGAGCCGCGATCCGCATGCAGGGTCAACTGCCCCGGCTTGATCTGCTGCTTCTCGCAGGTGTCTGCGATGAGCCGCTGGGCCAGTACCGCCGACTCTGCCGGGGCGACCATCCAGCCGACCACGTAGCGGCTGAAGATATCCAGAATGACATAGAGGTAGCAGTACGACCATTTCACGGGGCCCAGAAGCTTGCTTATATCCCAGGACCATACGTGATTGGGGGCGGTCGCCAGGAGTTCCGGCTTCTGATAGACCGGGTGGCGGAGCTGGTTCCGGCGCTCCTTGACCTCCGCCTGTTCATCGAGGATGCGGTACAGGGTTCGGATGGAACAGTGGTAGCGGCCTTCATCGAGCAGGGTGGCATAGACCGTGGCCGGAGCTTTGTCGACGAACCGGTCGCTGTGCAAGGTCGCGAGCACCGCCTGCCGCTCCTCGGCCGACAAGGTGCGCGGGGGGCTCGGACGCGGGATGGGCTCCTTCACGGGTCCTTGCCCGCGATAGAACCCCGAACGCACGATGCCGAAGGCGTCACAGGCTGGCTTGATGCCGATCTTCGTGGACAGTGATCGCGTGGCGGCCATCAGATGCGCCCGCCTTCCTCGGGCGTTTGCAGCGGGATGCCCAGGATCTCGGAGACTTTTTTTTGGACGTCGATGATGAGCTCGGCCTGTTTCAGGCGCGTCGACAACCGGGCGTTCTCCTTGCGGAGGGTCTCATTCTCTGCCCGCAGCGGATGCTGAGCCGCGGCTTTTCGGCCGCGCTTCTGGGGCGTCAAGGCCGAACGCACGCCCTCCGTGCGTTGGCGGCGCCACGTCGTGAGGTGCGACGAGTAGAGTCCTTCGGCGCGCAGCAGCGCCCCCAGACTCCCCACCACGGTACAGGCATCGGCCAATTTCAGGATGCGCAGCTTCTCCTCCGCCGTGAAGCGTCGCCGTGTCGGCGTGGCGACCACCTCGGGGTCTGGCGGAACAATCACGGCGGGTCGGGGTGAGGCGGTGCATTGGGGGGACTCGTCCACGGGCCTTGCCGTCGCCCGGCGGACTCCTTCAAGTCCTCGACCGTCGTACTTCTTGTCAGCATTCATGATGGGTGTTCCTCTCCGCCCGCTACTCTAATTGAAGAGAGGCAACGTGTCCCACTCATATTGGCACAGAGGGTTTTGGCCGTATAATTCAATTGAACGAAAACATCAGAAAATACATTCGGTAGTGCTTATCAACTCTCCATCTCGGGACGTAATTTAACTCCCGGCACCTTTCTCTTGTTACAATTGAGATCGCACGGGGTTTTTCAGGCCAGAGAAAGAGACCACCTTAGCCACAGCGAAGTGCCTGAGTCTGTGCTCGCATTTCATCAACCAGCGAATCAAACACCTGACTCAGCGGTCTCTCTCTTCGTCTAACACTACAAATGTCAACGCATAGGATCTTCTACTCATCTCCCAGTCGGCTCAATTATTCTCTCTAACTGAAAACACTAGAATAACTATCGATCATTTGAGGAGGGGATGCTAAGCAATTTATCAAAATAGGCTATGGTCTTGGTAAGCCCCTCTTCTAATTTCACCTTCGGATTCCAGGCAACTGTTTTTCTGGCAAGAGAAATATCAGGCTTACGCCTCTCGGGATCATCTTTAGGAAGACCCTTTCTGATAATCTTCGATTTAGAGCCTGTTAGCTTAATAATAAACTGAGCTAGCTGGAGAATGGTGAATTCTTCAGGATTTCCAAGATTCACTGGTCCAGTAAATCCCTTTGGCGACCGCATCAAAAGCATCAGGGCTTCTACCAAATCATCCACATAACAAAAGGAACGCGTTTGAGATCCATCGCCGTAGATTGTGATCGACTCCCCTTTTAGAGCTTGAACGATAAAGTTTGAAACTACCCTGCCATCATTTGGGTGCATCCGGGGCCCGTAGGTGTTGAATATTCGTGCCACTTTTATTTCCAAACCGTGTTGCCGATGATAATCAAAAAACAGTGTTTCCGCACAACGCTTCCCCTCATCGTAACAGGCACGGGGCCCGATGGGGTTTACATTCCCCCAATAGCTTTCGACCTGAGGATGAATGCTTGGACTGCCGTAAACTTCAGACGTTGAAGCCTGAAGTATTCTCGCTTTTACTCTTTTAGCCAACCCCAACATGTTAATTGAACCGTGCACGTTTACTTTTGTGGTCTGAACCGGATCATTTTGATAGTGAATCGGAGAAGCAGGACAGGCCAGGTTGTAGATCTCGTCGACTTCCACATACAACGGAAAGGTGACGTCATGCCTCAATAGCTCAAAGCGTGGATTACCCATCAAGTGCACGATATTCTTTTTTGTTCCCGTATAAAAATTATCTATGCAAAGCACATCTTCCCCATTTTGCATAAGACGGTCGCATAGATGGGAGCCAATAAAGCCCGCTCCTCCGGTAACCAACACACGATTTGTACGGCTATCCTTCACTCTAACCATCCTAAAACAATATACTCATTGAGTCTCAACTAGCTAATCCACCATCGCATGCCCAATCGCACGATACTTGCGTTACCGTCATCCCGCTTTTTCGGGTCAGCTTCACCGTCTTAAGATTGAACTCTTGCGTAGACTGCTCTCGCTTCACGATACACCTCCGGTTCCATCAATACACCTAACTCGGTATCTTTGAAGCCAGTAGCAGATCGGACTTCTCCTCGACAGAAGAGCGATTCCTCATACTCTGAAGAAGATCCATGTAAAACGTTTTCTGTCCCATGACGTATAAAAGCATCCACAGGTACGAACAAGATACAATACTGGCTCCTAACAAAAGCCGTGGAAATGGAGAAAGCAAGTCGCTGTAAAAACTTTGCACTGTAAAGGCAAGCGCGGTCGCCACGATTGCCGAGACAAGAGGTTGACTCGACGCCTTCCAGATATCTTTTGAGGAAATCATTGTGCCATGTATGCACCATGCAATGAGCGGAATCACACTCACGGTCATGACAGCAGAATAGGCGAACGCTACACCATTTGGGCCATATGGCAATCCTAGAACGTATGCGCCAATCATGACTGGAGCAAGCACGAACGCAATTTTCACACTTCGGCCCACCAAACCAAGAGAGAAAAGAAACGATGAAAAAGGATTCACGAGAGCAAAGGCCAAGATTGTCGGTGTCAATAATTGAAAGATGGGAATGACATCTTTCCACTTTGGGCCCAAAAACAGCAAGACAATATCATCTGCAAAGAGCGCACAAGCAATAGTAATAGGCAGGGTCAATGACACGAGGAGGGAGTAACCATTAAGGAAGTAGTTTTTGAACCGGCCGGGGTCATCCTGGAGGCGAGACAGTGCCGAAAATGCGACCCCTCCGATTGCTGAGTTGAGATTCTCCGTCGGAATATTGATGAGCTGGTAAGCTCTCCCGTAAATGCCAAGAGCCTTCGCTCCCCAAAAGTGACCTAGAAGAAGCTTCTCAATATTAAAATTGATATATATAACGAATCCATTCAACGCGGCCATCCCGCCAAAGCGCAACATTGCACTACTTCCCACTCCGCGACGCGGGCGCCCTGGAACCCATTTCACAGTCAACCACAAACACGCGGTGGAAACAGCCGGCAGTATGATCGCCATACCGACCAGAGCCCAATATCCATAACCAAGAATGGCCATGCCAATTCCAACGGCGATACTTACCAGCATGGAAATAATTTCTATTACCGACAAGGCAGTAAAGCTCATTTTACGTTGGAGAAGCGCCCCGTGTTGCACCCCGGCCGCCTGGATTAGAAAGCCAGTTGCTAGAGCCGCCGTGATCCAGAAAAGTCGTGGCTCACCGTAAAAAGAAGCGAGTATCGGGGCGGCCCCAAACGTCAACAACCCAAGTATTGCGCCCACCAACATGTTAATCCAAAATAATGTTGATACCTGTTCGTTGGTAATCGTAGAACGCTGAATAGTGACCATCGAAAGCCCAGCGTCTTTGAACAAGCTGAACACTCCCGTAACAACGGTCACCATACCCATTAACCCGAAATCCTCCGGATCCAGCAGCCGAGCTAACACCATCAGAGAGCCAACGCGAAAGATAAAATTCACACCTTGGGCACAGGCCTTAGCGAAGCCAGCTCGAAGGGTTCTCTCCTTCAGATTCTTCATTGAGATATCACGACACCTCTAGGCTGCCCATCGCTGAACATGAAGCGAAGTGTTTTCACGCAAGCAAGAACGATACAGATCGTCATCATAATTTGACTATGTTCGGAGAAATGTCGGTAGTGAGCCGGTCAACTTGTCGCTCCAATCCTGATTGATTGAGATGAACGCTTCACGTTCCACGATATTCCAGCGGAGCAATAATAGGCACAGCGGATCATCATGATCCTGTCTTCTCTAAACATGGATGCCCCTGGCTCATCGTCGATGCACTAAAAGATTCCTCCGGAACTCTCTCAAGCCAGATTTCTCGCCAATAAGGATACATGCCCTTAGGACAGAACATCCGGCATGAGCTGTATCGTGCCTGACACACAACCGAATCCAGGATAATGCATGGGTTTTTCATCTCCTCTATCTTTCCCGTACGCTCACCAATGAGCTTGGTGACACGTTTGAGGACTTTGTAGGTTCCCCCGCAATACGGTACCAACTCCGCATCCCAGTACATGCCTCGATTTTTATTGGCGGTGGTCACCGTTTGAAGGATTTGCTCGTGCGATTTCACACGAACCAGTTCACCCGGCTGAAGATTCAGAGTCTCTAGCGGTGTCGGCTTCCCCTCGGGTATAAACCCTGGCTTTCTAGGAAAGAGCGTCCCCTCCCAAATTGGGTGGAACTTGTCGTATAGCCAATGCGTCGCAGCTCCCACTCCGATACCGGCCTGGTGGAGGCTGTAATACATCGAATAAATAAACCCGCTGAAGATGCGCCGCAAAGTCACGTTTCCAGAGAAGTAGTCCTCGATATACTGACGAAGGTCCCACCAGGCAAGGGGCGTTGTCGCATAGGGGACCTGGGTCATTTGGCAGATGTAAGTGGGCGTTCCATCATTGGTATGCGATACCTGCACGTGGGCCCAGACGTCGTTTTCCCTACATCCTTCGCTAGAGTCGGCATTGATGTTCCCCCGGCTGTGGGCATCGACTCGCTGGACATTAGCGCCCCCAGCATTCCCGCTGATTGCTTTCAGCCAAGCCACCTTCCAATAGAGCAGGCACCCGGCCTGACAACCACCATGCGCCTCTCCATCACAGCGGGTTTCGAGATGGACTGTCCGATTGAGACGGCGACTGCTGAAAGGAGTGACGCTATAGTCGCAAGTCTTGTGCGCCTGTTTGTAGACTTGGAATTTCCTCCCGCAAAAGGCGAACATCTCTGGCATAAACGGCATCCCTTCGAGCCGCCCGTCGCCGTCGAGTGTCTGGAGGATTTCTTCCTTGCTACGGACTTCCACCCAGTCGCCTACTTTAAACCCCAACCTTCTTGGTATCAAACCTTCACCCATGTTCACCCTCCGTCTCTGTTTTCGATGTTACATCAAGAGCCGGACAGTCTTCGAAGAAACGATGAACTACTCCATACGAACCGGCAACACTCGACACTCCGAGCTTATCCACCGATTGTTATTACTCGATGGTGATATTTTCAGCCGCACATCTGTTCCGCCAAAAAACAACTCCCAACCCTCCACCTATAATACAGAATGCGGTGAGCGCACCGACAATGCCGTCCCAAGCCTCCGAAATCGCCACATAACATGCCATGCCTATTCCAAGCCAGAAAAGTTTCCGCCACTGGTAAGAATCATACCGTTTAGCTATCTTCCGTCTCTCTATCCATATTTCTCTTGCCTCTTTAGTGAAAGGCAACAATTTGCGCAGTACCGCCGGGAGGACGCGAAGAGCAATGAGAAAACAAAGAAACCAGAGCACTAGGAACCACCCGGAGTCCTCTTTGGAGAATATGCGGTAGTAGAGCAGCGGTATTACATAGCCAAGCCCTATTCGGTAGAGGGCACCCCATGGGTACAGATCTATGCGAGGCATGATACCTGCGTAAGCAGGCAATTGAACCGAGGGAGAAGTTTTCATGTCGTTTCTTTTGAGAAAGCTGACAGTTCGATAGAGTCTTGCCAATTCCTTATCAACACATGATTGGAACACCGCGTCTTCACGAATGAACTGTGACTGCCTTGAGAATTGAAATTAACCACAACGCTCTTGGAACACAAAGAACATACGGTGGACACCACTGGCTGACTGAACGACCCGCTATTCAATCTCCAAAGGGCTGAAATAGCTCAACGCGGATTAACATCGAGACCGATTATCCCGTCCTTTCCACCTCCTCGATCCACTCAGGACCACGTCGAAGAGGTAGTCTCACTTTCATGGGGAGCAGGATAGCCGGTGGGATTAGGGCGGGTCGTTTACAGATACGCCGTCGTGGTGGTATTGGTCACGGCCCATCGCTCGCAGTATAGGAAGCGAATCCGAAATCCGTGTCCACGGCACTTGTGCCGCCTTGGAGAAAGTGACCCATCCCAGGATTGCCTGTCGTGAAGGTACCATCAGTGCCTTGCGCGACCTTCACACCGTTGATGTAGGAGGTGATCGTGGCAGGACTCGCCCCACTGATGGTGCATTTGACCCTATCGCCGTCGTGGAGTGCCACCGGAGAGGAGTTGGAGGAGAGATAGATGAAATTGCCGAACGGACCATTCCAGCGGACGATTTGTGCATACGCATCGGACATATTGCTCGTCGCCCTGAAGTTGCACTCATAGCCGCTGAGATTGCCCGACGTGATAGTGCCGCGCAGGACGATCTCGACTTCCTCGTAGATGCCGCCTGTCTGCTGATTGATCGTCTTGACGACCCCCTCTCCGCTTTGATTCGCCCGCCAGGTGCCTGTCAGTACGGCGATGGAATCATTAAATCCTCCAGAACCCGTCTGCGTGCCATAGGCAAAGCCGCTGGTCGTGCGGAAGTTCGACCAGTTTCTGCCGTTCGCCCCCCCGTTGAGCCAATTGCTACCTTCGGAGATCGGGTTCTCAGCCAAGGGGAATGTAGTGCTGTAGGCTCTTGTGCCAATTGAAGCAGTGGTCACGGTGAGCGTGGCCTGGTTACTGGTCACCGTCCCGCTGGTGGCCGTAATCGTCGTGCTGTCCACAGAGACGCCTGTGGCAAGCCCACTATTCGATATGGTCGCAGCACCCTGGTTGCTGGACGCCCAAGTAAATATCACCCCGGGAATCGGATTGCCAGTGATATCTGTCGCCGTGGCGCTAAACTGCCGGGCCTGACTCACCTGGATGGAAGCCGCCGATGGCGTCAGTGTAATGGAACTGACAGTTTGCGCCGGCGAATTAGATACCGATTCCGATCCGGATCCGGATCCACAGGCTGCCAGAAATCCAGCAACAGTGATGACGAGCGATCGCATCACGATGCTCCCGATTAGTTCATTTCTACACATAGATGCACCCTTAAAAATTACGGAGTGCGTGATTGTAGTGCGCCCCTGAAATCAACCAAAATAACTTGATTTTGCAGGAGCACTACATTGGCCCGATCACTTCACGAATAGTGAAATATTTTCTTCATAGCCTGCTCCGGTCTCTTAAGTACTTTCAACCCTTTGGTTATCAAAGCCCTTAACAATTTCGAACGCGTAATTGGAAAACCCAACTCATCG
>Ga0315290_10001204_pt1 | contig 17745 bp, 14 predicted proteins | sample YL17G12_0_MG_FD_203627 | JGI IMG/M metagenome (GOLD analysis project Ga0315290, IMG submission 203627) | Sediment microbial communities from Yellowstone Lake, YNP, Wyoming, USA - YL17G12_0 | ecosystem: Environmental > Aquatic > Freshwater > Lake > Sediment | place: USA: Wyoming | collected... | reverse complement strand
AAGGCGCGAGACGCGAGAATATGGCCTATATTTGAGCGTCGAGCAACGCCGCGAGGCGGGATGCAGCGTTGGTCGAATGCAGACCGACTTCCACCACGGGCTGCTAGCTCCGACTCCAGCAGGGGGTGCCGTGACCGGGCAGGCGCCGGATCAGCCGCTTCTCGCCGTTGGCGACCTCACGACGGTGTTCCCGCGCGGGCCGGCCTCGCCGGCGCCCCCCGTGCGCGCCGTGGACGGCGTCAGCCTCCGCCTCGCGCCCGGGGAGACGCTCGGGCTGGTCGGCGAATCGGGGTCCGGCAAGTCGATCCTGGCGCAGTCGCTCGTCGGGCTGGTGCCGCCGCCGGGACGCATCACCAGCGGCCGGGTCGTCTTCGAGGGCCGCGATCTGTGCTCGATGGACGAGTCCGCTCTCTGCAAGATCCGCGGCGCGCGCATCGGCTTCGTGTGCCAGGAACCGATGATGGCGCTGAACCCGGTGCTGACGATCGGCGATCAGATTGCCGAGGTGCTGACGGTGCACGGGCTGGCGTCGGGCGCCGGCGCCCGGCAGCGCGCGGTCGCCCTCCTGGACATGGTCCGCCTGCCGCAGGCCGCCCTGCGCGCCCGCGACTACGCCCACCAGCTCTCGGGCGGCATGCGCCAGCGCGTGCTCATCGCGGCGGCGCTGGCCTGCCAGCCGCCGCTCATCATCGCCGACGAGCCGACGACGGCGCTGGACGTCACCATCCAGGCCGGGATTCTGGACCTGCTGCGCGAGATGCGCGAGCGGTTCAAACTGGCCCTGCTCCTCATCACGCACGATCTCGGCGTGGTCGCGGACCTCGCCGATCGCGTCGCCGTGATGTACGCCGGGCGCCTGGTCGAGGAGGGGCCCAGTTGCGCCGTGCTGGCGTCGCCGGCGCACCCCTACACGCGCGCGCTGCTCGCGTCGCTGCCTGGTGCGACGCCCGGCTCACGACTGACGGCGATTCCCGGCGCGGTGCCGGATCTGGCCGCGTTGCCGCGCGGCTGCGCGTTCGGCCCGCGCTGCCCCGACCACGATGCCGCCTGCGACCAGGGCGCGCCCGAGCCGATGGTCGTGGCAACGGGGCACACCGCGCGCTGCGTGCGCGCGCAGGAGCGTCGCTGATGGCGCTGGTCGACGTCCGGGATCTCGTGAAAACGTTTCGCCGCCGCCCGGCGCCGTGGAGTCGCGCGACCACGGTACGGGCGGTCGACGGCGTGAGCTTCAGCATCGAGGCGCGCGAGACCTTCGGGCTGGTCGGCGAGTCCGGGAGCGGCAAGACCACCACCGGGCGCTGCCTGCTGCGGCTGATCGAGCCCACGTCGGGATCGTGCCGCTTCCGGGGTGACGACGTGTTCGCGCTGCCGGCGTCGCGCCTGCGCGCGCTGCGCCGCCAGATGCAGATGGTGTTTCAGGACCCCTACGCCTCGCTGAACCCGCGGATGCGGGCTGGCGCGATCGTCGCGGAGGGACTGGTCATCCACGACATCGGAACAACCGACCAGCGGCGCGCGCGCGTCGACGACCTGTTCGAACTGGTCGGCCTTGATCCCGCGATGCGCGACCGGTACCCGCACGAGTTCAGCGGCGGCCAGCGCCAGCGGATCGGCCTGGCCCGGGCGCTGGCGCTCGGGCCGTCCTTCCTGGTCGCCGATGAACCGGTGTCCGCGCTGGACGTGTCCATTCAGGCGCAGATCATCAACCTGTTCATGGACCTGCGGGAGCGGCTGGGCCTGACGCTGCTCTTCGTGGCGCACGACCTGCGGCTGGTCCGCCACATCTGCGCGCGCGTCGCGGTCATGTACCGGGGCCGGATTGTCGAGATGGGGCCCACCGAGGCGATCTTCCGGGACGCGGCGCATCCGTACACGCGGGCGCTGCTGTCGGCCGCGCCGGATCCGCGCCTGGGGATTCACCGTCCGCTGGTCGCCTTCGATCCGTCAGCGACGGATCTCGAGGCGCCGCTGCGCGACGTCGCGCCCGGCCACCTCGCCGCGATCGTGTAGCGCGGCGTTGACCTGCGTCGGCCGGTTCGCCACTCACGCTCGCGTCCCCGCTCACACAAGCCGGAAGAACGCATCTCCGGGGTGCTGTCGGCGGAAGCGCTGGGTCCCCAACCCAGCGCGGTTCTCGGCCCCTGCGATGCGTTCTTCAGACTGACGCTGCTCGGCTTGGTTCGAGGGGACGTTCGGTGAGCAGCGACCCGGCCTCTTGTGTCCGTCGCACGCGGGTCATGCGGCGTTCACGCCTGTCGGCAGGTCACAGAGCAAACCATGCGAGCACGGCGAGCACAATCGCACGACAAACGCGTCGGAGGGGCCGAGATCCTGGTGGGGTGACGGAGTCGTGCGGCGCAGGCGACGGAGTGGGGCCCCGCCTTCCGCCGACAGCACCCTGGAGACGCGTTTGTCCGCCGTGCCGAGCGGTTTGCGGCGTGACGTGCCGGCGGGCGCGTGCGCCGCGCGCAGTCGATCTGGTTGTCGCGGGGCCGCCGAGCGTGAGCAGTGGCTCGGGCGTCACGCGTGAAGTCCGCGCGCATTGACGTACATGCATCGGGCCGGCGCGAGCCGGCCCGATGGTATCTTGCGTCTACTACTGACTACTTCTTCTTCCCCTATGCCGCCCTGCGCTCGTCAATCTCGACCCGCCCGTCGCGGATGTGGATGATGCGATGGGCGTGCTGCGCGACGTCGGCCTCGTGGGTGACGAGGATGATCGTGTTGCCGGCGCCGTGCAGGCGGTCGAAGAGCGCCATGATCTCGGTGCCGGTCTTCGAGTCGAGGTTGCCGGTCGGCTCGTCGGCGAGCAGGATCGAGGGATTGTTCACGAGCGCCCGGGCGACGGCGACGCGCTGGCGCTGGCCGCCGGAGAGCTGGTTGGGCCGGTGGCTCATGCGATCGCCCAGTTCGACCTTCTCCATCGCGGCCCGGGCGCGGGCCTGGCGGTCCCTGGCCGGCACGCCGGCATAGACCAGCGGCAGTTCGACGTTGTGCAGAGCTGTCGCCCGGGGCAGCAGGTTGAAGGTCTGGAACACGAAGCCGATTTCCTCGTTCCGGATCCGCGCCAGCTCATCGTCGTTCATCTGGCCGACCTGCTTGCCGTTCAACAGGTAGCTGCCCTTGCTGGGCGTGTCGAGGCAGCCGATCAGGTTCATCAGGGTGGACTTGCCGGACCCGGACGGCCCCATGATGGCGACGTATTCGCCGCGCTCGATCTGCAGGTCCACGCCCCGAAGCGCGTGGATCTCCTCCGAGCCCATGATGTAGGTCTTCCAGAGGTCTGTGGTCTCAATCAGTGCCATACAGGATTCCTGTCGCGTGCGGAGAGGGGTACGCTCCGGCCAGCCTGCGGCCGCCTCTACTCTCAAGACGGCAAAACCGGCACCGCGGTTCCCGGGGCCGGTCAGACACGGAGTGTAGCACGGGCCCGCCTTCGCCCTGCCGACGACGGCAGGGCTTCGGCGAGGCAAGCCTTCAGGTGCGCTGGCGAGACCAGCCGGGCTACGGCGGGGCAAGCCCAGGTTTACGGCCGGAAGACGAACTCGACCAGTTTCGAGGTGCCGACGCCGAACACCTGGATCGTGTCCTGACCGACGGCCAGCGAGCCGCCCCGCAGGACGGCGATCGCGTGCACGCCCTGGGGCACGCGGTCGAACACGAACGGCGCGATCGCATCGTCCATGTACGCTTCTTTGCCGTTCGACGCGTAGTAGATCCGCACGATGTAGCCGACCGGGTCGAGCGTGAATCCCGCGCCCACGGCGTCCAGGCGCTTGACGGTCACCAGGACGCGGCCGTACGGCACCGGCGGATTGGGCGGGTAAACGACGTCGTCCTCGTCGTCGAAGATGCCGTTGGAACCGGCGCTCCGGACCTGCCCGATATTCGTGAGCTGGTACTCGCGGCCGAACGCGTCGAGGAAGGCGTCGGCCTTGGTGTCGCCGGTGTTGATGTACGGGCCCTTCCAGCCCATTCCCACGTTCCGGAACGTCTCCGCGGTAAAGAACGTCGTGCCGGTGGCCGGCTTATTGAGCTCCTGGAGGCCCGCGGGGAAACGCCCCATGTCGCCGAAGAACCCGAAGCTGCCCGGCACGTCCGGCCGGCCGAGGATCGCCTCAGCGAGCAGCTTGGCCTCCTTCCGCGTCGTCTCCATCTTGGCGTCGACGATCTGCTGGAGGATCATCGGCGTGATGGCGGTGGCGAGGATCGCGAGCACAGCCAGGATGACCGTGATCTCGATCAGCGTGAATCCGGCGACGCGCGAACACTTGTGTGTCATCGGCCTGTCACGTTGACGCCTCTCGCCAGGTTGAACAGCGGCAGGTAGAACGCCACGGCGATCAGCACGAAGACGCCCGCCAGCAGGATGATGGCGATGGGGCCGAAGAGGGTGATCGCGCGGTTGACCGACTTGTCGACCTCGCGGTCGTAGTAGTGCCGGACCTGCTCCAGGGCCTTCGACATCTGGCCGGTCTTCTCCCCCAGGGCGACCATCTGGATGACCAGCGGCGAGAACTCCCCGACGATGAGCAGGGCGCGCGACAGCGACTCGCCCGCGAGCACGCGCGCGACGGCGCCGCGGAAGCGCCGGGCGATGGCGGCGTTCCCGATGACTTTCTCGATGAGCGTCAACGAGGGCGCGACGTCGAGCCCGGACTCGTGCAGGGTGCCGAAGAAATGCGAGAACCGCGAGAGCGCGAGCTTGCGCGCGATGTCGCCGATGACCGGGATCCTCAGGATCCAGCCGTCGCGCCAGATCCATCCGTCCGGCTCCTGCACGCGCAGCCGGTACAGCAGGAAGGCCACGACGACGGCCACCAGGATGACCAGCCAGTTCCCGACCACGAACAGCGCGACGCTCTGGACGATGCGCGTCGGCAGCGGCATCTGCAGGTTGACGTTGACGCGCTCGTAGATCTGCGTGAACCGCGGAATCGTGAAGAAGACGAGCACCGAGATGAGGATCGTGATCATCACAAGGATCAGCGCGGGATAGGTCGCCGCCTCGCGGACGCGCGAGGCCAGCTGGTCCTGCCACTCGAGCTGCTGCGCGAGGTCCTCGAACGCCCGGTCCAGCTTGCCCGTCGCCTCGCCGGCGCGGATGATGCTGACGTAGAGCTCGTCGAACGCCTCGGGGTGGGCTTCCATCGACGAGGACAGGCTCTTGCCGCTCTCGATGCCGCGCCGGAGGTCCGCGATGACTTTCTTCACCGGCACCTTGACGATCTGCACCTCGAGATCGCGCAGCCCGTCGACCATGTTGATGCCCGTGCTCACGATGGTCGCCATCTGGCTGGTGAAGAAGATCACGTCGCGCCGCGTCACGCGCTCGAAGACGCGGACCTGCGCGAGGTCGATCGTCTCGTCCTCGGCCGTCCCGGCCTGGACCAGGAACTGATCCTGGCGGCGCAGCTGCTGCGCCAGCGCGGCCTCGCTCTGGGCCATGGCCCGGCCCTCGACGCGCTGTCCGTCCGGTCCGACGGCGACGTATGCAAAGTCAGGCATGGTGCACTCGCCTATTCGTACGACACCCGGAGGACTTCGTCCAGCGTCGTCTGCCCCAGCACAGCCTTCGAGAGGGCGTCGTCGAGGAGCGTCTTGAAGCCGACGCGGGTGGCCGCGTCCTTGATCCGGCGCGAGTCGGCGCGCTCGCGAATCATCTCGTGCATGGTGGCGTCAATCATCAGGATCTCGTAGACCCCCGTGCGCCCGTGGTACCCCGTCTGCCCGCAGTGCTCGCACCCCGTGCCCTTGTGGAACGTCACCCCGTCGGCCGGGACCAACCCCACCTTGGCGAGGATCTCCGGCGGATACGTCACCGGGCTCTTGCAGTCCGGGCAGATCAGCCGCACGAGCCGCTGGGCGACGACGCCAGCCATCGCCGACGCCAGCAGGTACGGCTCGACACCCATGTCCATCAGGCGCGGCACCGCACCCGGCGAGTCCTGGGTGTGCAGGGTGGTGAACACCAGAATGCCCGACAGCGCCGCGCGCACAGCCAGCTGTGCGGTCTCGGGGTCCCGGATCTCGCCGATCATGATGACATCCGGGTCCTGCCGCAGCAGCGACCTGATGGCGGCGGCAAACGTCAGTCCAGCTCTGGGCCGCACCTGCGTCTGGCGGATGGACGGGAACTCGTACTCGACCGGGTCCTCGACCGTCATGATGTTCTTTTCGCGGCCGCCCAGCACGTTCAGCGACGAGTAGAGCGTCGTCGTCTTGCCCGCGCCGGTCGGCCCCGTCACCAGCACGATGCCGCGCGAGCGGCTCAGCAGGTCATGGAACAACGCCAGGTTGCGGCGGTTGAGCCCGAGCTGCTCCAGCCCGCGGACAAGCCTGTCCTTCTCGAGGACGCGGATCGCCACCTTCTCGCCGAATACCGTCGGGAACGTGGACACGCGGAAGTCCACCGGCCGGCCCAGCATCACCTGGGTGATGCGGCCTTCCTGCGGCATCCGCTGCTCGGCGATGTCGAGGCCCGCCATGACCTTCAGGCGGCTCACGATGGCCGGCAGGAGGTCCTTCGGCAGCATGTCGATCTGGGACAGCATGCCGTCGAGGCGGTGGCGGATGCGGATCACCTTTTCTTCGGGCTCGATGTGCACGTCGCTCGCCCCGACACGCACGGCGTCCTCGATGATCGCCTCAATCAGCCGCACGACGGGCGAGTCCTCGGTCGCCACTTCCAGGTAGGGCTGGCTCAGCGCCGCCATCCCTTCATCGACCAGCGGCTGCAGCCGGTTGCGGGTTCCGGGGCCGTACGACTTGTCGATCAATCTGGCGATCGCGTCCTTGGGCGCGCAGACGACCTCGATGGGCATGTCGACCGCGCGCCCGAGTTCGTCGATCAGCATGACGTCGAAGGGGTTCGACTGCGCAACGCGAAGGCGGGTGGCGGTCCGCGAGATGGGCACGAACATGCCCTTGCGCGCCATCGTCTCCGGCACGATGCTGACCGCGCCGGGGTCCGCGGACACGCCGTCCAGGGAGAGGAACGGGACCCTGGCCTCCTGGGCCAGCGCCTTCGCGAGGGACTCCTGCGTCAGGAATTTCATCGACACGAGGAGGTCCCCCAGCAGGGCGCCCGACTGGTGCTGTTCCTGGAGCGCCCGGTCCAGCTGGTCCTGGCTGATGGCACGCGTGGCGACGAGTAGCTGACCGATCATAACTAATGTCCTGCGCGCCCTAGCTCTGCGCGCGTTCCTTGATCTTCTCGACCTCAATCCGGTGTTTCTTGACGAGGTGCCACATACTGCGTTCGGTGATCCCCAGCATCCGGGCCGCCTGGGCCTGGACGCCCCCCGTCCGGGAGAGGGCCTCGATGACGAACGCCCGCTCGAGCTGGGTGATCTTCTCGTCGAGCGACATCGTCCCGGGGGCTTCCCACTGCTGGGACGCGACGCCGGCGACCAGCCCGACGCCGGCGGGCCGGATGGGCTGCGGCAGGCTGGACAGCGTCACGATTTCCCCGTCGGTCACCACCGCGGCGCGTTCGATGGCGTTCTTCAGCTCGCGGATGTTGCCCGGCCAGTCGTAGGCCATCAGCGCGGCCAGCGCGTCCGACGACAGGCGCTTGATGGTGCGGCCGAGGCGCTTGTTGGCCTCGCCGAGGAAGTGATCCACGAGGTTCGGGATTTCCTCGCGGCGCTCCCGGAGCGACGGCACCTGGATGGTGATGACGTTCAGCCGGAAGTACAGGTCGTCGCGGAACAGGCCCTCGCGCACGCTCTTCAGCAGGTCCTTGTTGGTCGACGCGATGATGCGGACATCCACGCGGACGGTGGTCGTGCCGCCGACGCGCTCCACTTCGCGGCTCTGCAGGACGCGGAGGATCTTCGCCTGCGTGGCCAGCGTCATGTCGCCGATTTCGTCGAGCAGCAGCGTGCCGCCGTCGGCGAGCTCGAACTTGCCCGGCTTGCGCTGCTGGGCGCCCGTGAAGGCGCCGCGCTCGTACCCGAACAGCTCCGACTCGAGCAGGGTCTCGGGAATCGCCGCGCAGTTCAGCCGCACGAACGGGCGGTGCTTGCGCGCCGAGTTCGCGTGGATGGACTCGGCCACCAGTTCCTTGCCGACGCCGCTCTCGCCCAGAATCAGGACGGTCGAGTCGGTCGGCGCCGAGCGGTCGATGAGGTGCATCACCTCGGTCATCGCGCGGCTGCCCGCGTGGGCCCAGTCGTGGCCCGGCACGCTCGACAGCTCCTCGCGCAGGCGCTCGATCTCGAAGTGCAGCTTGCGCTTCTCGAGGGCCCGGCGGATGACGATCTCCATCTCCTCGAGGCGGAACGGCTTGGTGAAGTAGTCGTACGCGCCGCGGCGGATCGCCTCGATGGCGTTGTCGCGGCTGCCGTGCGCCGTCATGATGATAATCGGCACGCGGGGATCGATCTTGAGGACCTCCTCCACCGCGTCCAGCCCGCTCATGCCGGGGAGGCGGATGTCCAGGAGGATCAGGTCGGCCCCGTCGGCTTTCAGAACCTGGAGCCCTTCCTCGGCGGTCTTCCGCAATGTGACGGCGTAGCCCTGGCGGCGCAACGCCTCGTTGAGGAAGAACTGCATCTGCTCGTCGTCGTCGATTACAAGGACATGGAACATAAGCTACAGTCAAGCCCATCAGGCCTCTGCCGTCAACGGGGCATCGGAAAGCGCCGCCGTTGCCGACAGATCCGCGGGCAGCTCCAGGATAAACGTCGTGCCGGCCAGCTCGTCGCTCTCGACGAAGATCCGGCCGTTGTGCGCCGAGACGATCTGGCGCGCGATCGCGAGGCCGAGCCCGGTGCCGGTGGGCTTGGTCGTGAAAAACGGGACGAACAGCTGCGTCATCGCGTCCGGCGGGATGTAGGACCCGGTGTTGTGCACCCGGATCGTCACGTGGTGCTCGGTCGGGACCACACTGAGCCGAACCGTGCCGCCGTCGGGCGTCGACTGCGCGGCGTTCAGCGTGATGTTCGACAGCGCCTGGATCAGCCGGTTACGGTTGCCCGGCAGCCAGAGGGGAGCCCCCTCGGGCCCGGGCTCGATCCCGATGTCCACCACGCGCTGGCCCAGGCCGAGCGTCGTGAAGTGCGTCACCTCGCGCACCAGGTCCATCGCATCAATCCGATCGCCGGTGGACGAGACGTCCGAGGTGAGCAGCAGCAGGTTTTCGACCAGCTCATTCAGCCGGTCGATCGATTCCATCATCGTCGACGCGTAGCGCCGGCGCGGGTCGGCGGCGGTGAAGTCGCGCCCCATGAGCTCGGCCAGCCCGCGCATCGACGCCAGCGGGTTGCGCAATTCGTGCGCGACGCCCGCCGTGAGCGTGCCCAGGGCGACCAACTGGTCGGCCTTCCGCAGGTGGTCGCGCAGGCGCCGGACCTCGGCGACGTCCTTGAACCCGATGGTCACGCTGATGACGTCCTCGCCCGGCATCCTGGATTCCCCGTCGGGCCCGAGATGATCGGCCCGCCGCAGGTAGGACACGGACACGCCCACGCGGACGCGGCGCCCGTCCTTGGTGCCGATGTACGCCTCGTCGATACCGATGGGCTGGCGGCGGAGGACCGCGGTCTCGAGAGCCGCCAATTCCGCCTTGCCCACGCCGGACGGCGCGAAGGCGTCGCTGAACCGCCGGCCGAGGAGATCGTCCTCGCGATACCCGAGGATCATTTCGGCCGCCGGGCTGGCGCCGATGATCGACCCTGACGGGTCGAGCGAGATGATGGCGCCGCTCATGCTCTGCAGCAGGTAGCGGTTCATCGACGTCAGCGCTTCGTTGAACGAGTTCGCGAGCCACTCGACCTCGGGCGCGGACTCCAGCAGGAGCGGCGCGCGCAGGTCCCCCGACGTCACGGCAGCGAGCCGATCAGCGAAGGCGCGCAGCGGCGTCGTGACACCGAACGCAATCCCGAAGGCGAGTATGCCGGCAATGACGGCGATGATGACGAGTTGCACATCCACCTGCCGGAGCAGGCGCTCGGTCGTCGAAGAGTTCACCCCGTGCGTCTCGTACGCGCGGCGGGTCATCCCCGTCGCGAAAAAGCCGGTCGCAAACACAAGCGCCCCCATGGTGAGCGGCAGCAGCACCAGCAGGCGCAACCGGGCCGGCGACGGGCGCGGCGCGGCGGCCCGGCGCGCGCGGCGCCCGGCCAGCCACCTCATCGGACCAGTCCCGCGGGCACGGCGCCGTGCACGGACACACGCCGGCGTTCGCCGGTCGCCAGGCTGAACACCACCGCGCCCTGCTCGATCTCCGCCACCTTGTAGACGCCGACCTGGTCGCCCACGCCGACGATTTTGCCGTCGACGACGGCGAGACGACGCGTGGAGGAGAAAAGAATCGAGCGGACCGACGGCGCCGGACCCGCATCGGGCGCGCCCCCCAACGCGGCTCTCACGATGTCGCGCGTCTCGTCGCCGAAAAGAAACGGATCGCGCGTGTACGAGGGCACCCGTGCCATGTCAACATCGACCGGCGCGCGGATCGACAGCGGGTCGATCTGTCCGCCCGCGCCGGCTGATGCCGCGATCAGGGGTGCCTGCGGCGCTGACCTCTCGCCAGTTCGCGGGGCCGGCCGCAGGTAGTTGAACAGGCTGAACAGGACCGCGGCGCCCAGGATGAACAGCGCGAGGCGGAGATGGCTCTTCTGGACCTTCATGGCTCGCTACCCCTCCGCACCGGTGAGCCGGGCCACACGAGGTACGATCGGACTGGCCATCGGCCCGGCCGGCGCCGTCGGTGCCTGTTCCTGGCCAACGGACGCGCCGCGCTGGTACACCCAGACGAGCAGCTCCAGTTTCATGAACGGGATGCCGCGTGTCAGCGTGGCTGATTTCACTTCGACCGTTGTGGGGAGATCTCGGACCTTCCACATGAGGTTCGCAATGCCTTCGAACGTCGACGAGAAGGAGACCTTGACCGGCGTGTACGTGACCGTGTACGGGAAGAGCGCCAGGCGCGGGTCCGGGGACAATCCGACCTGACTGACCATCACCTTCGGCGCGCCGCTTCGGCCGCTGACATCGCTTCCCATCTTGATGCGGTCGCTGGTCTCGATCACGAAGCCGCGCAGCTTGTCGGCCGGCACGCTCTCGATAACGGCCTTGGCGAGCAGCGCGGTCACCTCGGCGACTTTGTCGTCGGTGGCCATCTGCTTCTCGAACATCTCGAGGGACGACCGCAGGTCGACCGGCGGCGTCCCCGATGCCCGGGCCACGCTGTCTTGCGCCGTCTTCAGCCGCGCCTGGAGCGCCGCCGTCTCGGTGCGCGTCTGGAGGTACGCGTTCAGGGGCGCCTGGATGAACCAGAAGAAGGCGAAGGCGACAATCGCCACCACGACGATGAACGGCAGCAGCCGATCGATCGCGTCGCTCAGGCGTCCGGTGTTGGCTCTCACTTTCGCACCTCGTACTGGATCGTGAACTCGAGCACGGCGCCGGCCCGTCGAGCGGGCGGCTCGGTCGGCTCCGCGGGCGGCTGCGCGGCCAGCGTCAGCCGTTCCACTCCTGACGTCAGCGCCCGCCGCTGGCGTTCGCGCTCGAGTTCGTCGTCGCGGTAGGCGTTGGCCGAGAAAGCCTGACGGGTCGGAATGCGGTAGACGCGGCCGTTCCTCGCCACTTCGATATATGCGGGCCCGGCGTAGCCGGACCGTCTGGTGGGTTCCATCAGCTGCGGAACGAGCAACTCGGGTGGCCGAGCTTCGACCACGACGCGCGGCTTCTCGGGCACCGGGTCCTGGTTCTTCACGCTGATCGCCGGTGAGGTCAACGGGTCTCCAAGCAGCGGCGACGCCTTCAGCGCCGTCAGAAAGCGGCCAAACGTGATCTGGGCCTGTGCGACGTTCGAGCCCTCGGCCTTGCCGGTCACCGAGAGGGTCCACGATCCGACAGCCGGCTCGAGTGTGAACTCGGTGAGCGCGATGTCGGGTGGCGTGGCGCGGCTGAAGACTTCGAGCACTTTGGCCAGCCGCGGGCCCTGTGACGCGAACGCTCGGAGCGCCGTCAGGCGGGCCGAGGCCAGATCGGCGTCCCGCCGGGCCTCGCCCAGGCGCTGCATCTCGGGCTCGAGCAGCGCGATCTGGCGCCGCAATCGAACCTGCTCTGTCGACGCGCCGTTGGCGAACCACGTCACCAGGCCCCAGGCGGCCACGGCAATGAGGACGCCGGCCACGGCCGCCACGCCGTGGCGCCGTTCGATTTTTGGAGTGAATGCCACGGCTTTAACCCCACGGGGGACGAGATTGATCCGGGTCGCGGTGTCGGCCGCCAGCGCCCACGCCGTGCGCAGGGCGGCAAGCCGCGACCGGAACTGGTCCGCGGATTCCGGAAGACGGGACAGGTCGAGTCCCTCGAGCGCATCGAGCGTCTCCACCTCGATGCTGAGCTCGTGCATCAGCGGTCCGGTGAGCGATCGCATGTCGGGCACATCGCCGCACACGAGCACGTGCGTGACGTCGGCCTTGTGGTGCTGCTTCAGATAGACGAACGACCGGCGCAGTTCCGACGCGAGGTTCGCCGCGAAACGGTTGGGGTCGATCCCGCCACCCGCCTGCTCGGCGCGCTCGGTCTCGTATCCCCAGGGCAACTCGCGGGCGAACAGGACGATGCTGCCTCGCAGGATGGTGAGCGCTGTCGCGCGGGCATTGACGGACAGGACCGCCGTGACCGCATCGGGAAACGAGGCCCACCGCTGCTGGACCAGGGATCCATGCGCCACGGCCGGGGTGACGGCCCGCTCGATGATGAACCCGGCGTCGACCAGCGGCTGCAGGCGCGACCGCATCTCCTCCGGCGGGACCGAGACGTACCCCACTTCGCGGCGCCCGCCCTCCCGCAACTCGCCGACCGAAATGCCGTCAGCGACCTGATCTGAGGCGCCGGCTCCGGCGGTGGCCCTGGCTTCCTGGCGCGCCATGGCCTCCAGGTCGCCCGTGGCGGCCGGCGGGAGCCGGTACGCCTCGTGCCGGCTCCTCAAGCCCCAGACTGCCACCCAGGCCCGGCGCTCGAGGCCCTTGATCTGGCGCAGTTCCGCCGCCAGGAGGCCAGAGCTGTTCGGGGAATACGGGATCTCGTGGAAGGATCGGACCTTGGCGTGGCCTCGGCCCTTTCGCCCGCCAAACAGCCCGCCACCCGCCTGGACCTCGACGATCCGGCAGACAGAGGGAAGGAGTTCAATACCAGTACGGTTCGCCATACGTCACTAGGCTTGTCGGCACGAACGGACCGGGACCATAGGATGGGCCCAAGCAAAATCCGTGCAGAGTTGCGCAGCATGGGCGGGCGGCCCCGGCCGCTTTGCACCTACTGGATGCGTATGGCTATATCGTCGCCACCGGCAGTGGCGCTCAGGATCGGCAGGGTGAAGGGTGTTTCGATCGTCCCGTTCGGGCCAGCCGACAGCACCCAGACGGCCAGTTTTCCCCGGCCTGAGAGCGTGGCGGCGCCGGGCGACGTGTCAATCAGCCCGATGTTGACCACGTAGCGGTTCCCCCAGGGATCCGCCCCGATGTCGTTCGAGAAATACGGCCCGTTCCACCCGAACTGGGAGATCGGAGTCTTCAGCGTATAGCCCGGGGCATTGTTGACCAGTTGCTCGGCCAAGCCTCCGACCGCACCGGTGGACCAGAGGGTCGGCACGTCTTCGAGCGGCAGGTTTCCGCGGCTGGCGAGCAACTGCACCTTGCTGGCCGGCAGTCCCGCCCCCCCCTGCTGCGCGATTTTCCAGAGCGGGAAGAAGCCCGTGTCACGATAGAACTGGAAAATAGCGCTCGCGACGGTCTGGCAGTCGTTTCGGGCCTTCGCCACACGTGAATCGTTGATGAAGTTCGCGATGGAGGGGGTGAGCACGAGAGCCAGGGTTACGATGACGGCCAGCACGACGGTGAGTTCGATGAGCGTGAAGCCCATCGCCCTCCTGTTCGCCGTGCCACGCTTGGTCATGTCAGCCCCCGAAGAGGGACCCCGGAAGGTAATAGAGAGTCAACACGCGAAACGCCTGCCAGACCTCAGCCCAATCCAGACTACGGCTGGTACTGCCGTCAAAGCAACGGTCGTGCCTGTAAGACCGGCAAACCGAACCCGGGCGAAGAATCATCGGAAGTGACTCATTTCAAGACACTTCCAGAAGGCGAACGCGAATCGTCCTGCTCGGTCACACGGGCCGTTCCTACATCCGGTGTAGCATCAGACCCGTCGCGACCAGGCCCTGCTCGCAAAAACCCGGCAGTTTTTTTCGTTCCAAAGAGCCACCAGATCTTTTGCGGTCAACAACATACCACGATCTGCAGATGCGCACGCCCTCGACACCTACAAAGACTGTCGCCCCTCCCATTCCCAATCTACACAGAAGGGGGGATCTTCAAGACGGTGCCGGCCCCGCAGGCCGGACACCGATGGAGCCGGACCACGTACCGTGGGCCGGCTCCATCGTTTCCAGACCGAAGATCCAGCTCCGTACGGCGCTGGTTACGTCATCACGGATCGCAAGGGGCGATGACGGTCGTCCAGTCGTCGCCTTTTCGATTCGTGCCACCGGGCGACGGGTGCAAGACCGGACCAAACGGTGTCGCAATGATGCCGTCTTTGCCGGCCGAGATGCAGAACACGTCGTAGCAGTGAGCTTTGAATGTGCCAGGATAGGTCCCGAAGGTCGTCGTCGCCCACTTGGTGTTCACCTGATAGGTGTGGCCCCACGGATCAGCCGCGCACGGCGGCGACAGGTAGGCCCCGCGCCAGCCCTGACCGAAGTACGGCCCGAACGGAACGGGCATCCCGTTGCCCGGCTCTGGGTAAATCTGAGCAGCGCCGGTGGTGTTGGTGATCAGTTGGTCCGAGCACGAAGACATCCGTGTGGCGCTAAGCGCTTCGCCCTGGTCGGTCCCGTACCAGTTCACCACGCCTGGGAACAATGGGTCCACGTCTAGCGCAGTCACGATCGGCGGAAGACCATCGCTGTAGATGATGTCCACCTTGTTAGTTGGATACGTCGCGGCCCCGCCCGGCATGGTGTACAGTCTCGGCCCGACATCCCTGTGCAGGCGGGCCACCGAAATGGCGATCGCCTCACAGTCTTCCTTCACTTTCACCCACTGGGCGTCATTGACGAAGTCGAAAATCGACGGCGCCAGGACGCTGGTCAGCAGCATCAGGACCAGTAGCATGATCGTCACTTCGATCAGCGACAGGCCTCGCTGCCCTCTACGGAGTTTCATTGGTGGCCTCCACACAAAAGGAACGGTTAACGCCTCCCGTGGGCGCAGCCGGGCATCTGACCATGCGCCGGTTGCGCGCTCCCTTGCACCACGGTGAGTGCCATTCCCTGGAGCAACGGCCGTGCCGCTGGCGTCATTTCGTGGAGATTCGCGAATTTACTCCGAAAAATGTGGATATCGTCGACGCGTGCCGTGGGCACGCGACGCGGACGCTACGGATCGCGAGGGGTCGATCGCGTCGCCTCACGCAGGATCGACCCGAGAATGCGGCCGATTCGAACAGGCCAAGACACGCCTAAGTCGTGGCGCCTCAACAGTTACGGACCGATGTGCCGCGCGGTCAATCGGCACCTACCAAAACGGTTGTCTCGTTGCGTGACACACCACCCGCACCGGGGGCTTGACCTGGCTCCACCGGCGCGACGAGGAATCTTGCCGATATCGATCGGCATCCGCGCGCGAAGACGCCAGGAAGAAGACGATGAAAGGGAGGAAGCAGAAGAGGAAGAAGGTGGAGGAGCGGAAGGGGGAGGGGAAGGGGGAGTGTGATGCGAAACTATCGGACGAGCGCGGCGCGGTCGTCGCCGCCCGGCAGCAGCCCGGGTCCTTCGTACGGCGTCTCCACCAGCCCGTTGAGGCCCGCCGAGAGCACGAGCACGTCGTTGCGCGTGCCGAGGTACCGCACGTTGATCGCGTAGCGATGGCCCCAGGGGTCGGTCGCCGGCACTGTGGGCAGATAGGCGCCGCGCCAGCCGCCGCTGTCGGCACTGGTGGGCGCCGGCCACGCATTGGCCAGGCTCCCCGCCGGGGTGTTCTCGACCAGATAGTGGTCGAGCCCATCGATCGTGCCGGCGCCATCCGGTGTCCGGAGCCAGCGGGTATCCCCCGATCCGTCGGTGTCGGGCGCGAGGCCCTCGGACACGAGCAGATCCACGCGCGGGCCGTGCCCCTGCCCCAGGCGGATCGTCGTCCGGTTGGAATCGACAAGGAGCTTGATGACGGCGTCGCGAAGCGATGCGCAATCGCGCTCGACCTGCAGTTCGCGGGCCTGCTGTACCAGCGACATCCCGGCCGGGGCCAGGATGCCGGTGATGGTCGTCATCACGCTGAGGACGATCACGATCTCGACCATCGAGAGCCCGGCCTGGCCGCAGAGCCTGGCGGCGCGCCGCACGCCGGTGAAGCGCACGTGTCCCGTCATTGGATGCGCACCGCGAGATCGTCGCCGAGCAGGTTCGCGTTGGCAAGCGGCTGCTGGAACGGGGTTTCGATCTGGCCGTTGGGGCCGGCCGAGATGGCGTAGACGGCGCAGTTCGCGCACCGGCCCGCGCGGGGCGGGAGCCCGCGGAGGAAGCCGGTGTTGATCAGATAGGCATGCCCCCACGGGTCGCCGGCGACCGGCTTGCCGACGTACGGGCCGTTCCATCCGGTGCCGGGCCCTGCCTGGCTTTCCGGGTAGCCGCGGCCGTTGATGCGCAGGTGCAGATCGCAGCGATCGGTGGCCGCGTTGGTGACCCACGCGCTGAGCGCCGCGCGGCCGGTGCCCACCGACGGATCGAGAAACAGGCCCTGCGCCAGCGTCTCGACGGGCACGACGTCGGCCACGTCCGGCAGCTCGCCGTCCGACACGAGCAGGTCGACGATTCTCAGGGAGCTCACTGTCTGGGGCTGGCGCAGCCGCGAGCCGTCGAATACGATCGGGCCGACGTCGCGCTGGAAGTTGGTGAGCGCCACGGCAAGCTGGGACAGGTCGTTGCGGGCTCGCACCATGCGGGCGGTAGCGATGGTGTCGCCGACGACGGGCACCAGGGCGCCCGCCAGCGCCATCAGCACGACGAGCATGACCGTCACCTCGATCAGCGACAGGCCGTCAGCCGAGCGGAGCCGACCCCGCAGGGTGGCCGCCGGTGCCTGTGATGCCGAGGTGGATGCTGGTGACGCCATGGTCGTGTCCGTCAGTCCGGGTCCGGGAACGGCCGGGGAGGGCTAGTCTATCCGATGCTCCCCGGCGGTGTGCCACCCTGGGTCAGGCAGCAGTCGGAAGACCCAGGCGCGGTCTGCGTGTGTCCAGGCGTCAGCGCGTGTCGCCGGAGATGATGAAGAGGAAGTCGTCGCCGCGGCGCGTCACGCCGTAGGTCGCATTACCGCCGAGCGCGGTTTCGTAGAGGCCGTTCGGGCCGGGCGAGATGCAGAAGCTGTCGTTCGACCAGCCGCCGCTTCGCTGACCCTCCCCGGTGCCCGGCGTCGCGTCCCTCGCCACGGACAGGAAGACCGAGTTGACCAGGTAGCGGTGACCCCACGGGTCCGGCCCGATCGGCGCCGAGAGATACGCGCCTCTCCAGCCGAGGCCGAACTGCGGGCCCACGGCGGTGTAGGTGCTGAGTTGCGCCGGCGATGGGTAGCCCGGGTCGTTCGTCGTGAACTGCCGCTCCATCGAGTCACCACGGACGTCGTCGGTCGACCAGTTCAGCGGCATCCCGATGTTGCCGGCGCTGTTGAACGCCGTCGTCGCGTCGGCGGCGAGTTCGGACGTCGTCACGTCAGGGCCGTCGCTGTA
>Ga0315290_10001203_pt1 | contig 17745 bp, 12 predicted proteins | sample YL17G12_0_MG_FD_203627 | JGI IMG/M metagenome (GOLD analysis project Ga0315290, IMG submission 203627) | Sediment microbial communities from Yellowstone Lake, YNP, Wyoming, USA - YL17G12_0 | ecosystem: Environmental > Aquatic > Freshwater > Lake > Sediment | place: USA: Wyoming | collected... | reverse complement strand
GCCTGACCTCGACCTGGAAGAAGGGGGGAGCGGGCGCAGACGGCGCCGCCGCCGCTTCGCTTCCGGTGACGACGTCGGGGAATCTGAGCCTTTCCGGAAGGCTGAAAGGGAGGCCCTTCTCGGCGAGTCGCGCCTCCCGTTCCTGGTTGATGATAGTGACGACCGCGACAGCGCCTTTCTCTCTTAACGCGCTGGCCCGGGACATCAAGAGCCGCCGGTTATCGGCCGGTTTCAAGACATGGTCGTCGGGAAGCGCCGCATCCAGGATGACCGCGATCTTTCCTTTGAGGTCCAAGCCGCCCGTGTCGTCCCAGTTCAGCTGGGGAGCGCCGAGCCCATAGCCCAGAAAGACGGCTTCCCCCGTGACTTTCCCCGCCTCGAAATTCCGGCCGACGGCGGCATCCTTTGGAAAATAAAACACGCTCTCTCGCGCGCCCGCGATAAGGCGCAGTCGCGATGCCTGAGGAGCGATCGTGGTCACCTCCACCGGGACTTCCTGGTAGTACGAGCCGCCGGGCATTAGAGGCTTGAGTCCGATCCGTTCGGCCGTGAGGGCGATGTACTTCGAGGCGATATCGAGCTCGGCCGAGGGTGTCGTCCGCCCCCGGAACTCCGGCGCACCGAGGAATTGCAGGTGGAACTTCATGTCCCCGGCCCGGATCGTTTTCGATCCGCGGGAATGGGCGGAATCTCCCGGACTGCAAGAAGCAGCACACAGAAAAAACGCAATTGTGAGAATTTGTATGCGGCCGGATTTCATCATTCCTCTCCTTCTTCCGATTTTCAGACCCTCAGGAAAACGTTCTTCTTGTAGAGGAAATACAGCAGGACCCATTCGATGAGGATGACGCCCGTGCCGAGGACGAGGACCCCAGCTCCGCCGGCGAGCCGGGCCAGGCCCCCGAACAGGAACTTGCTCGTGAAGTCGAAATCGACGATCCGCGTCCCCAGGTAGATCGTGATCGAGTTCAGGCCGATGACCCGGAAGAAGAACGACCATTTCCGGACCTTCCAGACGTCCACGACCAGGTAGAACAAGGCCAGGAGGAGGAAGGAGAGGCCGGCGGCGGTGATGTCGAAGGTCGAAGTCCAGGCCTTTTTGATGATGGGATACCAGTGACCGAGGATGAGACCGGCGGTCGCGAGGCCGGCCCCGCTTCCGGCGAGAATGAGGGTTTTCCGGTACGCGCTCGATCTTTCCGAGCGGAGGACGAGCCCGGCCAGGCCGCCCATCAGAGTGACGGACGTGGCCGAGAGGATGCACAGGATCCCTTCCGGGTCGAAGCCGCGGTCGTAGAAACGACCGGGCAGGAGAAGGCGGTCGACAAATCCGTTGATCGTGCCGTCGGGCGTCAGGACCCCGGCGCCAATCCCCGGCACGGGGACGAGCCACTGGATAGCGGCATACCCGAACAGGATCCCGGCCAGGGCGGCCAGGCGGCCTTTGAGGCTCCGGACGTTGAGCATGATCAGCGCGGCGAAGAGATAGGCCAGCCCGATCTGCCCGAGGACGCTGGCGTAGCGCTGGGTCGCGAACTGGAGGTCCGTCAGATGGTTGTAGAAGAAGCCGAGGAGGACGAGCAAGAGGGCCCGCTTGACCAGCTTGAGATAGATAGGCCGCTTGTCTGCGGCCGTTTCCGCCTTGGCTAGGAGCGAGAGCGGGATGGCGACGCCCGAGATGAACATGAACAGGGGAAATACGAGGTCGTAGAAGTGGAGCCCGGCCCACTCGGCGTGGTCGAGCTGGGCCGCCCACCATCTAGCCCAACCCCAGCCCGTGACCTCGCCCAGGGCGCGGAACAGGGCGTCGCCGCCGATGATCCAGAACATATCGAAGCCCCGGAGGGCGTCTAGGGATAGAAGGCGCGTCGGCTTCGGCATGAGGCTCAGAGCGTATAGCCGATCCTGCGCAAGAAGTCCTTGCGCCACGCGATGCCGTCGGGCCCTTCGACGCCCTTCGTCCGGACGCCGGCGCCGATGGCCTCGTGGAGGTCCTCGACCGTCTTGATAAAGTGGGCTTGGCTGATGATGACGTTCATGTCCTCGGGCTTATCGACGGGGACGACCTTGATGTCCATGGCACCCTCCTCTCATCGTTCGGCCCCATTATAAAGCCCGGCCGCCCCGACATCAACGTTGAATATATATTTCATATTAATTAAGATGCTGAGGTCCGACCCCGCAGAATATTAGGAGGCACAGTGAACAAAGCGTTCCCGCGTATCATCGCTCTCTCGACCCTGCTGGCCCTTCTCGCGCCCCATGTCCCCGCCGCCGCCCAAAAGATCTACTGGGGCGACTCCGTCCCTTCTGGCTGGAACGGAAAATGGCCGGCCAAGTACCTGACCGTTCCCGAAAAAACGAATTTTGCGCGGACTGCGTCCTCGACCGACGTCCTGGAATTCATCGATGCCGTGCGTTGGTCCAGCGATAAAGTCTATGTTATCAACATGTTCACGACGAGCCTTCGCCGGACCTGCCCGGCCGTCGTTTTGGCCAACCCGCGCGTGACCTCGCCCGACGAGGCGGCCAAGTCCGGCAAGACCGTCGTCTACCTCCAGGGGAACATCCACGCCTACGAGCCGGAGGCCAAAGAGGCCCTGCTGATGCTCATGCGCGACATCCTCTTCGGCAAGCGCAAGAGCCTCCTCGATAACCTTATCATCATCGTCTGTCCGAACTTCAACGTCGACGGGACCGATACATTGTCTCTGAGCGAGGGCACCCCCCACATCCTGGGCTCGGCCGTCAACGCCCAGAACATCAACCTCAACCGCGACGCCATCCGGGTCGAGACGGCCGAAATAGCCGGGCTCTACCGGACGGTCTTCAACCGCTGGGACCCGACACTGATCTACGACGGGCATCTCATGGGCCGCGTCCAGCACGGCTATGCCATCGGCTACGCGACCTGCACGGTGCCCGCCTCCCACCCCGGTCCGCGCGATTACGTCTTTGACAAGCTTTTTCCGGCCGTCCGCGAGGCCACCCGGAAGAACTTCGGCCTCGAGGTCTTCACCCACTGCGAGACCGACGACAAGTGGCCGCCGACCGTATGGAGCCACGAGGAGGCCATGTGGACGAATGAGGCCAAGTTCGTCGCCAACGCCTACGGCCTGCGGAACCGCATGACCATCCTGGCCGAGACGCCGGGGCACGAATCGTTCGAACGCCGCATCTACGCCCATTACTCCCTCATCACCGGGGTCCTCGAATACGCCAACGTCCATGGCAAGGAGATGCAGGAGGTCTGCCGGGCCGCCGACCGGGACGTCATCGAAGGCGTCAAGGCCAAGGCTGAGACGGGCGAGCTCCGCAACTTCGTCGCCGGGAAATACGAGTCCTACGGCAAGGTCGATATCCTCGTGTACAAGGAGCGGAACGCCTCGACGCTCGTCCCCGGCACGAGCGTCCGGGCCAGGATCGCCCCGCACATGCTCCAGGCCCCCGAGCTCGTCCGCGGCGTCGAGTTCCTGTGCAAACCCGTGGGGACGGTCGAGGCCAGGGTCCCCCGCGGCTATCTCATCCCGGCCGAGCTGGACTTCATCGCCGAGAAGCTGCGCGCCCAAAACGTCAAGGTCGAGGTCCTGACCAAGCCGGTCAAGGCCTCCGGCGAGGAGTTCGTGATCGATAAGGTCGGGCAGGGGAGGAGCGGCGGCTATAACATGATCAAACTCGACGGCGGCTTCGCCCCGTCGCCGGTCAGGGAATTTCCGGCCGGCACGTTCCGCGTGGACATGGCCCAGCCCATGGCCAACGTGGCCTTTTATTGCCTCGAGCCCCAGGCCGCGGACGGGTTCGCCGGCTGGGGCGTGTTCGACGCTCATCTCAAATCGCTCGGGGTCGACAAGCGGAGCGTGGTCTACCCCATATACAAGTATTTCAAGATCCTGGAGTGAAATGCAAATGAGGAAAAGGGGAGAAATTGGTGGGCGATAGAGGACTTGAACCTCTTCGATAGGGCTGTCTTTATAGGCTCCGGGATTTCGATCGATTTCGATATTGTTAGATGCGTTTTGCTATCTCTGACAGATTTTGGGCACAATATGGGCACAGCTCCGAAGTTACGCGGCTACAAAACCCGGTCCCCTAGTTCCTTGGCCGTGTCCCTCTTCCTGATCTCCTCCCGGGCGGCGCCGGCGGCAAACGGTGTCCTATTCTCTCACGGCCTCGACCGGCCTTGACATGGCCTGTACCCGGATTTATGCTTCCTCACGGAAGCGTATCGGGAAAACTTAGGCAAAGCATTACCCGCTGACCGTGCGAATTTTATTATCCATCGAGGAAAGGGAGGGACATGAATGGCTTCAGAAATCAAACCCCGGTCCCGCGGGAAAAGCGTCCTTTTCCTGCGGATTATTCTCATCGCGATCTTGGGCCTGGCCGGCCTTGCGGGCGGTTTCCCATCCGGCCAAAAAAGCGGTGCCGGTGTGCTCCTTCCGGATGGGCGCGAGTTTGTCTCCTGGGAGCGGCCACTCCAGTTCACCAGAACATACTACGTGGACAACGGGAATCCACGTGCCGCGGATTCGAACCCCGGCACGCGGGAGCTGCCCTTCCTGACCATCAACAAGGCGGCACGGGTTCTACAGCCGGGCGAATGCGTGGTCATCTCGACGGGCGTCTATCGCGAGCGCGTCGATCCGGCGCGCGGCGGCACGGCTCCCGACAAGATGATCGGTTATGAAGCGGCGCCGGGCGCGAACGTTATAGTCAAGGGTTCGCGGCTGGTCAAGACAGGATGGCGGCCGTCCACAAGCTACAAGCTGGCCCTACCTGCGGGCGAGCGGGCCAAGGTGAAGATCTACGAACGGCGCCTGGACGACCTCGATTTCCAGGGCTACAACCCCTTCGGCATGGCCAGCATCATGCACAACCGGGTCTACCTGATGCCCAAGCCGGAAGAGCTGTGGCGGCATCTCAAGAGGCGCGGGATGGTCTTTGTGGACGGGCGGCGCCTCGAGCAAGTCGAACTCTACCAGCATCTCGGCACGGAGGGCGGCGCCTTCTGGTGCGAACACGACGGGCTCACAATCCACGTCCGCCTTCCCGGCGGCGCGGATCCCGCGCAACATGAAGTGGAGCTTGCGACGCAAGAGCAGGTGTTTGCGCCCCGGGCACTCGGTCTCGGCTACATCCGCATCAAGGGCATATCCTTCGAGCACGCGGCCAACGCCTTCCCACCACCGCAGCGCGGATTGGTTTCCCTGAGCCGGGGACATCATTGGATCATCGAGGATTGCGTCCTGCGGCATGCCAACGGCGTCGCTCTCGACATCGGCGCACAGGACTGGGACATGGAGCCGCCGGCCTTCATCGGGCACGCCATCGTGCGCCGCAATCATATCGACGAGGTGGGTGTCTGCGGGATTGCCGGGGTTGGCGTGCAGAGTACACTCATCGATTCCAACTTGATCGAGCACGTGGGTTACCAGGACGTGGAACTCGCCTGGGAAACTGGCGGGATCAAGTTGCATCTGACCAAGAACTGTCTGATCATCCATAACGTCATCCGCCATACGATCCACGCCGAGGCCATTTGGCTCGACTACGAGAACACGAACACGCGCGTCACCGGGAACGTGATGGGTGACACGCTGGAAACGCTGCGGGGCGGCATCTATCTCGAAGCCTCGCACGACGCCAACATGATCGATAACAACCTCATTTGGAAGGCGACCGAAGGGGCCGGGGGCGGCTCCTACAACATGCCGGGCCACGGCGGCTGGGGCATCACCGTCGATGGGAGCGACGAGACCGTCATCGCTCACAACCTGATCGGCTACACGCAGGATGCGGCCATCAAGTTCCGGACGATCGAGGGCCGGATCGTGACCGGGCGGGGCGGCACCACACGGCGGAACGAGGTCCTGAACAACATCTTCTTCCGCTGCGGCAAGGCCATAGATTTGTCCAATGCCGACAACACGGTGGACGGCAATCTTTATACGAAAGATTGGGGAGGAACCCGCGACGAAACCCAGTCGGTGGGCCGTGGTCTGAATTGGATTCCGGACGCGGGCACGACCCTGCGGCTCGATCTTGAGGCATGGAGGAAGTTCTTCGGCTTTGACAAAAACGGCGCATACGCTGACATGACGATTGACGTCGACCTCGACGCCCTGACTATGACCTGGTCGGTCGAGGGTGCGGTCCCGCAGGCCGCGACCGGGAAGCACTTTGAAAAGGACCTCGCCGGTCAGGCCGCAGGCGAGGTCCGCAAACCCGGGCCGCTCGTGCGTATGCCGGATGCCACGACGAAAGTGAGTATTGACCCGCGGCGTTAGGCGGTCGGCCGCGGGGATCCGGGGTCATTTGATTCTTTTTCGCCCCTGTGCTAAAAGGCAGCTATCAATTCCATCTTGGACGAGAAGAAGGCTCTACCGCTCGCCCTCGCGGCGATTGCGGTCGTTTTCTTCGTCTCTGCGCGCGGCCAGCAAAAGGCCGCCGCTGAAGCGGGCCCCTCTTACCGGGAAGACGCCCCTTCCAACCGCCGCCGGCCGGGCGTGGATGCGGATGTTTCCTTCTATATCAACCACTGGCGAAGCTCGCCGCCTCGGGAAGGGCACGGCGGACTCATCGAGCGCGATATCTTGACCCGGGGCGATCCCTTTCATCCCCGGAAAAAGGGCGCCGTCCTACGTTTTCTCACGGCTTATCGCCGGGCCGAGCTCCCTCCTCAGGCCGGCACGCGCAGCTTCGCAGACGCCCGCGAACAGGTCTTTCTTTTCGTCCTGAGCGGCGAGGGACGGATCGTGGCGGACGGCCGCACGGTCGACCTCGAGGAGGGGATGGCCGTCGTCATTCCCGCCGGGCTCTCCACCCGGCTGTTCAATCCCTCCGGCCGATCGCTGGAGCTCTTCCTGGCCGCGGAAGAGACGCCCGACGGTTTTATCCCGGAGCGGGAGCTCTCGGTCGGCCGGTACCAGGATTCCCTGCCTGCCGTCGGTGCTCATTGGGCCCATATCGCCCGGCCGTTCACCTACGATCATGAGCCGAAATTCGCCAACCCAATGGGCTTTGTCGTCGTGTCCATGGACGCCTTCGACATCGCCCAGCCGCATACGCACCCGGCGGCCGCGGAGGAGATCTGGCTGCAGATCAAGGGAACGAGCCTGCTTTTTTTCGGCAACCGGCTCCTGCGCCAGGAAGCGGGCGAGGCTTTTCTGGTCCCGCCGACGAACACCGTCCCGCACAGCTCGATAAACCTTGACGGAGAACGCCAGCTGTGGCTATTCTTCGGCTGCCGCAAGTGAGGAGTGGACCATGAATAAACCTGAACTCCCCTATCGCCGGCGGGAATTTCTCCGGACGGCGGGCCGGGGGATCCTCGGCGTCGGCCTCCTCGGGTCACCTGTATGGGGCCGGCGGGGCGGTATAAGTCAGCCGGGCCTGCCTTCGGCAAGTGGCGAGAGGCTTTCCATGCCGACGGAAACGCCGCCGCTCGAAACGGCTCCGCGCCTCAGCCTCGTCAGAGGGCAGGACCGGCGCGAGATCGTCTATCATTCGCTAAAACTCATCGAGGACGACGTCTGGGCCGCCGTCGACCGCAAGAAACGCGTCCTTATCAAGCCCAACATGGCCGTCGATAAGAACCCCCTGGCCGTCACCCATGTCGACGCGACACGCGCCGTCCTGGATTTCCTCCGGCCCCGCTGCCGGAAGCCCATCGTCGTCGCCGAGTCGGGAGTCCTGAACACCGGCGACGGTTTCCGCAACAACGGCTATCTCGCCTTGGAGAAGGAATACGGGGTCAAGGTCATCGACCTCAATGCGGACCCCGACTTCGTGCCCGGTTACGTCGTCGACAAGGACCATATCCCGAGGGCCATCAGGGTCTACTCCGTCTTCGTCGACCCCGACGTCTGCGTCATCTCGCTCGCTCGGATGAAAACGCACGACACCGTACTCGTGACGCTGGCGCTCAAGAACGTCCTTATGGCCGCTCCGGTCAACGACTACCGGAAGAGCGACAAGGGGATTCTTCACGGCGCGGCCAAATCGATCGACGACATCCTGCATTACAACCTGTTCCACCTGGCCGAGCGGGGCGTCTGGCCCGACCTCGCCGTAATCGACGGTTTCGAGTCGATGGAGGGACATGGCCCGGCCTGGGGGACGCCCCTGGCGACGCGCCTGGCCCTGGCCAGCTGCGACCCGCTGGCGGCCGACTTCGTCGGCACGACGATCATGGGGTTCGATCCCGGCCGCATCCTCTACCTCAAGGCGATGGCCGAAGCTGGGCTGGGCCAAGGCGATCTCGGGAAGATCCGCCTCGTCGGCGCCCCACTCGACGAATGCCGCTTCAAGTTCAAGGCTGGCGAGAAGATGGCCGAGATCTATCAGCTGACCTAGAGAGCCGGGAGGTCCCGGTTCGGAGGAGAGACTATGAAGAAGACCGTCTTGATTGTCACCGGGCTCGTCCTGGCGGCCCTCGCTCTCGCCCTCGGGCAGGTCGGGAGCAAGCTCACGACCGAACCTGATCCATCTTTCGCCGAGGACGCCGTCTCCAACCACCGGCATCCGGACGTCGATACCGATGTCGGCCTGTACATCAACCATTGGCGGAATTCCCTGCCCACCGAGGGACACGGCGGCTTCATCGAGCGGGATATCCTGACGTCCGGCGACCCGCTGCGGCCGCCGAAAAAAGGGGCCGTCCTGAAATATATCAAGGCCTATAAACGGGCCGCGCTGGAACCTCGGTGCACGACACAGTCTTTCAAGAGCGACAAGGAGCAGGTGTTCCTTTGCATTTTCAGCGGCGCTGGGCGCGTCGAAACGAGAGGACAGGCTGCCAATATCGAGGCCGGGATGGCCGTGGTCCTTCCGGCCGGGCTCGCATATCGGTTCTTCAATCCAGGCGATGATAATCTGGAGCTGATCATGGTCGTCGAAGAGATCCCCGCCGGCTTCGTGCCGAACGAGCGGATGTCCGTCGGCGATTACCGCCCGACGCTCCCCAGCGTCGGGATGCACTGGTCCCACATCGGCCGCGGATTCACGTGGGACACGCCGCCCAAGTTCGCCAACCCCATGGGCTTCGCCGCCGTCTCGATCGACAAGTTCGATATTGCCCAGCCCCATGTTCACGGTCCGGGTTGCGAGGAGATCTGGTGCCAGCTCCAGGGGACGAGCCTGCTCTTGTTCGGCAACCGTCTGCTGAGGCAGGAGCCGGGGGAGGCGTTCCTCGTTCCGCCGAACAAGAAAGTCCCGCACAGCTCGATCAATCCCAGCGACGGACCCATGCTCTGGCTTTACATGGGGAACCGCCACGACCAGGTCAGATAACCCGAAGGGCATCGCACAGGAGGAGGGAGTCATGACATCCCAGAATCAGCGTACCGCCGTCCGCCCGATCCTAGCGCTTTTCGCTGCCGGCTTTCTCTTTTTGCCCGCTGCCTGCGCCAAGAAGCCGGACTGGGCGGCGAAGAACGAGAAGCTCATCGCTGCCCAAAACTTGACCGTCCGCGCCCGTGGCGATATCCCCGCCGTCCGGCTGAAGCCGAGCCTCACGGACGGTGTCGTGACGCCTATCGCGTCGCTCCCGGAAACCGTCCTCGCCCCGGGCGTCAAGGCGCGCCTCTACTGGGGGAAGGGCATCCTCGTCGCCTGGCTGACATTTGACCCGGGCGCGACGACCCCCCAGGAGATCCTTCCGGCCGAGCGCATCATGGTCGTCACAAAAGGGGAGATCGGCCAGCTCCTCGGCGGAAGCTTTCTAACGATGCGGGCCGTCCCGCGCGAAGCGCCCGACGGCACGCACGGCGGGACCCCCAAAAACGAGTTCGTCTATCTCGAAAAAGGCGCGCGGAACGGCGTCCAAGCCGGGCCCGCCGGCGCCGAGATCGTCGAGGTCTATTGGCCGCCGCGGGCCGACTACCTGGCGCGGGCAGGCGCGAAGGACGTCCCGGCGGAATTTTCCGCACCCGCGTTTCCGATCGCTTCGACGGTCCAGCCGGGGGTCGTCGGCGACCTCCATGACGTCCAATTCACCGAGCTTCAGCCCGGCGCCAACTCCCGTCTGATCGGCGGACGCGGCGCCCAGCTGAGCTTCCTCCAAATGAGCCCGGGCATGGCGTTCGCCGCACACCTTCATCCCGAAGAGCAGCTCATGATCGTCCTGCGCGGCTCGATCGGGGAGCTCATCCTCGACGGCACGGCGGCAATGGCGAAGGGCGACCTTCTCTACCTGCCCGGGACGATGGTCCACGGCGGGAGAGTCGGCGACACCGGCTGCGACGTCCTGGACGTCTTCTTCCCGCCGCGGCCGGATTACGAGGCCAAGAGAGCGAGCCGCGAGGCCGCTTTCCAGGCCATCATTCCCGCCGGATCCAAGCTCGAGCTCCTCGTGGACGGTGCCAAAGACGGACCGGGGCTCGTCTTCACCGAAGGGCCGAAGTGGCTCGACGGGAAGCTCTATTTCTCGAGCATGGGTTTCGACCAGGCCTGGAACGGCGATCCAAAAAAGAGCGCGACCGTCGCCATGGACCCCGACGGGACCTACCGCTATATCCAGCAGGGCATGCTGACCAATGGACTGATGCCTCTCGCGAACGGTAACCTGGCGGTCTGCGACATGTTCGGACATCGCCTCATCGAGATGACGCCCTCGGGCCGGGTCGTCCGCACCCTGGCCGACCGGTACGGGGGCCGGCCCCTTGACGGGCCCAACGACGTCGTCGTCGACGCGCGCGGCGGGCTCTATTTCACCGACCCGCAATTCACGCCCGAGCCCAAGAAATCCCAGCCGGGGCGGAGCGTTTTTTACCTGCCTCCGCGGGGCGAGCTCGAGCGCGTCATCGAGCCCAATGTCTTCGCCATGCCCAACGGCCTGGTCCTCACCCCAGATGGCAAAGTTCTGCTTGTCAACAATACCTACGACAGCGAGACGTTCTGGAACGTGGACACGGACAAGGACAATTTCATCTGGGCGTATGACGTGAATCCCGACGGGACGCTGGCAGGGCCGCGTAAATTCTGCGAGCTCCTGCTCACGCCGGAGGTCCTCGACCGCCGCGGGCGGACGACCAGCGCCGACGGCATGACCATCGATACGCAGGGAAATCTCTACGTGGCCACGTACCTCGGGCTTCAGATCTTCAACGCCCGCGGCGAATTCGTCGGCGTCCTGAATTCCCCCGTTTTTCCGGTCAGCTGCTCCTTCGGCGGCGACGACATGAAGACGCTCTTTCTCGCGGCTTACAGCAAGATCTACAGGATCCGAACGAACGTCACCGGATTCAAATATCCTCCGCGATGAAGACCGGAGACCGGCCCGGTGCATAGAGTCCGCCAGACGATCGGGCAAGGAGGTCGTTCATGAACCGACGAGCGCTCGCGAGGCGCGAGTTCCTGAAGTTCGGCGCCGGAGCGATGGGCGGCGCAGCCCTTGGCGGGATCTTGGGCGCCGGAAAGACCCTGTTCGCCTCCCCGGCGTCGCGGTCCGCGGCGACCCGGTTCCCCCTGCTTTCCGAGAAGGCGGCCGGCCCCGCCCGAGTCTCCCTCGTCAAGGGGGAGAACCGCTACGACATCGTCTTCCAGTCGCTGAAGCTCATCGAGGACGAGGTTCTGAACTCGATCGGGCAGAAGCGGATCCTGATCAAGCCGAACATCGTCCTGTCCGATTGCGCCGCCTGCGTCACGCACGTCGACGCCGTTCGGGCCGTCCTGGACTTCCTCGCGCCCCACGTCAAAGACCGGATCCTCATCGGCGAGTCGGGCGTCCAAAACACCATGGAGGGATTCCTCTACAACGGCTACGGCGGTCTCGAAAAGGACTACAACGTCAAGCTCATGGACCTCAATCACGATACCTATCAGACCCGCTACGTCCTCGGCCTGGGCAACAGGCCGACGCCGATCCGGATCATCAACACCTTCTTCGACCCGAGCCTCTATGTCATCTCCGTCGCCCGGATGAAGACGCACAACTACGTTTTCGTCACCCTGTCCATCAAGAACGTGATCATGGCCTCGCCGCTCAACGATGCCAAGGGGAACGACAAGGGCCTGATGCACCAGGCGCCTGCGGCCAAGAACGACCTTCTCCATTACAACATGCTTCACATCGCCCAGGAGATCTTCCCCGACCTGGCTGTCATCGATGGATTCGTGGGGATCGAGGGCAACGGGCCGGCCTGGGGCGTGCCCATCGGCTCGAAGGTGGCGCTGGCCAGCCGGGACGCCGTGGCCGCTGATATCACGGGCACACGGGTCATGGGCTTCGACCCTGGGCAGATCAATTATCTCAAGGCTATGGCCGAAGCCGGACTGGGCCAGGGCGAAATCGATAAGATCGAGCTTTTGGGAACGCCGCTCGAACAATGCATCATGAAATACAAGCCCAACGAGAGAATGGCGGAGCTTTATAAGCTTTGAATACCGACGAGTCGCGGGGTCACGGTTTCCGGCGCTTTTATCAGAAGTACGCCTTCACCCTCTGGGTCCTCGTCGCCGTCGCCGCCTCGATGAGCGCTCCGGCGGCCTTCCGCTCTTGGTTCGGAATGGACCTGAAGGTCCTGATCGTCCCGCTCATCCAGGTCATCACCTTCGGCATGGGCACGACCCTGAGCGCCAAGGATTTCCGGAACGTCCTGACGATGCCCTGGCCCGTCTTCATCGGCATCGCCCTTCAGTTCCTGATCATGCCGCTCGTCGGCTTCACGATCGCCATGACGTTCGGCTTTCCGCCCGAGGTCGCCGCCGGCGTCATCCTCATCGGCTCGGTCTCGAGCGGTGTCGCCTCGAACGTCATGACCTATCTCGCCGGCGGCAACGTGCCCCTCTCGGTGACGATCACGGCCTCGACGACCCTCCTCTCGCCGCTCCTGACGCCGTTCTGGATGAAGACCCTGGCCGGCCGGCTCGTTCCGGTGGACTTCGTGGCCATGATGCTGTCCATCTTCAACATGATCATCATCCCCATCGTCGCCGGGCTCGCCGCCAACCGCCTTCTGTACGGGACGAAAAAACGGACGAGCCCGGCGGTCATGCTCGCGATTTCTGTGCCCGTGTTCCTCGCTCTGGCCGCCGTTGCCGCGGCGACGCCCACCCGCTGGTGGGGAGGGCTCGCGGTCCTCAAACACGGCGTTCTCCTGGGCTTCCTCCTCCTGGGCCTCACGGCGCTGGCCAAGCTCGTTATCGCCATCATGCTCAAGGGCCCGGCGAATTGGATGGACAAGACCCTGCCCGTCGTATCCATGGCCGGAATCTGTCTCATCATCGCCATCATCACCGCCCAATCTCGGGACCAGCTTCTCTCCGTGGGCCCGCTCTTGATCCTGGCGGCGATCGTTCACAACGGGACAGGCTACGGCCTGGGCTATGCGGGGGCGCGCCTGGCACGGCTCGACGAGAGCGCCTGCCGCGCCGTGGCCATGGAGGTCGGGATGCAGAACGGGGGCATGGCCTCGGGGATCGCGATCGACGTCCTCAAGAGCACCAGCGCGGCGCTCGCCCCGGCCATCTTCGGGCCGTGGATGAACGTTTCGGGGTCGCTCCTCGCCGGCTGGTGGCGGCGGCGCCCGGTCCGGCTGAAGAAATCTCTTTGACCGGAGGGTGCACCATGAAGAATGCCAAGCTCTTATCGCGGCGCTCGGCCATCGGCAGGCTGGGGATCGTCGGCGCGGCATCCACGTTAGGAACAACGCTCTTCCCGTTTGCCGCCCGGGGCGGGGTTCGCAAGGCCGGCGCCCGCAAAGCCGACGTCTTCGCCCTGGTCGGCGACCGCTGGCACAGCTTCGATTACATCCGGACGGCCTTGACCAGGACCTTGGTCAAGGAATCGGGCGTCACCGTCACCTTCACGCCGGACCCCGGCCTGCTCACGGCAGAAACCCTCGGGGCTCATAGCCTGCTGGTCATGCTCTGCGACGGCATGACGTTTCCCGGAGGATACACCTCGCCGTATCCTTTCATGGACCCGGAGAAGATGAAGTTCGTGAGCGACCCGCCGCTCCCCAAGCTCGACGAGCAGCCCGTGATGTGGATCACCCCGGAGCAGGGAAAGGCCATCCGCGGATTCGTGGATCGGGGAGGCTCGGCCTGGTTTTTTCACAATGCGAGCTACATCTCCGGAACGAACGAGGATTTCCGTCACGTGGAAGGGGCGCTGTTCACCGGCCATACGCCGTTCCGCCCTTACAAGATGAAGATCGTGAACCGCGACCACCCCATCACGCGGGGAGTGAATGATTTCGTTGTGACCGAGGAACAACACTATGTGCTCTATGACAAGGACCCCAAGGATGTCCTGGTCCGGAGCGTCAACGAGGAGGGGCTGGAGTACTCGACGGCCAAGTACGGGAACCAAGGGGCCAGCTGTGAGGCCTGCTGGGCCTACGAGTACGGCCGGGGACGCGTTTGCTTCATGGCCCCGGGGCACATCATTCCCAGCTTCTGGAACCCGGAGTACGTGAAGCTCCAGAAGAACGCCCTGCGGTGGCTGTTGAGGGAAGCCTGACGGAGCCTGGAGGCGCATTCAGCGCAGAGCCACGGGCTCTTAAACCGCTCCTGGCTAGCTCGTTCTTGGGTGAAACTCCGAACGTGGAATCCGGATTGTAGATCCGGCACAATGAATGGGAAGGTCTGAAGATCCGGTATGTCGTTGATAAGAGAATGGTGGGCGAGAGAGGACTTGAACCTCTGACTTTTACGAAGAATCCCCCGCTCACTTCGCGGGGACCATGAGCGTGATCGCCGACGGATACCGGGCCGTATGATAAACGCGATGCGTGGCTTTCCGGAAGTCGGCCTCGCCAGCCGTGCGGATGTTGCAAAACGTCTGGGGATTCCGGTCGAATAACGGGAACCAGGAGCTCTGGACCTGGACCATGATCCGATGCCCCTTGAGAAAGGCGTGTTGAACGTCGGGAAGCTCGAAGGCGACCCTGGTCACGCGGCCCGGAACGAACGACTCGGCTCTCTCGAAGCCGTTGCGGAATTTGCCGCGAATGATGTCCCCGCGGACAAGCCTCTGGTAGCCGCCCATGCGGATGTTCGCCGGATTGTTCTTGGGATCGGGAGCGTCGTCGGGGTAGACGTCGATCAGCTTGACGACCCAGTCCGCGTCCGTTCTGGTCGTTGAGACGTAAAGTTCGGCCTTGATGGGCCCGGAGACCGTCAGGTCTTCCCCTAGCGGCTCTCCGGCGTAAGCAAGGACATCCGGCCTGGAGGCGGCGAAGCGCTGGTCTTCGACGAAATAGTCCCGGTAGTACCGGGCGGTTGTCTGCATCGTATAGGGCACGGGCTTGGCGGGATCGCTGACATATTCGTCGAAGCCGGCCTTCGAGGCATCCGGCGCCGGCCCGGCTGACAGCCGGCCGTTGTCCGTGAAGAACAGCGTCTTCCGGACCGCCCCTGCCGGCGGCCAGGCGGTATAGGTCCGCCACTGGTCGGTTCCTGTTTCAAAGACGACCGCCTCCGGAATGTTCAAAGGCCCTTTCCCCTTCAAGTAGTAGTTGAAGAACGGGAGCTCGATATTTTCCTGAAAATAGGCCCTTGTCCCGCTGAAGGGGAACGCGCCGACCGCCTCGCTCCCGCCCGCCATATGGTTCCATCGGCTATGGGCCCAGGGACCCATGACGATCGTATTGGGAAGGCCGGGATTCCGCTTCTCGATGGTTTTGTACGTCCCGAGCGTGCCGCCGAGGTCCTCCGCGTCGTACCAGCCGCCGACCACCAGGATCGCCGGCTTGATGCCGACCAGATGGGGATAGATCGAAAGAGCCCTCCAGTACGCGTCGTAAGTCTCGTGCGCCATCGTCGCGTTCCAGACGGTGTTCGCGGCTCCGAACACCTTGGCGGAGAGATCCTTGAGGGGGCCCATTCGCAGATAAAAAGAATACCCGTCCGGCGTGGGAAAGCGAAGTCTCGGAAGCGGGTCCTTCGTCGGCCCCGTCCGGGCCTGACCCATCGAGTAGGCATAATTCGCGTAGTGGGCCAGGTACAACGCTCCGTTATGAAGGGCGTCGTCGCCCATGAATATATCGGCCATGGGGGCCTGCGGCGAAACCGCCCGGACGGCCGGGTGGGCGTCGATGGCGGCCATGGCCGCAGTGAATCCCGGATAGGAAATGCCCCAGACTCCGACCTTCCCGTTATGGTCGGGGACGTTTTCGAGCAGCCATTCCACGGTGTCGTAGGCATCGCTGCTCTCGTCGACGGTGGCGGCGTCCTTCTTGTTTCCGAGATAGGGGCGGACATACTCGTAGGTCCCTTCCGACATGGACATGCCGCGAATGTCCTGAAAGACGAGGATATAATTCTCTTTCAGGAAGAGAAGGGACGGAATGGTCGTATTGGGGAACGCCTCGCCGTAGGGGGCGATCCCGTAGGGCGTCCGGAAGAGAATGATGGGATGGGGCTCGGATCCGTCGAGCGGGCTGAAGACCTGGGTGAAGAGGCGGGCGCCGTCCCGCATGGGAACCTGATGCTCGGATTTCCGGTAATGCCTTTCGAAATAGCCCTGGCGGTCGCTGGAAGAAGCGGGATCGGCCTTGGCGTCGTCGATGTCCGCCTTTTTGACCCCCGTCACGTCCATGTTGAGCTTCTCGTTGACGACACGGAACCGTGTATAGCGGCCCTGCTCGTCCTTGAGAAGCTCGAGTTGGAACGTCCCGTTCTTGGGAGACACCGTAACGAATCGAAGCTCGCGGCCTTCGACGGGATCGAACCTCGTGGATTCCGCGTTTCCGGCGCTCACGGTGCGGAGCGTTCCATCCTTGAAGTAGACTTGAATGGCGACCGCCCCTTGACCGGGGACGGTCATCTCGTAGATGCCCTCGACTTCGGGATATTTCTTGGCGAGGTCATCCGGTCTGATCCCCTGAACGGGGTTGGCTTGGAGAAGGGAAAGAACGAACAGGACACCGGCGAACCGGCTGAAAAAGGGGCGGCTTTTGGCGGGCATGGACTATTCCTTTCTCTGGTGATGACGAAAATCGATGTCCGAATGTTCCCGCGTCAGGCTTTTTTGGGCCCGGGCACGATTGGCAAGGGCCCGGTGAATTTCCGCGGGAATCGTGTTACCATAGCCCTCCGCTCGGAAAGGAGACAACATGTTCGATCAGAGTATTTACGTGACGAGAAGGAAAAGTCTGAGGACGCAGGTCGGGTCCGGACTCGTCCTCTTCCTGGGGAACGAGGAGAGTCCGATGAACTACGCGGACAACACCTACCATTTCCGCCAGGACAGCACGTTCCTCTATTATTTCGGCCTCGACGCGGCCGGCCTCGCGGCCGTCGTGGACCTCGACGAGAGCACGGACACGATCTACGGCAACGATCTGACCGTCGAGGATTTCGTCTGGACCGGGCCTCAGCCATCCCTCCGGGAGATGGCCGCGAAGGTCGGCGTGGAGCGCACGGAGACCTTGCCCAGGCTTGCCGAGTTCCTGGCCCGCGCTCGGACGCAAGGCCGGAGGATCCACTTCCTCCCCCCGTATCGCCCGGAAAACAAGCTGAAGCTTCAGGAGGGACTTGGGGTGCGGCCGGATAGGGCGGGTTCCGAAGCCTCCGTCGAGCTCATCAAGGCCGTCGTGGCCCAGCGGTCCCTCAAGTCCCCCGAGGAGATCGCCGAGATCGAGAAAGCCGTGGACGTCACGGTCGACATGCATCTCACGGGCATGCGCATGGCCCGGCCGGGCGTTACCGAGGCCGAGATCGCCGCGGCCGTCCATCGGGTCGCATTGGCCTCGGGCGGAAACCTCGCGTTCCCCATCATTGCCACGGTCCACGGCGAGG
>Ga0315290_10001199_pt1 | contig 17778 bp, 16 predicted proteins | sample YL17G12_0_MG_FD_203627 | JGI IMG/M metagenome (GOLD analysis project Ga0315290, IMG submission 203627) | Sediment microbial communities from Yellowstone Lake, YNP, Wyoming, USA - YL17G12_0 | ecosystem: Environmental > Aquatic > Freshwater > Lake > Sediment | place: USA: Wyoming | collected... | reverse complement strand
CTGGTCGTCACCGATATGCGTTCGATGTAGTGCTTCGACTACTTCGCGATCCACGCCGCGCGGGATGATGCCTAATTCGCGCCATTTCTCCAGGCGTTTCTTGGGGGCGCGCAATGCCGGCACCACTTCACCGCGTTGTTGGCCAAATTGAGCTATATAGAGATCAGCCAGTTCGTTGGCAATTTCATCCGGCCAGCGGCCTTCTATTTTTATGCCATAATACGAAGCAACCATTCGAAGCTTTGCTACATCTTTTATGGCGTAACCTTCGGTTTCATGATTGGCTACTGCCTTCAGAGTGAACGCCATGTCGCGGCCATGATCGGAGTGGGCGGCAGAGCCGGCGGCAATGGCTCTTGTCAGATTTCGGGCTTGGACGGTTTCCAAGGTGGCTCCGCAAACCCCAACTTCACCATTTTTTGTGAGCCGGCAGGGACCCATTCCGCACTGCTTACAGCACATCCCGGCGGCGCCTATGTTACAAGGCGCCATATTATCAGCGCGTGAAAAAGCCGTGCTGATACCCATATCTTCAGCGCGGGTGATCATTTGTTGGGCGGCGGGGTCTATCGTATATTCAGTGACTGTTCTTTTCTTTGGCATCTCACACCTCTATTCATCCATGGATTTGACTACGCCCATTCCTGGGCAATTCCAAAGCGGGCGTCCGCTATAAGGAACTTTTTGCTGGAAACTCACCGTCTTTTTTACAGTCTCATAAGTGGCAGTATGTCTAAAGACTCCATCGTTTTCGACCCGCTGGGCGGCAACCCCGGTTTCGGCCATGAGTGATAAACTACCCAAATAACCAGCTTCTTCGAGCTTGCGCAGCAAATCATCGTGGGTTATTTTCTTTTCATCGAATTCAACTTGTATCACATGAAAGGCACTGCTGGCGTAAACATCTTTCACGCCAGGGCAGGACAACAAGATACGCCTGGCTTCCGTGACATGATGATCTCCGAATAGGGCAGGTGTGTCAAAGGTGGATTTTTGCATGTTACCTCCTCTTATATGGAAAGATAATTATTTGACATTCTAACTATACAAATTGCTAATATTCGAAGTTGCTTTAGTGACAATTGTCACAATCATGACCAAATTTTTTTTCCATTCTCAGGAAACTATGAAATATTATAATGCTGATACCGTAATAAACAACAGTGCAAATGTTACTCTCTTGGTCTGACTAAATATGATATTGCGTATATTATCACAAAGTCGTTTTTTGATGCTTTTTTTCGGATTGTTTGTGCTTACGTCGTCTCACTATCAAATTGAGGCGCACGCGTCCGCTTCAGGCAGCGACATCGGTGGGCAAGTTGGATATGATCCCTATGTTCTTATCGCTGAAGTAAATGCATTGCGCGCGGCTAATGGTCTGCCTGCCCTCAACCCGGATCCAATCCTAATGTCAGTGTCCCAAGGGCATGCGGACTACATGGCATCGATTGGGACGGTGACTCATTACAGCGCCGATGGATCGCGGCCTTTTCAGAGATCTCTTGCTGCCGGGTACCCGGTTGCTGGAGATTTGAACCTAGGAGGATTCCACTCAGAAAATATTATCGCCGGCATGAACATGACTCCTGCTCAGGCGGTGAGTGACTGGACTGGCGATGCACCGCACTTGAATACTATGTTGTCTCCTAACTTTACGGATATTGGCGCAGGTGTTTCTGTTGTCGGCGACAAAGTTTATTATGTCATCGACGCATCCAGAAAATCCGGTGCTGCCATCCCAGCTTACACACCACAAACCAGCAATGGAACACCGGTCTATAATCTCAACCCTATTGTATCCACCATATTTCCAAACACTCCCGTGGCTGACGGATCAATTTCCCATATTGTGAAATCCGGCGAAACGCTGTGGTTGATCGCGATAACCTACGGTACCAAAGTAGATGATATTCTCAAGTTGAATAATCTTCCCAAGGACTCGCCAATCTATCCGGGGCAACCTCTTATTATACGGAAGCCTTTACAAACGCCTGAGCCAACTTTCTCAACTTCAACAATCACTTTTTTGCCAGCGGAGAGCGGTCCTACGGAAACTCAGTCCCTGATACCAAAGATGAACCATTCGCCAACTCCAATCCAACTTAATAGCGGTAGTAAAATCAGGAAAAAGGAAGTATCCTTTTTGGTACCCGTTGTCATCGCATTGTGCGCATTAATAATCTCTGCGATAATCGCGATTTCAAGCGGCCGGCGTAAAAGAGAATAACAAGTCCCAAATTTTTGTATAAATAAGCAAATGAAACGAAGACAGCCAGTTCCCTGGGCCTGGTTGTCACTTGCTGAGTGGGGAGATTGCTCCTCCCCGATAGTGAATTATTACACACCCTTAATATTTGGAAAGGTTTTTTTATCGCCTACAGTAATATATTGAATAAAAAGGTCATGCTATTAATCGGAAGAATGCTAGTTGACTTTAGGCAAAACATCATATAGAATAGTGCATGTGATAAATATCACAATCGTAGCAATAGCATGATAGATTACGAGGAAATGACTTTTATTGGGAGCGTTACAACTTAGACTATATTGAATATTGAGTTTTCTTTACGGACCCGAAAAGGCTGGCAATGAACAATCGCTATGCCATTGAAATTTGGTTTGTGTCGGACAGCCGCTCGAACCCTCCGAGCGACTCGTTTCATTTGTTCGACCCGTTTATGAGAGGGTTCGAGATTTTCTCGATTTTCAAAGTTCAATCAACGATTATTAATAGATCAATCCATATGCCAACTTTGTGTTTGGGGAGGAGCATATGAATCGATTTGTCTTGGCCGATCCAAAGCGCTGCATTGGTTGTTATGCCTGCATTGCCGGTTGTGTGGAAACGCACAGGAAAGCTGGATTGCAAGCCTACCCGCGTCTCTTTATCGTGCACACATCTTCCGGGACCATGCCCATTCAATGCCGGCATTGCGAGGCACCTTCGTGCGCCGCAGTATGCCCCGTTAATGCAATTAGTTGCCGGGATCATTCTGTTCAAATTAATGAAGGGCTTTGTATCGGCTGCAAGCTTTGTGCATTTGCTTGTCCATTCGGAGCGATTATTCCAGGCGGCACGCCGATAAGGCGTTTTGAGTTTAATGTCGGTCAATATTCTTATACTAATTCGCCATTTCAGCCATCGCCAATGTTCTTGCGCGAACTTGATCTTTGGGATCAACTCTCATATTTAGGTTGGAATATTGGGCAGAAAACTGTGGCTGTCAAGTGCGATCTTTGCGATTTTAATCAGAGCGGTCCGGAATGCATAGTCGCTTGTCCACATAAAGCGCTTCGCTTGATCGAAGAAGATGTATATCCTGAAAGTATTATTGAAAAGCTCAAATCCGTGATTGTTCTTGAAGATGAAGATCAAAGCACATATGTCCCCTGGACCTCATCTGATTAAGAGGCTCTAAATGATTTCAATTCAGCTTTTCGTAGTCGCCATTTTGTTGTTTTGCATCGGGGCGCTTGGTTCATTATTACTCAATGGACACAAGCAGGCGGCACGCGTTTATTCCGGAATTCTTGGAATGGTTGCATCTGCTGTGGGAATTTCTGCAGCTGCATGTTCTTTCCTGCGAGGAACGCAAGTTCTCATTCTCTCAAGTCCACTCCCGTTTGGACCATTTTCAATGAAATTGGATGGTCTGGCTGCATTTATGATCGGGTTGATCTCTGTAATGGGTTTTGCAGCCAGTCTTTATTCCATTTCTTACCTAGAAAAATATGAACACCGAGCCCTGGGGGTGATGGGCTTTTTCACAAATATGTTTTTGGCGACCATGCTTTTAGTGGTGGCAGTCTCCAATGCCTTTTTCTTTCTGATATTTTGGGAGACCATGACTCTGGCTTCTTATTTCCTGGTGACATTCGAAACCGAGAAGAACGAGTCGATTCACGCGGGTTATGTGTACATGGTGGTTGCGCACATTGGCACTTTCCTGATCATGGTTTCGTTCTTCGTGTTTTATTTGAATGTAGGTTCATTTAATTTCTTTGCTTTCTCCCAGGCGCAATTGCCGTCGACGTTGAGAAGTTTGATATTTATCCTTGCGTTTCTTGGATTTGGTGCGAAAGCCGGCATGGTGCCGCTACATATTTGGATGCCATCCACTTACGCTGCCGCACCGTCACACATAACCGGTTTAATGGCTGGTGTTATGAAAAAGACAGCTATCTATGGCATTCTCCGAATTTGCGTGGATTGTCTTGGACTATCCATGTTATGGTGGGCGCTGCTCGTACTTCTGTTCGGATTAGCCTCAGCTGTTATCGGTGTGATTTATGCCTTAGCCGAAAAAGATATTAAGAGAATGCTGGCATATTCCAGCGTGGAAAATGTTGGTCTCATTTTGATGGGTATAGGTACTGGGATGATCGGGATGGCGGTTAATAATCAGGCTGTCACTCTGCTCGGTTTTTTGGCTGCTCTCTACCATTGTCTTAACCACGCATTTTTCAAAGGTTTACTGTTCTTTGCTGCCGGTTCGGTGGAAAACCAAACGAATACTCGAAATTTGAACGAGATGGGCGCTTTATCACGAAATATGCCCTGGACGGCGATAACATTTTTCGTTGGTGTTTTAGCGGTAGCTGCTTTTCCGCCTATGAACGGATTCATCAGCGAATGGTTCCTTTATCAAGCACTGTTCAAGGCAGCCGATAGCCAGATTTTTCCAATTCGTGTGCTGGCACCCCTTAGCGCAATCCTTCTTGCGTTTACCGGGACCTTGGTTGCGATGTGCTTCGTCAAGGCCTACGGGAGCGCCTTTGCGGGACCGTCCAGAACCAGAGAATCGCACCAGGCAAGGGAATCGTCTGCCAGTATGGTAGCAAGCATGGTATTCCTGGCCGCTGGTTGCCTCTTTTTAGGGTTATTCTCCCCTGCAGTTTCTCAGGGACTGGTTTCGGTAGCGGCAAGCATTAGAGGCGTTTCAGCCCTTCCTGTGGCGGCAGGAATGTGGATTTTCCCAACAACGATGATCCAAGCTCTAATTTCCCCGCCCCTTGTACTAATCATCATTCTTGGAACCTTATTAATGCCACCTGTAATTATCTACCTCTATGGGGGCTTCAAAGCGGGGAGGAGATCCGTGCCTGACCCCTGGGCATGCGGATACGGGTATTCACCCGAAATGTCCATTTCGGCTAACAGTTTTGACCAACCGGTGCGCTCCACTTTCCGCTCCGTCTATTTTCTTAGGACGATGTTGAATAAGCCCCTTGTAAAAGTTACCGGTTGGGCGAACCGCATAAAAGAGCTTGCCTTAAAGCGCGAAACATTTATGGAGCATGGAATAACCGATCCGATCTATCACGTGGTGGATTACCTCGGGAAGAGATTCCAGCAATTACAGATGGGTGACATCCGAATGTATTGTTTGTACATCATTCTCACTTTGGCTATTTTATTGATCGTGGTTTTTAGGTAGGAATGAGTGATGACTTCTGTTGAGTTGATTACCATCGGTATATTTCAAGCCTTACTCGTGCTAATTTGCGCTCCTTTGTATTCGGGACTTTCGCGGGTACTCAGGGCAAAGATGCATAACCGCCGTGGACCAAGTATTTTTCAAAACTATCTGGATATTGCGAAGCTTATGAAGCGGCAAATGGTCATTGCAGAACAGTCGAGTTGGATTTTCAAATTCACACCATATTTTTCGATGGCTGCCATGTTGCTTTTGGCGATGATGATTCCCATTCTTATTATGCGTTCTCCTTTCGGCACGATCGGCGATCTCATTTTCGTCATTTATTTTTTCGCTCTTTCGCGGTTCTTGTTTTCTCTTTCAGGGATGGATACGGGTAGTACATTCGGTGGTATTGGCGGCAGGCGGGAATTATTACTTTCAGTTTTGGTCGAGCCGGTGATGATGTTGTCGCTTTTTGTGATGGCTTTGCTGGCGAAATCAACCAATCTCGGGGTAATTAGTACGAAGATTTCGACTGGACAGATTATCTACAATCCATCTGTTTGGCTCGGGATGCTGGCTTTTGGTTTTGCCACTTTCGTGGAGATGGGTAAACTCCCGTTTGATGTGGGCGAGGCAGAGCAGGAACTTCAAGAAGGTCCGCTCTCGGAATATTCCGGCCATTCATTAGCGGTCATGAAGTGGGGCTTGTACATGAAGCAAATGACGCTCGTCGCCTTGTTCCTCGCCGTTTTCTTTCCGTATGGCAGTATGTCCACCTTATCTTTTTCCGGATTAGCGTCCGCTCTATTAATTTTTCTTCTAAAGCTCACTTTTATTTATGCGCTTATGTCCGTTTTTGAAAATGCCATGGCTCGTGTCCAGTTCATGAAAGCCTCAACGATCACATGGACTGCGCTTGGCGCAGGAATTCTGTCCTTTGTTTTCTACCTTGCCAACGTTTAGGTGAGAAGGAATAGACAATGGTTGAGCTGGTGGTTGCAAGCATACTTGTGCCATTTCTAGGTGGTTTGATCACCTTAGTGATCCCTCGGAAATGGGTAAAGATATTCAGCCAATTGATCGCTTTGGTTGCCTTTTTATGCAGCCTGGTGGTGTTGATAAGTTTGATCCGAAATGGAAAAACAGCAACAACGGTTGATCTGGTCCAAATGGGTCGGTTTGTTATTTACGGCGTAACAATTGACAAACTGAGTACCTTGATAGGTTTGGCGGTTATCCTGGTGGGATTTTTGATCGTAGTTTATTCAACCGGATATCTGAGCGATAAGAACAGGGAACATCCTGAACACTCTGTCGAGAGGAAGTTCTATTTCTATCTCCTTTTGTTTATTGGTTCGATGGCTGGTCTGGTGTACTCTTCCACAATGATCTCATTGCTGATTTTCTTTGAGTTGACCGGTGTGTGTTCCTGGGGGTTGATCGGGTATTACGACAATCCAGGCGCGCGGAAATCAGCCCTAAAAGCGATTATCACCACTCAAGTCGCAGCTCTGGGATTGTATGTCGCCACTGTGTTATTGGTAATTTTGACAGGTACTTTTCAGTTGTCGGCGCTTTCCTCGCTGCCCGATGATGCAAAGACATTTATATTTATTGGCATCCTTATCGCTGCCTGGGGGAAGTCCGCCCAATTGCCTTTCCATTTTTGGCTGCCCGATGCAATGGCAGCCCCGACGCCGATTAGTGCCTATCTCCACGCCGCATCCATGGTCAAGGTGGGAGTTTTCATTTTTGCCCGGTGTCTGCTTTCAGCTGGAAATGTACCCAATATTATTGGGATCATAGGCAGTGTCATGGCGGTGATCACCATGTTCTATGGTTTCGTCATGTATTTTCCGCAAAAGGATTTAAAGCGCCTACTGGCGTACTCAACTATCACTCAGTTGTCCTACATATTTCTTGCGTTGTCCTTGTCGGTTTTTGGATCATCAATGGCATTCAACGGCGCGGTTACCCATATCTTTAATCACGCGTTCGCCAAGAGTCTATTTTTCCTGGTTGCTGGGGCATTGAGTTACTCCGCTGGTACCAAAATGCTTCCTTCTTTGCGGGGAATAATGGCGAAGATGCCTCTTGTAGGAGTAAGCTTCGCCGTCGCCGCTCTGGCAGTGACCGGTACGCCTCCGTTTAATTGCTTCTACAGCAAGTTCAGCATTTTTACTGGAGGTTTTGAAGCAGCTCTGAAGGAACCTATTCTCATGATTTTGATGGTTCTCGCTTTAATAGAAACGATTGGCTCCTTCGCCTGGCTTTTCTGGATATTCAGTTCATCAACATCAGGAGTGCCATCCCCTGAAATTGAATCCTCAACCAGGCTGGCTCCATCCATGCAATGGGTGCTGGTTACGCTCGTGGCTTTAACCTTTGTTTCCGGATATTTCGCCTCTGCATTTATGGGTTAGATGTACGTAAGTAGGAGACTTGGATGTCTTGGTTGTCAGGTGTCAACCTCATAAATAGCCTTAGTGGATTACTGATCGTCACCTCCTTGCTGGTGATTGAAGTGAGACCAGCACGCAGGTCGGCGGTAGTGTACAGTATCCAGTCGATGATACTCGTGAGTATTTTCATCGTGCTGGGATATATCATGCATGCGCCTCAACTTTATCTTTGGGCAGCCAGTGCTTTTATCACCAAGGTAATTCTGGTTCCATGGATTCTATATCGTGCAATGTCCAGGGTAGGGGACGCGAATATAGACAGAAATACCATGAGCTTATCTCTCGCCTTGGTGATGGCAGCTGTTGCGATTGCAGTATCTTTTCTTGTGATTGATCAAATTCAACTTAAGGTTGCGATTCCCTTTAAGCCCGCCCTTGCGATTTCAATGGCGCATTTTTTCTTTGGCGAAATATGTATTTTGACTCATCGAAATATCTATAAACAAATATTGGGATTCTGTTTAATGGAAAATGGTGCTTCACTAACCCTTGCATTACTAGCGTATAGTGCTCCCGAATTGGCTGAGATCGGAGTCGCAATCGATGCGGTATTTGGCGTGATCATCATGGTGGCTCTCGCAAATCAAATTCACCGTTCTTTGAACACCCTGGATACCTCTGATCTCAGGGAACTGAAGGGATAGGGAGCATAGATAATGGAAACACAATTCTTGCTCTTGCTGCTTCTTGTGCCTTTGACTTTTTCAATACTGGCATATTTTGGACGCTGGTTTGGCCGATTTGCACGCACCGTTATCGAATTGGGTCAGATCATCTGCGTGACTCTTGTATTAACATTGGCTCTTGTCAACGTGGCGAATGTGCTCAATTACGAATCCATAACTAGTCTTAATGATTGGCTGTACGTTGATTCCCTTGGGGCATTATTCTTATTTATTATCGGGTTGGTAGGTTTCCTCGCTGGAATATATTCCATAGGGTATACACGCCATGATCTCGAATCCGGCGAAATGGATATTCTGAAGTTCAGTACCTATTACTCGCTATTCAGCCTGTTTCTTTTCACAATGCTGCTGGTCGTGACATCCAATAACATCATTTTGATGTGGGCGGCTGTCGAAGCTACCACCCTGGGGTCCGCTTTTCTGGTAGGAATTTACGGTCACCATTCTTCTTTGGAGGCGGCATGGAAATATGTAATTATCTGTACGGTAGGCGTCGCCTTCGGCTTGTACGGCACTATCTTGATATATTCGGATGCTGCCAATGTCCTGCAGGAACCTACTCTTGCTGCATTTTGGACTGAAATAATAAAGGGTGCCAATCTATTTGACCCAGCCTTGCTAAAGATGGCCTTTATTTTTGTGCTGGTCGGCTTTGGAACAAAGGCTGGCCTGTTCCCAATGCATGCCTGGTTGCCTGACGCGCATAGCGAGGCTCCCAGCCCGGTGAGTGCATTGCTCTCGGCAGTTCTTCTTAACTGCGCTTTGTTCACGATCATTCGATTTTCAATCATAACTAATATTGGCATTGGCCCGCAATTCACACAATCTCTGTTCCTGGTTTTTGGAACGATGTCTGTAACTGCAGCCGCGTTCTTTATGTTCAGGCAGCATGATATTAAGCGTTTGCTGGCGTATTCGAGTATGGAGAATATTGGTTTGATCGTTTTGGCGTTTGGAATTGGGGGACCGGTGGGGATTTTTGCGGGATTGCTACAGGTATTGAATCACAGCATCGCTAAAGCCCTGATGTTCTGTACTTCTGGAAATATCTTAATAAAATATCGTTCACGTGATCTTTCTCAAATCAAGGGCATGCTGCAAGTCATTCCCTTTTCCAGCCTCTTTTTGATTGTAGGCGCACTGGCTTTGGTGGGGGCACCGCCATTCAGCATATTTATAAGCAAGTTCTTTATCATCACCGCCGGTTTTAGTTCTGGCTATATCTGGTTAATGCTGTTTTGCCTTTTGTTGTTAACTGTTGTTTTCGCTTCATTTTTCAGAGCAATCAGCTCTGCTGTTAATGGTGAAAAGCCGGAAAGTATGGCAAAGGGTGAATTTAGCTGGGTTACTCTAGCACCTGGATTTGTCTTAATCGCGTTAATTCTCCTACTGGGGATTTATTTACCCCCTCAATTAATGACATTGATCGAGGGCGCAACAGTCATAATGAGTAGCGGAAGCCTGGCTTTTCAAATCGATCAACATGGAGTTAATCTGCTTAACTCTTTGTTTACTGACGCAGGACCGGTTGTAACTGGTTTATTATTTCAAATACATTAATCGGACAGAAACGTGTTCATTGGGTCATTTTTTCAAGGGTAAGGAGTTTCTTTCATGGTTTCGTTAAGTGACGAAGGAATAAAAGTTGGAAAGAATTACGTGGACGATATCCGAGCCCGATTCGGTGCTGCGGTTCTGGAGGAATCTTGGCAGGCACCTGACCAGGTTACCATATTGGTGGAATTAAACCGACTCCCGGACGTCGTCAAAGCCCTTTATTATGATCATGGTGGCTGGCTGGCTTCAGTCGCAGCGAATGATGAACGTCCGCTCAATGGTCATTTTGCGATCTATTATATTCTCTCGGTGGAAGGCGGGTTAGCGGATCAGGACCAATCGCAGGCAAAAGCATATATCGTTGTCCGCTCCCTAATTCCGCCCCATCAACCAGAATTCCCTGCGGTCACACCGTTTGTGCCGGCTGCTGTCTGGTATGAGCGTGAAGTGCGTGATATGTTCGGATTGAGACCAGTCGGGTTGCAGGATGAGCGCCGTCTTGTGCTCCCGGATGACTGGCCGGATGGATTATATCCATTGCGAAAGGATGCAATGGATTACCGTTTCCGACCCGAGCCAACCACTGAAGAAGAAACCTATGAGTTTATCAATGTGGAAGGGGAGGGCATTGTGCAAGTTCCTTTGGGACCTCTTCATATCACCTCCGATGAGCCTGGGCATTTTCGTTTGTATGTGGACGGCGAGCATATCGTCGATGCGGATTATCGGTTGTTCTATGTCCACCGTGGCATGGAGAAACTTGCTGAAAATCGGTTGAACTATGATCAAGTCACCTTCCTGACCGATCGGATATGCGGAATATGTGGATACGCTCACAATGTCGCCTATACCACATCGATCGAGCGCGCTCTTGGTATTGAAGTCCCGCCTCGGGCGCATTTCATTCGCACCGTGCTTCTGGAAGTTGAACGCTTGCATAGCCATTTATTAAACCTCGGTCTGGCGTGCCATTTCGTCGGGTTCGATACGGGATTTATGCATTTCTTCCGGGTGCGCGAAAAAGCGATGAAAATGGCCGAAACCTTGACTGGTGCGCGCAAGACCTATGGAATGAATCTTATCGGCGGTATTCGTAGGGATATTCTCAAAGATGAGAGAAAGAAGACCCTGCAGTGGATAAAAGAACTTCGGGCTGAAGTGACCACCTTGGTCAGTATGCTATTGGATACGCCTAATTTGCTGCAACGAACTCAAAATGTCGGCTGTCTGGAAAAACAGGTTGCTCGGGATTTCAGCCCTGTCGGACCAAACTTGAGGGGTTCAGGTTTTTCAAGAGATACCCGCGTCAGCCATCCTTATAGTGCCTACGATCGAGTGCCATTCAAGGTGATTTCCAAGGATGGGTGCGATGTCCTATCGCGGACGGTGATTCGCGCTGAAGAATTCTTCGAGTCTTTGGCAATTGTCGAATATTGCCTGGATAATCTACCCGAGGGACCGATACTCACTGAAGGTTTTACGTACACACCTTACAAATTTGCCCTCGGCTACGTGGAAGCACCCAGAGGTGAGGATATCCATTGGAGCATGCTCGGTGACAATCAAAAGTTATATCGCTGGCGTTGCAGGGCATCCAGTTATAACAACTGGCCATCGTTACGTTACATGCTGCGAGGAAATACTATTTCTGATGCAGCCCTGATTGTGGCGAGTATTGACCCGTGCTATTCATGCACCGAACGGGTCACGGTGATAGATGTGCGTAAAAAGCGGGCACAGATTATCTCTTATAAAGAATTGGAAAGGTACGGCAGAGAACTTAAGGATTCTCCACTGAAGTAGAGAATTCTGAAGAGGTTGAATGCCAGCCAGATTTTTCTGGTCCGTTTGAGGAGTAAAGCATGGTGTTGAAACTTCTAAAAGAAGTACTGCGAGTTGGCGAAGCTACGCTTCCTTATCCTTTTGAGCCCATAGACCTGGCTCCGGGTTTTCGTGGCAAACCCCAACACGATCCTGAGTTGTGCATCGCATGCGCAGCGTGTGCTACTGCCTGTCCGCCAAATGCTTTGACTATTACCACTGATCTGGATCAGGGAATTCAAAGGTGGTCGTTGTTCGTGGGTCGGTGTATTTATTGTGCACGCTGCGAGGAGGTCTGTCCGACTGGCGCCATCAAGCTCAGTCAGTTTTTTGAAACAGCAGTTATGAACAAGGATGATCTTTTTGAGCATGCAGATTATTTTCTTGCGGCCTGTAAAAAATGTGGACGTTATTTCGCTCCTGCCAAGGAATTAGATTACGTGTATGCTGTTCTTCAACGGAGCAATCTCCCGGTCGAGCAAATTGAATTTGAGCGCAAACTTCTTGGTCTCTGCCCTGATTGCAAAAGGAAAAACGACATTCCGAAATTGTTGGAAGTTTATAGTGAGATAGAGCGATGAATAGTCCATTTCGAAAGCAACCAGCCATCAAGGGGGAAAGCAAATATGCAATTCACATTGACCAACAAGCTGCTCAACTCAAGGGCGTGCTGCTAAATGATATTCGTCGCTCCGTCTTTGTCTATCGCGTGGATTGCGGTGGTTGCAATGGATGTGAAATAGAAATATTTGCTGCAATTACGCCACTCTTTGATGTTGAACGCTTTGGTATCAAGGTGGTTTCTTCTCCCCGGCATGCTGATATTCTGGTTTATACAGGAGCGGTCACGCGTTCAATGCGAATTCCGGCTTTGCGGGCTTATCATGCCGCCCCTGATCCAAAGATCTGTGTTGCTTATGGTGCCTGCGGCAGTTCCGGTGGGATTTTTCACGACCTTTATTGCGTTTGGGGTGGCGCCGACAAAATAGTGCCCGTGGATGTATATATTCCCGGTTGCCCTCCGACTCCGCCAGCAACAATTTTCGGTTTTGCCATGGCGCTTGGTCTTCTAGGTCAAAAACTAAAAAAATCCCACCATCAGCAGGGTGAGAATGAGCATGCACTTCCTCGCCATCCAGAAGTTCCTCTGAATCTTAGAATCTGTATTGAGCGGGAAGCTAGACGCTTGGCTGGGTATTGGCATGGACGCAGGATTGCCGATGATTACCTCGAATTGATAAAAAGTGGCGACCAGAATCAGATACGAAAAGATGTTCAGACTTACCTTGACCAAAAGGATGACCCTCGTTTGGCAGAAATCATAAACCGACTTCAATCCATGGATTCTAAAGGTTAGGAAATTTGCATATGGACGACAATGTAGTTTTTTATCAATTATCCCAAAAATTTGTAAGCAGCGAGATTAAAATCCCTGAACAATCACGCCAGGTAATTTATTATTCGCTGGCGATCGGACATCATGTAGGAGTAATGGATTGTTTTAAGCAGATTATTGAGATTCCTCGCGCGGAGTTTGAGGCATGGGTTGCTGATCTTCCCGAAGGAAATGGGAAAAGGAAGTTGGAAGGGATTTCAAAATGGGGAGAAATAGAAATTAATAGCACTCATGCCGCTGATCTTCTGATGGATATTAATCACTCCAGGCGAATGAATGAAATAATTTTTTCCAAATGGCTCGGCATACTTGCTGCGTGCTTGGAAATGATGCTAAACGAGCCGGCTTTATATCTAATGGGGAGAAGAACGTGACTCTAAAACTCGTGCTGACGGTCGGTAACGGGATGATGGGCGACGATGCTGCAGGTCCGTTGTTAGCTCAAAAAATGAGTCAGGCTCCCATCGAAAATTGGAAAATAATTGATGGTGGTTCCTGTCCTGAAAATTATATATTCCAAATTCGCGAATTGGCACCCGAACGGGTTTTGGTTGTCGATTCTGCGGATATGGATTTATCCCCTGGCGAGATACGTTTTATCGGCAATCAACGGCTTGAAGACCCATTCTTTATAACCACTCATTCTCTTCCGTTGTCTTATCTTGTCGATTCTATTTGCGAGTTTGTCCCGCGGGTCGATTTGATAGGAATCCAACCGGCTGTCGTTGCGTTTGGATATCCGATATCAGAAAGCGTAAAGCAGGCTGTTGATATTGTTTATGAAAACTTGAAAAAAGAAGTTCTGCCATGGAGCACTTTGTGATTTTGAAAAATTTTAAAATCCGGAGTCTTAAGTTATGACGCTGATCCGATCGCTTGAAGATCTGAATCGCTTACGAGAAATGGCAATCCAAAAAAACAAACGGTTCGATGTTCCCGGGAGTCTTCAAATTATCATCGGAATGAGTTCATGCGGGATAGCAGCCGGTGCGCTTAGTACTTTGGATGAGATCAAAGAACAAATTCGGAAAATGAATTTAAAAAATGTCCATCTTTCCCAAACTGGCTGTAGTGGGTTTTGTACCAATGAACCTATCGTTCAGGTGATTATGGATGGGAATCGAAAATTTGCTTACGGCAAGGTATCTCCTACCGTGGTACGAAGGATTTTTGAAGAGCACATCAAGAGTGGATCAATTGTTAGAGAGAATTTAATCAATTTATAAGTCATCTTAGGCAATAGAAGTTGGATTAGGAGTGTTGGTAATGACAAAGGCTATCACGGAAGATGAGGTTGTATCCGTAATAGAAAAAGCAGTTCAAGAGCATGGTGCTGCTCGTGAGGCAGTGATCCCTATATTGAGCGCAGTCAATCATGCTTTTGGATTTATCCCTCGGGAGGCATTTTCGGAGATTCGTAGACTGGTCCACGATCCCGAGACTGGCCTTTTTCTGGCAGATAGTCAACTTTATTCTGTAGCGAGTTTTTATCAATTACTTTCTCTAAGCAAACTGGGCAGGCATGTGGTCAGATTTTGCGAGAGCGCCCCTTGTCATGTAATGGGAGGGCGGGAAGTTATCCAAACCCTCGAAGATGAGCTTGGAATAACGCCAGGCGAGACCAGTATTGATAATAAGTGGTCTCTTATCATGACCAGCTGTTTGGGGATATGCAGTGTGGGACCTGTGTTTATTGTGGACGAGGACGTTTACGGGAATATAAGCCCCGAACAAGTCCATGAAATTCTGGAACTTTATGAATAAGAATATTGCTATTGCGGATATTAAATAAAATAAAGGAGATTTAGAATGGCGATCCGTTTTATGGTATTGATATCAAATGACCCTGCAAGTATGGAACGTGGGGCAGGAGCTGTCCTCCAAGCCTTTCAGGACCATTTGGTGAAATCCGGGATAACCGATACGGTATCCTTGAATACCATAAGCGACTTGCCGAATCGTGAAGACTTGCCAATGGTTATAATCTACCCCGAGGCTGTGGTTTACGGTCCTGTCAAGCCGGAGGACGTTCACGTTATTATTGAGGAACATCTGGTCAAAGGTAATATTGTCCCTGGATTATTGGCGGTTATGCATGGACCCATTCCGGAAGTTTCCTGGTTAAGTAATCGCAAAGGCGCCTTACCAGCGCAGAAAAGAATAGTATTGGAAAGAGCAGGGGTGATCGACCCTGAAAGCATTGAAGATTATATTGTTCATGACGGTTTTCTGGCTCTTGGCAAAGCCCTAACCGAGATGACGCCGGCGGATGTCGTCGGAGAGGTCGAGAAAGCCGGACTACAAGGCCGCGGTGGAGCCGGCTTCCCTACCGGACGTAAATGGAGCTTTGTGGTCAGTGCGCCGGGAGAACCTAAGTACGTTATCTGCAATGCCGATGAAAGCGAGCCCGGTACTTTCAAAGACAGGTTAATTCTGGAAGGTGACCCTTTTAGCATTATCGAAGCGATAACCATTGCCGGTTATGCGGTTGGTGCTCAAGAAGGGTATATCTATATACGCGGGGAGTATCCACTGGCCTATCGACGGCTGGAAAATGCAATTGCTCAAGCGGAAACCTACGGATTACTTGGCAATCAGATTTTTGGCAGGAATTTTGATTTTCATATCCATCTTCATGCAGGAGCAGGGGCCTATATTTGCGGGGAAGAGACCGCATTGATCGAATCGATTGAAGGCAAGCGCGGCATGCCACGCGCTCGTCCTCCGTATCCGCCCACCTATGGTTTATTTGGCCGGCCAACCGTGGTCAACAATGTGGAAACTTTGGCAAATGTCCCTCCAATTATTCGAAATGGTGCAGCTTGGTATCACCAATTCGGTTCACCGAAAAGTGTCGGTACCAAGGTTTACACCATCCTTGGAAATGTGAATTTCACTGGCTTAATTGAAGTTCCCATGGGAATTACATTGCGCGAGGTGATAAACATCTATGGAAAAGGGATGAAGAATGGTGCAAAACTAAAACTGGTTCAGACGGGTGGTTCAAGTGGCTCAATTGTCCCGGCCAGCTTGCAGGACACTCCGATGGATTTCGAATCCTTCCGCAAAGCAGGTGCATCGTTGGGTTCCGGCGCTTTGTTAGTCTGCGATGATCAGACCTGCGTGGTCGATTTGGCGAAAACCCTGATGCAATTCTTCCGCTTTGAATGCTGTGGAAAATGCACCCCATGCCGAATCGGAACCTTAAAGTCATATGAAATTATAAAAAAGATTTCTGAGGGCAAGGCGGAATTAAGCGACCTGGACTTACTTCAGAATCTTGGCGCAATTATGACCGAAGTTTCCAATTGTGGGCTTGGTCAGACTGCTTCAACAGCCGCGCTGGATATCCTAAAACATTTCCGGGGTGAGGTCGAAGCGCATATAACATCTCCTGCATGCCCAGTGGGTGTTTGCCCAATTGTAGTCGCAGCACCTGTATAGGTTTAGGAGATCTGGCGTATGGTTTGTTCTTATCCGAGGAGAAGTAACCGTGGTTAGCCTGACAATCAATGGTCAAACCCTGCAAGTGCCTGAGAACTTCACAGTTATTCAGGCTGCCGAAAAGGGTGGGATAACAATCCCGACTCTTTGTCATCACAAGGACCTTACACCCTATGGCGGTTGCAGGCTTTGTGTTGTTGAGATTCAAGGGGCTCGCCTTCCTGCCACCTCCTGTACCATGCCAGTCTCGCCCGGCATGGTCGTTCAGACCGAAAGCGAGACATTGACCCGTTATCGTCGGTCCATATTAGAGCTTCTGCTCTCTGATTTCTATGATGCCGGTTATACCCGTCAAAACGGAACCAATGAGTTGGCGGCCGATACCGAGTTTGCCCACTGGGTCAAGCATTATGGCATCGATATGAAATCCACCATGAAGAGGAAACCTGCGCATCCTATCGATAGTGATCCCAACCCTTATATTTGGGTGGACATGAATAAATGCATTCTTTGCACTCGCTGTGTAAGGGCGTGTGGAGAAGTTCAAGGGCGTTTTGTTTGGAGTCAAGCCTACCGCGGTTACAAGACGCACATTGTTGCAGGAGCAAACGCGACCATGCTTCAGTCGCGATGTGAATCATGCGGCGCGTGTGCGGTTTATTGTCCGACCGGAGCGCTTGACCATAAAATGTCAGTTAGTCAGGGGAAGCCTGATCGGGAAGTGGTTACTACCTGTCCTTATTGCAGCGTTGGTTGTCAGTTGGTTTTAAATATCAAAGACGATATCCCGGGCGGACGTATTAGTCGCGTGACGTCTAATCCGGATGCCCCCCTCAACGGATTGCATCTTTGCCTTAAGGGGCGTTATGGATATGAATTTATCCATAGCGCCAATCGCCATGCCCATCCTCGTGTAAGAAAATATTTGCTGGACGGATTACCGAAGCCTACTCATCGAGACCAATGGGTGGATGTCGATTGGGATA
>Ga0315290_10001198_pt1 | contig 17787 bp, 13 predicted proteins | sample YL17G12_0_MG_FD_203627 | JGI IMG/M metagenome (GOLD analysis project Ga0315290, IMG submission 203627) | Sediment microbial communities from Yellowstone Lake, YNP, Wyoming, USA - YL17G12_0 | ecosystem: Environmental > Aquatic > Freshwater > Lake > Sediment | place: USA: Wyoming | collected... | reverse complement strand
CATCCTGAGTGTTGCTTCGAAGGGATTCAAGGGAAGGAACCCCCATTATCTTCGTCGGGCGCGGTGCTGAGACCGCGCCCAGCAATTAATAATGAAGATACCCGGTCGCAGCCCTACGAAGTATCCCGGGCATGACAGGCATTTTTCCCGCACAAGTTCAAGTGCGGAGACTTGAACTTGCATAGCATGACATTTTTTATTGGGAGCAGGTGCCCGTTCGGGACACCAGCTCCCGCTGCCAATATGTGGGAGCCTTTTCTGTGGGAGCGGGCCACGCCCCGCGATATTGATTCAAAGTTTTGCTATTTATTCGACTGACAGCATATTAAAAAAATGCCGGGGCGCTGACCGTAGAGCTTCCCCGGCAAGTCTATGTATCTTAAAATTAAATTAGATTTTTATTAAAATACTAAATAAGCACCACTTGAATTGTTATTTTCAGTTAGCTCTCTTATTACCTCATATCTATCAGCCCAAGCAGAGAAATAGCAATTTCTCGGAACAGTAAGCCATTCAGGAAACTGGGCAGTGAATCGATATTTCACAAATACATTTTGAGATTGACCCGGGCCAAGCGGCGCTACAGATCCTTCACCCAGGTCTAATAAACTAGCTGGATTTGTACAACTAATCTGGAACATCACCTTAAAATCACGTAAAGTCCCTCTGTTTCCCCGGTTAATCACATGAACCCGAAAGTCAACCATTTCGCCATTATGAATCGGAGATGGAGTAAAAGCTACATCATCAATATCAATATCCGGCCCGTAGATGTTGGGATTATACATTTCTACCGGCGCAATATTATTAGCATAATAAGTTTCTGTAGTGCCTGTTGCCGCGACAGTGAAATTTATCTGGGTCGTATTATCGGTTTCATTGGTTTCGCCAACAACATTGTCAGGATCGACAGTGAAGAATGCCCTGTGGCTGCCCGCTGTGGCGGTCCAAGTGAAGTTTATCCTTTGAGATGTGTTCGTGGCAAATGAGCGGGCCCATCTCCTGTCGTAGATATTAGTACTGTCAACGCCGCCTATTACCCGAATGTTCTCAGCGGGTCCCGGGTTCACCGTAAAAGTGGCGGTGAAAGTTACAACTTGCCCGACCACGGGCGTGGGTGGATTCTTAGAAATCCCCCCGCTCCACATAATATTGGCCGCGGACAGGAATGATGCGATAGAAACTATCGCTAAAAAAAATGTGATTTTAACCAGTTTGCACATTTTAAAGTTCTCCCTTCAAGAATGGATAAATTATAAGTTGCTTGGCAATCAAAATATGTAATCTGGATTACATATCGCGAGAAAAATGATGGAAAAACAATAAATGAAAAAAACCGTTGAAAAACCTTCCGATCCGTTGTCATGAGTATTGCTTCGAAAGAATTCATCGAAAGAATCTTAATGATTGTATTAGAATGAATACAGAATTCTAACCTTCTTAAATAATCCTTCGGATTTATAGAATCCTTCGGATTAAGGTCGCCACTCCTTTGAGTATCCTCTGGCATGATTCGTTTTATTAGGAGCAGGTGCCCTACCGCTGGCTGTGTCGCAATTCAAATGAACTCATGTTTGATGTTCTCAGGTATTCTTAAGTTATTGATACTAAAAGGAAGATTCGCCGTCACAGCCCTCCGAAGTATCCCGGAGAATGACTTTTTTATAATTGCAACACAGCCTGTACCGGGACACCTGCTCCCGCCAGAAATCCTTCGGATTATAGTCGCCACTCCTTTGAGTATCCCCCAGGCATGACAGGCATTTTTTCCCGCACAAGTTCAAGTGCGGACAGGCTGTGTCATAATTCAAATTTGCTGCTGTATGAGATTTTTTAATGTTCATAACATGTTGATACTAAAAGGAAGATTTACAGAAATGCTCCGCATTTTACAGAATCCTTCGGATTTATAGAAATGCTTCGCATTTTCCCGTCGCAACCCTTCGAAGTATCCCGTAGAATGACTTTTTTATAATTGCGACACAGCCTGCGGAGACTTGAACTCGCGCTGTATGACATTTTTATTTGGAACAGGTGCCCTGCCGGGACACTAGCTCCCGCAGAGACTAACGACAATCCTATTTATTGCATCGCAACCGGAATGACCGACAGCAGACTTGCTCCTGTTATGCTTGGTGGCAGGCGGAAGGGCAATTAAAATGTGAGATGATAAATACCTTTTTGGAGGAGAGCATTTATCCCGACGAGCAGCCCCTTGCTGTCCGGATACCAGAACATCTCATGCATCGCGCGAAGGGGCATATTGAGCGGCGGGAATACCCTGACTTTACCGCTCGCGTCCGGATTCATCAATACAAGCGCCCTCTCGGCAAGGTTCAATGGGCCGGCCCTGACCGTGATGTTCGATTTGGCTTCTACGACCACAGCGATCTTTTTCATATCGGGAGAATACAAAGGATAGTAATAATTATTATCGTCATCGGTAATTTTGACCGGCGTCGCCTCGGCAAATGTATAAGAAAAAACCTGGTAGCACTTTGCCTGCAGTGCGGCATTTTTTACAGCCATTTCGTCGTACCACTCCTCCGTGTCCGCGCCGTATGAAACATCCCCTGTTATCGGCAATATATCCCCGGCATATAAAAAGCCACTGCCGTCCGGAAAGAAAGATGGCATAAAGTCGAGGTATGAAGGGGTGTTCGTGATATTTTCCGCCGTAGTAAAGGGTCTCCTGGACAACCAGATATCTCCGGCGCTGCAAAAAAGGATCATACTCGAATCCGCCGAAAGATCGAAATCGCTCGGAGCATAACCTGTGAGAACCCTTTCTCCCGCCGGCCCGGCGTCCTCAGCAATTTCCGCCTCTGCCTCTATTTCCGCATTTTGCCTCGCTTCCTCCAGGTTGATCTTATGCAAACCTTCACTGTCGAGATAGAGAATAGTATCCTTGGACAGAAAACGGAATTTCGTGATTTTCGATCCGCGGAAAACCGGCTTATAGCTCCCGTCTCCCGGGAGCATAACGAGAAAACCTGTGCTCTGGCCATATAGATGAATGGCATAGATAGTCCTTCTGTCCCTTCCGAGGACTGGCCTGATGAAATTGCCGAGCCCTTCGCCGGTGAGAAATTCGGTTGTCATTTCATTTTCCGAAAGGATAGGGAATTCGGATTTGCCGCTCACGTCGAATGACGGCTTCAAAGGCAGCAGGACAACGAGCAGAAGGAGCATGGATATTTCGACCAGTTGCAGAGGATGCATCCCGATTTTCACCTTTCCTTCTTCAACTGGCGTGATTTTCACCGAAGATGGTTTCAAAGTAAGAAGCGCTGCGAGAGATATAAAGAAAGATATGATTGCGCTAATTGTGATTAACGGATGCAGGCTGCTGTATTCAGCTGTGATGCCGAATTGCATTAGAAAACCTATGTCCGCCGCAAAGAAAGACACCGCGAGAAGGGGAAGAGAAATGAACATATTTCTGATTCTGAACCTCGTGGCGATGTTCTCGCCGCTCTGTCCGCTCAGATATCGTCCCTTCCGCGTCGCATAATAATCTTCCCAATCGGTTTTCAAGTCTCTTTTGAGCTTGATCATATCCGCTTCAGTCTTGGCAAAGAAGGACGGCTGCTCCCGCTTCTTCTTCTTTTCGTCCGGTGATGCAGTTTTCGGCAAATCCGGTCCGGTGCCTGCGGGGGAAAACGATGTCCGTTTATCCGATATATCCTTCCGCCCTGGAGCTTGCGCTGCAAAGTTCCGGTCATCTTTCAGTGGCTGGGACGAGGGCTGTTCGATATCTTTCAAAGGTTTTAATTTCGGAGTCTCGGAAATCGGAACGGTGGCATCCGCATCTGTGATAAAATCCGGCGGCTCCAGGCCGAGCAAATCCTTTGATTTTTCTGCCGGGATAATTTCTTTTCTCGAGATATCTCTTTCGCTTCCGACGCTTTCCGGGGGTAAATCCTTTTTCATCGTGATACCCGGAGGAACGTGATGATAAATGGCTTTAAGGTCTTCTTCACTTTGATTTGACGTTTCAGGCGGCGTCACCGAATGCAGCCTCAGCCACCTGCTGACGACGATGCCACAGGAAAGGCATTGGTCCTTTTCAACGGCTGTCTTCCTGCAATTCGGACATTGTTCCATAAGCAACTCTATTCTTTTCTCAAAACCAGGATCATCCTCCACGATCCCTCGGAGCTGTCGAGAGCCTGGTCAAAATTGAATGCGCCGAACGCCCTGACGAGGTTCAGCCAACCGCTCAACGCGATCAATGCCCGCATCTCCTGGAAAAGAAAAATTCTGATCCTCTCCTCGCTTGTGAGGAGCTTCTCCTTGTCTCCTTCGCGAATTTTCATCTTGCCGGTCATATTATAAATCTGATCTATGTAATCGAGTTGCGCGCTCTTATAGTCCCAATCCATCTCGATTTCGAGGTCCCCGCGGACTTCGACCCACCGGTTTGGGGCCGATGTTGCGTCGGAAAGAATATCCCGGGGATGGTTCATCTCGATGATGTATATGCCGCCGTAGCTCAGCGCTTTGGCGGCGGATTCGAGGTGTGAAAGCACACCTTCATTCGTTGTGATATAGTTGAACGACGTCAACATATTTGTCAGCAAACCGTATTCGCCTTCCACTTTGAAATTTTCCAGGTTATCTTTCCACAACCGCGGTTTAAAAGAGGTTGGGTTTATCTTCTCCCGGACATAGTCGAGCATCGGGTCTGTGACGTCGAAACCGTCCACCTCATAACCCCTGTGAAGGAGCTCGAGGATATGCGCGCCTGTCCCGCAGAATACATCCAAAACCTTCCTGTTGTCCGTCTTGCTGTATAGTTCCATAACAGATTCGACGAAATCGCATTCCCTGCCGATGTCCCTGTGCTGAAATGCGATCTCGAAATACCGCGGATTTTCGAATACTGACATTTGTCTATCCCCCCGTGAATATGCTCATGAACGGATGAGCTGTATTTATACTATCAAAGCGGCGAAATATTTACAAATTGGGTAAGAGGCTTTATTCACGAATTAATAAACTATCAACTTGACACCTTCAGCCGCCGAAAATAGTATTGTCTTATGCGGAAAAAAAGAAGCACAGACAGATCCGGAAAAGAGAATCCGGGTTCAAGAAAAAAACCGGAGACGAAAAAAGCATCCATTATAGAATCAGGAACACTTTTATCGAAGAAGTATAAAGTAATCAAGGAAATCGGATCCGGCGGAATGGGGACCGTATATCTTGCGGAAGATATCAACCTCGGCAGGAAAGCTGCCATCAAGACTCTGTCCGAAAGCATTTACAAAGACAAGGATCTGAGAAGCAGATTCAATAGAGAAGCAAGGACGCTTTCCGCGGTCGAGCATCCGAACATCTGCACTATCTACGAAATCTTCGAGGAGAAAGACCGCGTATTTATCGCAATGCAGTATGTTGACGGCAGGGGCCTCGACGAAATACCGCAGGCGGCTTTGACGATGCAGCAAAAGATCGAAATCATATATCAGGTCGCCCTCGGACTGAGACATGCGCACAGCTCAGAAATCGTCCACAGGGATATAAAACCGTCCAATATCAGGATTGACACACGTGGGACCGTCAAGATTCTGGACTTCGGGCTTGCCAAGCGTGTCCAATCACAGGCAAAATTCGCCATAACCCCGACGGCGGAAACCATCCCGATTGCAGAATATGAAGGAAGATCAAGAGCGGCGCAGACGAAGGAAGGCGTCATCCTCGGCACTATTTACTATATGTCTCCCGAACAGGCTCGCGGAGAAAAGGTGGACACGAGGTCCGATATCTTCTCCCTCGGGACGGTGATGTACGAGCTGGTGACCGGAAAACTCCCCTACCCTGTTACTGACACCATATCCGCTCTCTTCCATATCGTGAACACAGCGCCTTATAAAATCGGCAGGATTACATCCGGAATCCCGAAGCGCTTTTCAAGAATCATAAATAAAGCGCTGGAAAAGGACCCTCTAAAACGATATCAATCCCTGGATGGAATGATCAACGATCTGGAGAGGCTCCGCGCTGAGACCGGAATATCTTATTCATCCAGGATTTCCGAAGAACTCAAGTCATTGGTTACTGCCCAATTCCCGGTCCGAAAAAAAAGAAGAGCTGCAAAAGATATAAAAACACCGGTTTCTCCTGTGACGACCGTAAAACGAAAACTTACTTCAAGGGGCGTGAAATTTCCGTTGATGATCGCGGGTTTTCTGACAGTTCTGATCGCCTTCGTTTTTATCAGCGGCCTCCATCACCGGATATTAAAGATTTTCGTATCACAAAAAACACTTCCGCCCAGCATCGTTGTGATTAATAGATTCGAAACTACAGCGTTTACCTCCGAAGTCGGGGAAGCGGTTCAATTCCTGTTGATCCGTTCGCTGTCCCAACTGCCGGGAGTATGGTTTATAGATAATGCCAAATTCGATTCTATCCGCGATAAACTGGCGTTATCGAACGACCTCGGACCGGAGGCTTATAACATTTTAAAGCAGCGCGAAGGCTTGTACGCAATTATAAACGGTTCCATTCAAAAATTCGGTTCGCGTGGAATGATAGAAATTGCCCCTAGGATTCTTAAGATCAATGGTTTGAAAGGCTCCGCTCAAACCGAGAACATAAGGCTCGATATAACGCCCGTTGCGGGACAAGAAGACATTCTCCTGCGGCTTGTGGATGAGATAAGCGGAGAGGTTGTAGATAAAATGGGTTTCAAGGGCGCCGGGAATATTAGCGATATCGCAAAAATCAGCACGGACAACTGGCAGGCGCTGCTCCTCTATATGCAAGCTGAAAAGGCGTGGGCGCTTAGAAAAACCGAAGAGACTGCGGACCTCCTGGACAGGTCTCTGAAATTTGATAAGGGTTTTCTGCTGGCGGAGGGGCTATACGGCGAGCTGGAAAAATTCAAAGGGAACAACGAGCTTGCACTCGAACATTTGAAGAAAGCCCTTTCCAAATCCGATAAGCTTACATACGCAGACAGGCTTTACTTCCAATCATTGGAAGCCGAACTCGAGATCGATTATCAGCGTCAGATGGACCTGCTGAGAAAGCTGTCCATATACCGGCCTTTGGACTGGAATACATCGTATGCGCTTGCGGAATCCTATTTCCACCGTGGAAAAATCGCGGAAGCGAAGCAAATTTATTACGATACATTGCATCTCAGCCCGAAGTTCGGCCAGGCGCTGAATCATCTCGGCTACTGTCTGTCATACCTCGGGGAGCACGAAACGGCGATCGAGATTCTCAAGGAATACAAGACGCTGGACGAGACCTACAACGCCTACGACAGCCTCGGCGACGGCTATTACTACGCAGGGGATTACCAGCGGGCGGAGTTATACAAGATTGCTGCGCTTCAGAAAAATCCGAACGTGGATTGGATATACCGCTCTCTCGGTGATATTTACCTGACTGTCGGGAGAGTAAGAAGCGCTCTTGAGATGAACAACGAATTCAGAAAGATGGCAAAAGGCAACAAACGAACGCTGGCTGAAGCATCTCTGCAACGGGCTTATATCTATATGCTGACGAACAGGAGGCTCGAGGCGAAGGCTTTGATTGACCAGGCGAAGTCATATTACAGAAAACAGGAAATATTCAGCTTCATAGACGAGATGCAATGGATCTCCGGCATATGGTATCTGGAAGGCGGTCAGATCGGCAAAGCCCGCGAAGAACTGAAATGGCTTGAAGAAATAGTGAAGAAATACAACATCGGTTCCGAAAAATATTTTACGTTCTATAAATATTATCTCCATCTGAAAGCCCTCTGCGATTACTACGAGGGAAAAACAGCCGATGCCCGGGAAACGATGAACAAGCTTATCAATCTGGGGCCAAAGCTCGGATACTGGATAACCTTTCATCATCTATCCTACTACCTGGTGGAGGCCGCAAGAATGGAATACGAGATGAAGAGCTTCGAAACTGCGGAACAATATGTCAACCAGGCGCTAGAATATATACCAGACTATCCTTACGCTCTCTATTATCTCGCTAAAATATCAAGTGCAATGGGCAACGGTAAAAAGGCAAATGGAACCTTTAAAGCTTACATCGATGTATGCAAAGGAGCGGATGAGGACTATCCGCCGATTTATGAAGCAAAAAAAGCTTTGGGTTTATTACGATAAAACTGATTTGATATAAAATTCCTAGTTTCCTATGTAGCCCAATCCCTTCAACTGCTCCTCCAACTCCCTGTCGGCGACCGGAGTATTCATGTTTTTTCTTTTCAATTTAATCATATTTGCCCGGATGCTTGTAAGCAACTTTTGAAGATAATCAGCATAGCTCTTCGCCAGTACGGCCTTCTTATTCCAAAGATCCCCGGATTCATGAGGGTCATTCTTAATGTCAATAAAACGGAAGCTGTCCTGTTTACCTTGCAGCATAGCCAACGGAGATGGCGACGTCGTGAGCAGTTTGAAATCGTTGCTCCTGACGGTTTGAAATTTCTTTTTCGAATGTGTGGCTTCAGTATAGGCAAGACGGGGTTTGGGTAATTCATTTTTCTCGATCAAAGGAACAAGGCTGATTCCTCGCATTCCGGCCGATGATTCCAGATTCAGACAATCGAGTATCGTCGGAACCAAGTCAACAGTCGAAACCTGGTATTCGACCTTTTTTCCGTTACCATTAATCGACGGAATTCGGACGATCATCGGAATCTTTATTTCTTCCTCAAGCAGTGTCGAGCCGTGAGAGCCGGACATGGAAGCTTCTTTTACCAATCTGAAAGTCTCTCCATGATCGCTTATAATTATTATTATGGTCTTTTCGAGAAGCCGGTTTTTGTCCAGCCATTCAAACAATTTTCCCAGATATTCATCGGCATATTTGATCCCGCTGTCGTACCTGGCGATTATTTTTTCCCGGGCCGGGGAATCCGCAGGTAATTCTTTTAGAAAGCTATCGTGAGTGTAGGGCCAATGTATCTCCAGGGTATGAAAGAACAAGAAAAAATTATTATCTTTATGCCTATCGAGGTTTTCTATTATCGTCTGCACGCCGTGGGCGATGTCCTTGCTGCCCTTGATATAAGCGCTGAAGCCTTTATCGAAACCATAAAATTCGGAGACATATCCTCCTCCGTGAACACCTAATGTGAAATAGCCTGTATTTCTGAGGTATTCTGCAAGCGTGCGAACATTTTCAGCAATGAAGCTCTCCTCGTTCAACAGCCCGCCCGGAACAAATCCTGCTTCCATCGGATACAGGCCGGTCAATATGCTCATATGAGACGGGATCGTCCAATTGGCGGTGGTTATCGCGTTTGTAAAGAGTGAGGATTCTCCGGCGATTTTATCAATATTGGGAGATGTATTTCTATTATATCCGTAGCAGCCGAGATGATCCTGCCTGAGCGCATCGAGAGAAATAAGGATGACGTTGGGTCTTTCATCGCTTCTGTCCAGATAAATCGAGGGGGAAGCCAATCCATATATGATTTTATCTTCATCGCCGATTGCATGCCCGTCGCTTGTTGTGGAACGAAAACATACTGTAACCTCATCGCCTGCGAAATCAGAGAGAGCGATCCTAACAGGGTTGAATGTCTTGAAAGGATCTTTGAAAGACGACAAATTTATTTCGTTTTTAAGCAGAGGGCGGCCTGATGCATCCTCGATTTCTACAAGAAACTTTAGCCTTCCAATATCTTTCACAAATTCAGGAACGACCGCCAGGCAAAAATCAAGGACGGCATTCTTTGGGATTTTCAATCTGTATTTCAGAGATGAATTCATCTTGAAAAAAACAGCGGGTCTTGTTTCGAAATCCAATTTTACCCGCTGCAAATAAGGGCTTCTTTTACCCAAAACGGGCAGATCCTGACGCACGTATAGCCCATTCCAAATCAAGCTTTTAATATTGAACTTATGATTCCGGATATTCTTATGAATCGAGAAAATATTTTTAAGCAACTTAGCTTTCAATTCGTCGCCTATACTGGCAAACTTGAGAGTCATCCTCTTTCTTTTGACCGGCGCTTTTACCAAAGAAAAAGCGGTTTTACCAGCCATGAATAAAGCCGGATCTTTCTGCTGGTATAAAATTTCTTCTCTGTTGAAAGCCACTAAAAAGTCTCCGAAAAACGCTAGGACGATAACATTTATCTTTTTTTTCTCAAGCCGGTAATCAAATGCATTTTCGATAATCCTTTTCCCACCTGCATATCTTGCAACTTCAATCCTGCACATCCCCTTTTCCGCATTAGCTATGAAACACCATTTACGCCCATTGCTTTGGATTTTTAAGTCGAACGCAAACCTCCACGAATCCCCGTCATTGTAAGGAAACGTCAGCCTGAAAGCGCCGTCCGCCACCTCTTTATCGAAGGTTCTGATTATCTCTCCTCTTTCAACCAATGAAAAAGTATTGAATGAAAAAAACGTGGCAAATTCCTTTTTCAAGAACGGCTGAACAAATGTCAGATGTCTGTCGGGCATGAAGTTATTCAGATCGGCGTTCTCATCGAAGTTCACCTTTTCCGCATTCAGAAATTCAGAGATAAAATCATAATGAGCCGGGCTCTGTTTATACAGAAAAAAGAGAGCAGTAATCACCGAAATAAGAATTACAGCGATTAAGAGAGCCAGAACATATTTCGTTCTTTTAGTCATCATTTTTCAATCTGTATTAATTTTTCCATTATTTATTATCACGAATCAGCTACGGAGTTACCAACAATCTTGAGCCTGCCGGTATGTTCGCCTCGATCCACTTCACAGCTGATAGCGAGGTTATCGGAAGATTGTACTGCCTCGTTATCCGGAACATTTTCAGCGCTGGAAAGACAGATATAAGAAAAATGATAGCCCAGAAAACGATTTTCGTGTTGAATTTTATCTTTTCATTCCTGGATTCAATCCTTTTTCCAAGTTCATAAACAAGAAACAGAACAAGAAATGGAATTGCAATCAGAAGATACCGATGAAAAACATATCTCGACCTCGCTAATACGAGGAAGTGAAGGACGGGGAATATAAGCAGAGAACCGCTTTTTGAATTCGGTTTGATAAGGAAGAAAAAGAACATCAAAAGCAAGACCGCCGTGCCGACAGAGCCCAGGCCGTCATAAAAAATAATCCTCGCATAAACCGCTTCCGGCGCGCTTCTCCCGATGCTCCAATGTTCCTTAACGCCGAGCTCCCTCGAAAGCCTCGAAGTATCCCGTATGAAAGAATCGGTATCGGTTATAATATATGGATTCGTAATCAAATAAGCGAAAATCATCACTATTAATGAAAGCAACAGTTTTCTATTCGAAAAGGTCTTGCTCTTGCGATTCAGTAAATGGGCATAAAAAAGCGCCGCCGAAAGCGTTATGCTGTAGAACTTCGTCCCGACGGCAAACCCGCAGAATAATCCCGCAAGACAATAATCGGCAATTTTATCCGTTGCGGTCAGCTTGAACATATAATAAAACGCAAGCAGGACAAAAACGAGAACGAGCAGTTCAAGCCTTGCCGTAATGGAATTCAGAAAATGAACCGTCCCTATACCGGCAATCGCCGCCGCGCCGAGCGCCGTCTTCTTGTCCCCCAGACGTTTTCCTATGAGATAGACGAGATAAACGGAGACAATGGATAGAAAAACATTCGCAGCTCTTGCGGTGAAATAAAAAAAAGAGGGATCAATATCGTATATTGATATCGCCTTTGCACCGGTTATTCCTGAAATGAATCCCGCTATGATGAAAATAAAATAAAGAAAGATGAAATACAGGCTGCCGTAATCATATATTCCATGATTCAAAGTTCCGCTCCGGATCATTTTCAAGACTTTGGGAACGATCAACTGCTCGTGAGGTTCGATCAGGTGCGGCAAACCGTATCCGATACTCAGGAAACGTGGAATTGCGACAATTAGCAAAACGACGGAAAGCCCTATTTCATAACCATATCTGCTGAAAAACGTTTTAAAATTAAACAGCTTCTCCTGCTTCTCAATACGGGACTTTAGAAACACCAATACAAGCCAAATTATTAAAAGGATGTAATTCTCGAAAATCTTTACCGTGCCCCCGAATAATTTTACATAGACAGGTCCGAACACAAGGTTAGCCACAATAAGAACAGAAACTAATACCAGGAAAATATCAATGCCTGAAAGCCTCGCTCCAGTTTTTTTTGCCGGTTTTTGTCCCTTATTCACTTAAACCTTCTTAATCAATGTCCCGATTGAAAAACAAAAACATCTTATTATATGGTAAAAGGCAGGTCAACCCTTTCTTCCGGGTTGTTAGCAGCAACTACACATCTCAAACTGCGTATCCCGCCGTATAATAAACCCTTTCCTTACTTGACACCCGGATTCATGCGAATTAGGATTCAATTATTAATAAATATGAATAGATTGGAGGAGTTATGGCAAAAAGAAGAATTTCAAGAAAGCAGATAAAGCGTAAAGATCAGTTTATGACCCGCGCAGAAAAAATAACTCTCTGGCTCACGGTGCAGGGCTGGAAAAAAGTCCTTTTCACGCTTGTCCTTATCGGCATTTTATTATTGCTGTTCATTTTCGCAAATAAAACCTTTTCCAGTAAACGCGACGAAGCGACCTCGGCCTACGCCAGCGCTTTGGCGACATATATAAACGCATCGCAACCGGCTGAAGGGCAGTTCATCCAAAATAAAGAGCAACTCACAAAAGCTCTGAAAGAATTCGAAGCCGTTATAGAAAATTACGGGTCCTCCGTCTCTGCGGAGATGGCGGCCTATTATCGCATTCAGTGTCTTTTCAAACTCGGGGAAGATAAAAAAGCGTTCCAGGCAGGAGAAGCTCTCTTCAATGATGCTTCTGAAAATTTAGTACAAAACCTCACAGGTTTATTTCTGTATGACAAATACATCGCAGCGGAGAAGTACCCGGAAGCAAGAAAAATGATCATCGAGCTCGAAGATAATTCCAACTCGATGCTCAATGTGAATCAGGTCTATTATCTGAGCGGCAGATTGTACGAGCTGGAAAATAAGAAAAATGAAGCCGTTCAGGAATACCTGAAAATCCTGAAGAACGAGGATCTGTATTATTATAAGACAGAAGCCCAGCAGCGGATAGCTTCGCTTGACCCGAAAGCCCTCGATGAAGCGCGAAAAACCGAGGAATAATGCCGGGAGGCCTGGTAAAATCTTTCCGCACTGTAACGCTGATTGTCCTGGATAGCGTCGGTCTTGGGGGCGCTCCTGACGCGCCAGCGTACGGCGATGCCGGCGCGGACACGCTGGGACACCTCGCTGAATTCCGCCGCTTGAAGGTAAAATACCTTGCCGCTATCGGATTAGGCAATATACGCCCATTCCGGAATATTGATCCTTCCCGGAAACCATCCGGATTTTATGGAATGATGACGGAGAAATCGAAGGGCAAAGGCTCAACGGAAGGACACTGGGAGATAGCGGGATGCATAACCGAGGTTCCGTTCGCCGTTTTTCCGGACGGATTCCCCGATGAAATTATAAAAAAATTCAGCAAAGCCGTAGGAAGGGATGTAATCGGCAATTGTCCCGCATCCGGCACGGAGATAATCGAGCAGTTCGGCGATGAGCATTGCAGAACGGGCAAACCGATCGTTTACACGTCAGCCGATTCCGTTTTCCAGATCGCAGCGAGCGAAGAGATCGTTCCAATTGGCGAGCTATATAAATGGTGCGAGACGGCAAGGAGACTGCTCACAGATGATTGGAACGTGGTAAGGGTGATCGCAAGACCGTTTACGAAAAAAGGCGGACATTATATCCGAACCGTGAACCGGCGCGATTTTTCGATGGAGCCGAATTGCGATACCGTTCTCGATTTATTGAGCGCAGGCGGCATATCCGTCGCCGGAATCGGAAAAATCAAGGACCTCTTCGCCGGGCGCGGCATCGGCGCCTCCTATAAAACCAGTGACAACGATGAAGGAATGAAAAAAACATCAGAGATTACGCAATCTCTCGACCGGGGATTGATTTTTACGAACCTGATTGATTTCGATATGAACTACGGGCATCGAAACGATGCAGACGGCTACATCAAGGCGCTGGAAAGTTTCGACTCCCAGCTCGGCGGATTTATGGAATCGTTGAAAAAAGATCAGCTGCTGATTATTACCGCCGATCATGGCTGCGATCCCCTTTTCAAGGGCTGGGATCACACCCGGGAAAGAGTCCCGCTGCTCGTCTATTCCTCCAGATTCGTCCAGGGCGGAGACCTCGGGATCAGGGAAACATTCGCGGACATCGGAGCGACCATCGCCGAGAATTTCGGCTTGCCGCAATTAAAAACCGGCCATTCTTTTTTTGAGACTATAAGCTGATATAGTGGATTTATGATAGCTCTTAAAAACGTACAAATATGTCATTCTGACGTATGCGTCGGAGGGAAGCAAAGGAAGAATCTGACAGATTCCTTCCCTTGTAGCCCGTTGAAGAATCCCTCAGGACTTCGTCTTCAGGGGTTTTCCTTCGTGGGCTTTCTTCAGAATGACCTTTTATCATAGTTTTCAAAGCTCTTTTTAGAAAGCATAGTATGAGCGCGACTACCATAAGAGAATCCCTTGAAAAATGGGAAGAGGAATATCTTCATCCCAGGGCGGCGAGGTCTGTTAGATCCAAAGGCAGAGAGATTTCGGAGGACCCCTGCCCCATCAGGACCGCCTTCCTGCGGGACCGCGACAGGATCATTCACAGCAAATCCTTCCGCCGCCTCAAGCATAAAAGCCAGGTCTTCGTAGCCGCCCTCGGAGACCATTACAGGACAAGGTTGACGCATACGCTCGAGGTTTCCCAGATTGCGAGAACCATCTCGAGGGCTCTGCGGCTGAACGAAGACCTCACCGAGGCGATCTCGCTCGCCCATGACCTGGGGCACACCCCTTTCGGACATGCCGGCGAGGATGTTCTGAACGAATTGATGGACGGCGGCTTCAGCCACTCCGAACAGAGCCTCCGGGTCGTCGAGAGGCTCGAAAAAGACGGGAAGGGCTTGAACCTCACGTGGGAGGTTCGGAACGGCATACTGAATCATTCCAAGGGTATGCGGCCCTTGAGCGAAATCGAAAAAGACCCCATGCCCGCTACGCTCGAAGCCCAGGTTATGCGGATCTCCGATATCATCGCATACATCAATCACGATATAGACGACGCCATGCGCGCCGGCTTGTTAATCCAGGACGACCTTCCGCGCAAGGTTCTTGAAAATCTCGGGCAAACACATTCAAAAAGAATTGATACCATCGTAAAAAACGTAATCGAAACGAGCCTCGAGAACGGTCTCGAGGTCATCGCCGTCTCTCCGGAAATAACCGATGCGATGGATACGCTCCGCATATTTTTGAACGAACGGGTGTATCACAGCGTCAGCAACGCGAAAGAGACGGAGAAGGCGAAAAGAATCGTCGAAACGCTGTTCCGGTATTTTATGGAGAACCCTGCCCAGATAGATTCGTATTTCAATTTCACCGCTGATGATCCGCTCGTTCGAAGGACCGCGGACCTCATCGCCGGTATGACGGACAGATACGCCATCGAGTTGTTCAAGAAGTTGTTCATACCATTGACCTCGATGGAATGATATAATCCTCTAAACGTAATTCAGGAAATGGAATGAAGAAATGAGAACTTTGCATAACCTTCATTGTGTCATTCCGGCCGAAGAGCCGGAAATCCGGAGGATTCTGCAAATCCGAAGGATTCTACAAATCCGAAGGATTCTACAAATCCGGAGGATTCTGCAATCTGTTAATATGAATCTTATTAAAGAGATGCCGGATCAAGTCCGGCATGACAAGAAGGAAAAGCAAGGTTCTTTGCATAACCTTCATTGTGTCATTCCGGCCGAAGAGCCGGAATCTGTTAATATGAATCTTATTAAAGAGATGCCGGATCAAGTCCGGCATGACAAGAAGGAAAAACAAGGTTCTTTGCATAACCTTCATTGTGTCATTCCGGCCGAAGAGCCGGAAATCCGAAGGATTCTGCAATCTGTTAATATGAATCTTATTAAAGAGATGCCGGATCAAGTCCGGCATGACAAGAAGGAAAAACAAGGTTTTGCAAAACTCTCGAAAGTTGTTTTAATAGTCTGCGCAATATTAATGATGAACCTGCGCGCAGTCTCGGAGGAAAAAACTTTGGCCGATAGAGCGATAAAACTGCCGAAACCGAGGACCACCGGTTCCGTCTCGGTTGAAGAGGCGATCAACAGCCGCCGGACGAGGCGGACATTCCAGAACAAACCCCTGTCTATGGAAAATCTTTCGCAGGTACTCTGGGCGGCGCAGGGAATCACGGACGAGAGGTGGAAGCACAGAGCGGCTCCGTCCGCAGGGGCGCTTTTTCCGATGGACGTTTACGTCATCACCGGAAAGAACGGAGTGGAGAAACTCGACGCCGGCATATACAGATACATCCCCGACGGGCATTATCTTCAGACGAGGGCGGAGGGTGATTTCAACTCCGAGCTCCGCAAGGCCGGTTACAGCCAGACGTTTTTCGCCGAATCACCGGTCTGTCTGATACTGACTGCCGAGCCCGTGCGCACGACATGGAAATACGGCGAACGCGGCAATCGCTACATATACATCGAAGCCGGGCACATCGCCGAAAATATCCAGCTCATCGGAGAATCCCTCGGCTTTTCGGTGGGGCTTGTGGGCGCTTTCAAAGATGACAGCGTCGCATCATTATTGAAATTGAAAGACGGCGAGATACCGGTCTATATCATCCCCGTCGGATACAGGAAGGCCGAATGATGCCCGCCGGTAAAATATTCATCAACGCGATTACTCAGGGGGGATGGCATCGCAGGCTCTTCGGCGGCGCGATCTCCTTTATACTCGTTCTCAATATCGCTTTCTATATCGTCTTCAGAATCAGGATGTCGAGGGATATCTACACGTTGCCGGAGGCCGAGACCTACCGTATGTTCGTCCTCATCGTCGCCCTCTGCAGCTCCGTGATGATCGCTTTTCTCGCGGTAATCTACCTTCAGTTCAAAAACACGACCGTCCTGATAGGTCCGAAAGGGATCGCCTATCTCTCATTCCTACGGAAGATCAGGGCGAACTGGGACGAAGTAAGGGAACTCCGAATCCTCGACAGGCAGCAGGGACAGGTCCTGCATATTTCGACAGGCAACGGTTCTTTCGTCCTCGGCCCACAGTTCGTGGAAAAGGACAAACCGCTGCCGGAATTCAGGTTTGAAAAACAGAAGCTGCTGATGATAGATAAAAAAGGAACGGCAAATCCGCCCGACCTGAAAAAAACCGAGATATATAAAACCATCAGAAGCTTCGCCCCGGCAAGGATCAAATTCATCGAAGGCGCGTCCGAACCAAACCGAAAGAAGAGTGGGTCTTTGACCAAATAATGCGGGAGCAGGTGTCCCGAACGGGCACCTGCTCACAAGAAAAGAGTTGTTATTTATACGTCATCCTGAAGCAAGCCTCGAAGGGATTATTATGCCGTCATCCTGACGGATACTTCGGAGGGATTCAAGGGAAGGAACGGTGTGTGGGAGCGGGCCACGCCCCGCGATCTCTCGGCCGTCATCCTGACGAAATCTTCGAAGGGATTCAAGGGAAGGATCGGTGTTGTGGGAGCGAGCCACGCCCCGCGATCTCTCGGCCGTCATCCTGACGAAATCTTCGAAGGGATTCAAGGGAAGGATCGGTGTTGTGGGAGTGGGCCACGCCCCGCGATCAGGCGTCCGTTTACGGCCCCTGCCTTCCATCATCCAATCTGTCATACCGGACGGAGCGTAGCGGCGATCCGGTATCTGAATAATAAGCATTTTATTGAGACCCCGGAT